>Ga0302320_10006302_pt1 | contig 26369 bp, 31 predicted proteins | sample Bog_T0_3_FD_202130 | JGI IMG/M metagenome (GOLD analysis project Ga0302320, IMG submission 202130) | Peat permafrost microbial communities from Stordalen Mire near Abisko, Sweden - Bog_T0_3 | ecosystem: Environmental > Terrestrial > Soil > Wetlands > Peat | place: Sweden: Abisko, Stordalen Mire... | reverse complement strand
GCCTTTCACAATTTATATGGTCTGACGCTACAACAGTCTGGTCAAATTGCCGCCGCACAGACTGAATTCCGGCGCGCCTTGCGCCTGCGCACCGGCTTCGTTGACGCGCAGAACAACTTGGCCTATAGCCTCTGGCAAAGTCACCAGGAGCAACAAGCCGCTATCGAGGCCGATCGCGCGCTAAAACTATCTCCCGCCGACGCCGCTCTGCACCTGCTCCGAGGTCAACTTTTCGCGCACGCCTCGGATCGCTCCTCCGCCTGCCACGAGTTTGCACTTGCAACTCCTTGGCCTAAAGAACCCGCCTCCCTTTGGGAGATTATGGAAAATTGTTTGGCCGCGAACAATCGCCAGGTTGCTCTCCAAGCGGCCAACCTCCTACCGCTGGATGAGGAGACGCAACTCTCAGTTGGTCTGTGGCTCTTAGCCGCTAACCTGCCCGCCGAATCGGTAGCATTCCTGAAGAACGATCCGCGCGAAGGGGGCGCTTTATCGCTGGCGGAGGCTTACCTCGCTTCGTGCGAGCCCGCTCAAACCCTTGCCGTGCTGAGCCAATTTCAACCTTCGCCGGAAAACGATTATCAGGCACGCGATTTGCGGGCGTCGGCGCTTCTCGCGCTGAACCGTGAAGGAGAGGCCGAGTTAGAATTTCGCGGCCTGGTCGAACGCTTCCCGGATTCGCCCGCAGCTTATGTCGCGGCGACTCAACTTCCGTTGCAGCAGAAACGCTGGCAGGACGCGCTGAACTTGTTGAACGCGGGCCTAACCCGTATGCCGGGCAATTGGTTGCTGCTGTTCCGGCGCGGAATCGTCTACAAGCTAAGCGGCCATTTGGATGAAGCGAAGACAGACTTGCTGGACTCGGTGAAGAGCCAGGGCGACGTCGCCTTGGTTGCAGCTGCGCTAGGTGACCTGGAAGCCGAGAAAGGAGATCTTGCCGGTGCGGCCGATATCTTCCAACATGCTTGGCAGCAAACGAAACTCCCACAGTTCCAACTCGCTTATGCCTTGGCGTTAGTCCGCATGGGCGAGGAACAGAAGGCGCTCGCTGAATTGTGTGCGGCGGCGCTCGCTTCTCCACAAGATGCACAAGTTCAATATGAGCTGGGCAAGACGTTGGCGAGAGCCGGACGTTTTAAAGAAGCACAAACGGAGTTCGAAACCGCGCGCCGGCTCAATCCTTCCTCAGCTGTGATCTTATACGCACTGGGCCGCGCCTACCTTGCCGGCGGCGATCACGTCAAAGCGCAAGAGATCATGGCCGCTTTTCAAAAAGCAAAACGCCAGACCGTGCCGGGCCCCTGCAAATCCTTATGACGCGGGTTTCTGTGCGTTCTCGAATACCGTCAGAAACACAGTCGCTGCCAGCACCAGGGCGCCACCCACAATCTGTACCATCGTCATCTTTTCGTGCAGCATCGCGACCGATAGAAACACTCCGAACAATGCCATGAGATAGACGGAGACTGAGACCTGCGCGACCTCCAGCCTCTTCAAAACCCAAAAGAACAACACCATGGCGACACCCCAGGAAAACGCGCCTAACACGAAAACGGAAACCCAGGCTTGCCACGGATAGCCGCTCGCCAGATAGAATGGTCGCGGATCGAACCCCGACCAAACGGCGCAGCCGGCAATTCCCACGACATAGCTGTAGATTAGTACCTCAAGCTCACTAAAGCGAATCAACACCACCTTTCCATAGGCATTCAGGAAAGCGCTGCCCGCGCCGGATAGAAAAATCACGATGTTGCCGATCAGCAATTTGCCTCCGAACGAAGCGTGCGTGATGTCTTCGATCGAAATCAAAGCCGTGCCGAGCATTGCTAGGACAAGCGATAAGCCGCGCGGAATTGTGAATCGCTCTCCCAGAAAAACAATGCCCATCAACACCATCATCACGGGAATGGTGAGCGAGAGTATGGACGCGTTGGCGGAGGTGGAACGGGCGATACCCCAGGCAAGCCAAAGAGAGGATGGCACAATGCCGAGCAGCCCCAGCAGTACGAAATCCCAAGCGCTGCGCATCGTTTTTCTACCGGCACCGCGCATAGGCCGCTTCTTCCGCTCCCACCAGAGAAATGGCAGCAGCAACACGAAAGCAAATAGCAACGCCCAAACATTCATCGCCGCCGCGTCCATGGTCTCCGATGCTATTTTGTACGCCGGAAATTCCGCTGCCCACAAAAAATTAACGAAGACAAGGATGGCGAGATCGAGCCAGCGGCCGGCAGGGCTTTGCGTCATGTGTGAGTCAAGTTTTGTGAATGCAGGATCGTTGAAAACAGTTGTGAGAGATGCCAGATTCCAACATCTCACAAACCAAGCAGCGCCTCATTCGATAATAAGCTGGGTCGTAAGACAGATAAAAGTAATCCTTGGCCCATTTGGGGGTTCGTCCCGCTTGAGATTATGAGGATGGAATTGATCGCCTCCGGCTTGGCTGTTAGGAAAAAACACCTCGCCGGTATTTAGTTGATTTTTTGGAGGCGCGGGGCGGAATCGAACCGCCGAATAAAGGTTTTGCAGACCTAAGTGTAACTTCGCAAACACCAATGATTATTGGACATTTTTACGTACCTGAGGCCAATCGGTGTCAGTTTGGTGTCACTACTTTGCGATCCTGAAGCCCAAGTCGGTCACGTATGGTGGCAACGGGGCAAGGCTGCGAATCGTTTGGCGGAGCGCATCCTCCTTTTCACCGGGGCCCATTCCGCACGCGCTCATTCGTGCGCACGGTGCGGCGGAAACGGCCGGACGGGCGGCGCGGATATTTCAATATGTTGCTCACGAGACTCGTGGATTGTCAGCACGGTCAGCAGCGTTGACATCACCCGTTCGACGGCTCACGAGACCCGTAACACTTTTGTCAGCAGTGTCAGCAGTGTCAGCACGGTCACCAGTGTCAGAAGATTGAAACGGCGTTTCCCCTGAACGACCGGCACTACATAATCCCTTCCCCTTCGGCCACCGAGCGCCCAATAGGCATGGAGCAGCGAAAGCGTAGCCAGAATAACAGCAACCGGAACAGCGAATAGCGCGGGGTTGGCACGCTTAGGATTTTGGCACGAAGCCGTAAACTCATCGGCGCATGATGAAGACGTGGGTCGATGCGCTAGCAAAGTCGCAGAATCATGTGATCTTAGTCAATTTAGGTTGAGCCCACTTTTAAAGCACGCGGCTCCGTACCGTAAATCTCAAAACCGAAGGAACGATAAAGTGTTATGGCCGCGTTCTGACATGTCGCAACCGCCAACAGAACCTGCTCCAGTGATGAATCTCGCCGCACTGCTTCAAGGATGTGCGCCAGCAGCGCCCGTCCAATTCCTCTGCGCCTGAACTCTGGGCAAACATAAACGCCATAGATTCGCCCCTTATGCTTCTCCTTGTCTCCCGTCTCACGGATGAAGGTCGCGATTCCGGCAAGCTCGCCGTCCTCAAACGCCCCCAAATACAGGTCACCCTTCGGCGCGTCACGGAAGCGAATTGCTATCGTTTCCACGGCTGTCGCCCGATGCTCTTCCACCGACTTTCCGAATGCGAATGGTTCGGTTTCAAGGGCTTCCATTCGAAGCTGCCACCAGGCGGTGGCGTCGCTTTCGATGAGGGTGCGAATTTCCATCATTTCAGTCTAATGTTGGCGCAATTGTCAGCCCTTCACCTGTTGCTTGCGCCAGAGGGGATCAATCCGCGCGGATTTAAACAAATGTTGAAGCTTATGCTTGGAAGGGAGATTGCGGCCATACCGACCATGCAGCCCATCGGCTACGTCAAAAGCCCATACACAAGCACGAAGGAGATTCCCAAGGGACCGGGCGCGAAACACGACGCGCCCGGTGTCCTTGAGATCAAGCCGGAATTCGAAGTCGGGCTCACTGATATTGAAGGCTTCTCTCACCTATTCGTCATCTGGTTATTTGATCGCGCAGAGGGGTTCGAACTGATCGGCATTCCACCCATCGACAACCGCGAACACGGGGTATTCGCAACGCGATCACCCAGACGGCCCAACCCAATCGGACTGACCGTTGTCGAACTCCAACGCCGTGAAGGTTCACGGCTTTACGTCCAAGGCGTGGACATGCTCGATGGAACGCCGATTCTGGACATCAAGCCTTATCTTTCAAGTGTTCCACCGGATCGTTTGCGGCGGGGCTGGGTGGCTGATGCGGAAGCGCGAATGTCATCGAGTCCGACCAAGCTGGGCTAGTCAAACCGATACCGCTGGACCGGTTGAATGCACATCGCCGTTTTAAGAGATCATGGTAATGCAATGAACCCAAAAACAGACGCTAAGGAAGAAGATCAAGACGAACGGGATCGGATGGATGATGAGGACGACGAAGAGAGCCAGAACCTGGAGAAGGAGGACGACTACCAAGACGACGGGCCATTTAGCGACGACATTTGAAGCGATAACCGTCCTAAGCCGCTATCATCTAAAGAATGCGTAATTGGTTCGTTCAGTGGCTGCTCAGCGGGGTGGCGCTCTTCATCTTGGCAAAGATTCTTCCCGGCATTGAGGTCGATGGCTTCGGAGCCGCGCTCATTGCCGCGCTTGTCATCGGCCTAGTGAGCGCGACCGTTGGATTAATCCTCAAGATCCTTCTGCTGCCATTCATCATCATTACGCTGGGAGTTGTTTATTTCTTGGTCAATGGTTTGATGCTGAAACTCGCTTCCGAATTTGTACCCGGTTTTCGAGTCAATGGCTGTTTACCAGCCGTCGTCGGTTCGATCTTGCTGTCCGTCGTAGATTACGTTCTAAGTCGCGTGGCGGGGCTTCCTTAAAGCCGGATACGATAAACCAAAGGAGCCTTGTGCGCCATGGGTAGATGCAGAAGAACACTGAGCTTTGTCGCCGTCAGCGTTTCGCTGGCCGTGTGCGGGAGCTTTGCACAACACAATTCCGGCGATCCGCAAACGGATAGCAGCAAGATTGGACCGGACGGAACGGCCTATGTAACCCGAGTGGTGCCGGTGCCGACCACAGTGAGCCCGGAAGCGCAAAAGGTGCTGGCGCGGGTCGCGTCGGACGCGGTCGTGCCCCAAACACTCGAACAGCGGCGAACAGGTACCGACAAGTGGCAAGCCGGGGCCGGAGAGGCATCGAAGAAGCTATACCCCGCGAATGTCGCGGCGGATACGATTGCGGGTGTGCCCGTGCGGGTGGTCACGCCGTTGAACATCGCCCCTGAGAAAGGTGACCGCGTGCTCATTAACTTGCACGGAGGCGGCTTCAACTCCGATTCAGGTTCCCTTACAGAAACTGTCCCCATCGCCAACTTGGCCGGAACGAAAGTGATTGCCGTGCTGTACCGCCTAGCGCCGGAGCACCCCTATCCGGCTGGCTTGGATGACGCTATTGCCGTCTATAGGGAAATGCTCAAAACGTACAAACCAAGCCACATTGGTATCTACGGCACATCGGCTGGCGCGATTCTGACCGCCGAAGTAACCGCAAAGTTGAAGCAGTTAAATCTGCCGCTGCCGGGTGCAACAGGAATTTTCTCCGGCATGGGCGACTTTAGCCAGGGCGGAGACTCAATGGCGATCTATGCATTGAACGGGTTCTCGGGACATCTTGACCCTCCGAAACCAGGCGCTCACGAACTTGATTCCTACGTTGGCTCGACCGATCCAAAAGACCCAGTGCTATCGCCGTTGTATGAGGATCTGAGCGGATTCCCGCCGACCCTGTTTGTCACCAGCGGGCGCGATTTACTGCTGAGTGGGACAACGATCTTACATCGGGCGTATCTACGTGCAGGCGTGGATGCTCAGTTGGTGGTGTTTGAGGCTTTGCCCCATGCGTTTTGGAATAATCCGGCGCTCCCGGAATCGAAGGAAGCGGACCAGATCATGGCCCGGTTCTTCGACACGCATTTAGGGAAGTAAGATATCAATTCAGATCGTTCCTCATTTTCCAATCCGGCAGAGGGAGTGGCATGGAGTCACTTGCTGTCGTACTTGAGCCAAGCGAAAGGCAAAGGTTCCGCGCCCATCGCCTCTGTGACGATGGGCTTCGCTATGGCCAGCCCGTTTTCGCTATTAGAAAAAATCACCACGCCCGCCCTGGTTTTCGGATCGGCCATCACAAAACTCTTGAATGCGCCGTTATCACCCCAACGCCACACTTCAGTGTCCTGATCCCTACGTTGAATGCCCCATCCCAAGCCCCAGAACAGAGTCGCAGATAGCTCCTTCGGCTCGCGGTCTATACAAATCCGGCACGCGGGGTCCAAGGCGATTTGCGGCGTCTCCATGCCACGGAGGGTAGCGACCCTCAGACCTTTTCTGTTCAGCACAGCCTCCACAAACAGCGCGTAGTCCTTGACAGTCGTATTCAACGTGGAGGCGGCCCCGGCGTCCTTCGGCTTCCACACTGTGACCGGCTTGCCGTCTCCGTCATGACCGGTTGCTGTGCGCTCATCGAAGTCGGGACGCCAGATATAGCTGCTGCTTGTCATTCCCAAAGGAGCGAAGACCGCGCCGGTCATGTAATCGTTCAAAGCTTTGCCGGTAATTTGCTCCACCACATGTTGGAGGTAAATGTATCCTTCGCCTGAATAGCTAAACCGCTCTCCTGGCGTGAAGTAAATCGTAAGCGGCTCTCCATCTCCCCGCCAGTTCGGAAAGCCAGCTCGGTGACTGAGCACAATTCGCGCTGTAATCTTGTTTAGGCGGTCGTCACCCTGCATATACGGCTTGGGCAGATAGGTCGTCAGTGGCACATCCAGCCCCAACTTCCCCTCCTCCACCAGCTTGAGGACCCCATAGGAAAATACCGGCTTGCTCAGTGAAGCCGCTTCAAAGACTGTATCTTGCGTTACCGGCTCTCCTGATTTCGTCTCCTTCACGCCGAAGCCGCGCACCCAAGATGTCTTTCCTTTTCGGATCACCGCAATCGCGAGTCCGGGCACATTTCCTTTCTTCATCAGCTCAGGAATGTCTCTCTCCAGCTTCAAGGTCGTTGCCTCCGGCGAGCGGTTCAGCGCCGACTGCGTTTGCAATGCACCCTTGATCCAGCCCGCTGGCAAGATGCCGAGCACGAACACTATGAAGGCGGGTACGAATGGAATTGGAGTTCTCATTCCGAAGTGCTCCAAGGTTTTCGCAGCTCAGTTTAAGAGTTCGTAAGTGTCAAGACTTTTTATAGGAGTCATCTAGAGTGGCATCGATCTTAGTAGTCTTACCCTGCTCTAGCTGAACCGGTGCTGGCACCCCCGGTTCCCTGCTATACAACCCGAGCGATGTTCCCGGCGGAACTTCTGATTGGGCATCCCACTTTCCGGTTGGATCGAAGGCCAAGCTGACGTATACGGGATTTTTGTCAAGACCGGTGAATTCTGCTAGAGCTGACTTGGCGGTAACGAATTTCAGAGCGATAGGCGTGGTCCCACTCGCCTCTTTGACGAAATCGGGGGTGTCCCAGACCGCCACGTATAATTTGTGAGCATCGTCAACCGTCCCGGAGCCAGCGTATGTGACATGCACTTGGAGCGTTGAACCTTGAGCCCCAAAGGCATTTGCAATGGTGATGGTGATGGAAGAAAGAAGTCCAGAAGCGATGAACGACCTGCGATGAAGCATGTATCCCTCTTTCAAAATAGTCAGTCGATTTGAAGCATATCAAGAAAGTAGAGCGTTTGCGGAGAGCGCTTTCTTCGACGCAGCGACTAGATTCCGCCGATATGCCCTGTCTATTATGCGCGAGTGCCCTGGTGCAGTTTGGGAGATCAGCGACCGCTCCGCCGCCGCCCACCAACGCTCTCTATCAAACGATCCGGTTGGACTAAGAAGTCTCTTTGACTTGCGATCCGGCTGGAGGGCGCGACTGCCCCCACTCATCTCCTTCGCCCCTGCGTGGATTGCCCGCGCTACCATCAAGAATTGGGAACACTGGTGGAAGAAAAGCGGGAGGCTCAATGCGCGATCGCCTGTCCAAACAATCACAACCAGGCGGTTAAATTTACGCACGAAACAGTCTTGAAATCCGGTACATTGGTGTTCCACTGCAATACATGTGACACGAACTGGTCGCCATCGGCTGAAGTAATCGCCACATTTCGAAAGCAGTTCGCTAAGAGTGCAAGCTAGCGAGCGGCTCATACGGCACCGCCGCCGAAAGAACTTAATAGCCAAAGGCTCGCGCCGGGAGGTGTATTCTGTTCTTAGGAGACCATACCTGGGAAGACTGCACATGGGATCGGCTATAGCGATTTTCTTCGCGGTATTTGTAGCCGTTTTTCTTCCTTTCCTTTCGATAATTATATCGGGAAAGGAAGCGCAGGATAGGGCGCGTGCTCGTCGTATCGCTGAGCATAGGATGAATGCAAGACTCCTGAGACTCAACATTTGATGCGTTCCTAAAGGCTCTCCTCAACGTCTCGCAAGGTAAGTTTCGGGACCCTCTTCTGCCCAGCAAAAAGGCTTGTTTAGTATCGCTGGTAATCCACGGCTATTGCAGCAGCATCAGCCAAAGGACCACGTTCAGGGTGTAAATGCGCCGACGCGTGAAAACCTTGGGGCTGGCCTTTGCTCCCAGGCTTGCTCGCCGGCGGTAATTTTTTGGAACAACTCTAAGACGCGCTGCGGATCGGGGGAAGTGGTCGCAGTTGTCATACAAACATTTTCCCCAAACAATGTTTGCTTTAGTAAACGACATTGGACACGAGCGTCTGCGCCACGTGCGCCGATGGCCGACCGTCATTCGTGCTTGGCTTCGGCATCTTCGGTCAGGTCGATGGCCAGCACGATGGCGAGGATCAGGATGTCATCCTCGCTTGGGGCGGTATCTACGCCGTAGGTGTCGGTTAGCGCTACCCAGCGCTTGGAAACTGTCGCAATGACGTTGCCGTGGCGCTCTATGGTGAAGTTGTGCTCAAAGATGCTGCCGGTGACGTGCAGGTCGTCCGGTCCCGGGATATCGACGGTGAAACGATCTACGAATGGGCTGATTAGGTTTTTGCGGACGGTCGCCACCTCGTCGCCATGGTGGGTGATGTGGAATTTGGGGGTTATTGAGATGAGCTGCTTGTTCACCGTCGCCAGTTCGAGGCCGGCGAGATCCATCAACACGAGGGTGTGGTGCAGAGAGAAGATTTTGCCTTTGACTTGGTAAATCGGAGTGCCGTCTTCGCCGTGGATAACGGAATCTTCCGTAAGGCGAAAGAATTTTTCCCGGATGACGTAGCGCATAAAGAATTCAGTTTAGGGTAACGCAGCGGTGCTCGCGCGCGCGCGCGGCCTTCTTAAAGAATGCGGCTGGAGGGTTGGTGGCCGATGGGGCCGCGGGGGAGGAAGGCTTGGGAGATGAAGTAACCGAGGGCGTCGGAGGAGTGGGTGCGGAGGCGGTCGGATTTGTTGATTTCGGACGTGGAGAGGCCGGAGGGGTCGAGGGACCAGGTGACTTGTTCGAGGTCGCGGATGAGTTCCTTGCACTTGGGGTGGACGGCGAGGTGGGATTCGCCGTTGTTGTTGCGGAGGCGGCTGTTGACGCAGTTGACGCGGTCGCGGACGGCGGGTTGATTGGGATGTTGAAGATGGAAAAGTTGAAGCGGGACCGCCAGGGGGCGAAGAATTGCTTGATGATGCTCCAATCGGTGGTGACGCCGGAGGTGCGACGCTGGTTGCCGCTCGAGTCGCCATAGATGTGCAGTTGGGCGGGGAGGTGATGAGCCGGAATTTTGCTGTAGAGAGGCTGGATGCGCGCGAGGACGGCTTCACAGGCTTTGTGGGTGTTGGCGTCGGGTTGCGGAATGATTTCGTCGAAGACGTAGACGTAGTCGCGGATGCGGTCGAAGCGCCGGCGCGGAATTTGCAGCGCGTGCGGTCCCAGAAGGTGGCGGCGATGTTGCCTGCGGCGGAGTCATGGCGCTTTTGGAGGAATTCTTTGTTGGCCTCTATTGGGCCAGAGTAGAGTTCCTGACGGAAGTGTTTGTAGCACGATGCCACGCTCATTTTGAGCGAAAACGCGATCTGGTCGTGCGGGAGGCCAAGACCGGCGAGTTTAGCGACTTGCTTGCGGGTTTTATCGTCGCGCTGGATGGCAGGACGGCCGCCGCGCTTGGTTTTTGGAAGATCTTGAATGTTATCCATTTTCTGGCTCCAGTTTCGTTTATGGCCGTTCCGGACAGATGGGCTGGAAGTTGTTGATTTGAAGGTAGAAATTTTTTTTGAAGTTTTGTTGTTGTGGCGGGTCATGGCGGGGATGAAAACAGGCGACCACCCCCCTCGCCTAGTGCCGATCTGCGAAGCCGAACGCAACCCACAAAGCGGCAGCGGCGTCCTGGATGCAGTGCTAGGATCACAATTGAAAAACCTAAGGAGCCGTTTCCATGCCGAAGTTGAATCTCCAGTTTTCAGCAAGCCGTTTCGCCCTTTTCCTGTTAACCGCCGGTGTTCTGGCGGCCGCTGATGCATCGATCACTTTCAATGTGATCGCCACCAACCATCATGGCGAGCCAGTGACGGATTTGCAGCCAGGCGACTTGCATATCATTCTTGAAACGCCAGCGGGCAAGGTGCCGCAACCGGTGACGTCGCTAATCGCGAGTCAAGGGAGGAGTCCGCTGCCGGTGGTGATTTTGTTTGATGTGGTGGATTTGAGTTTTGAGCAGCGCGGGGTGGTGGTGAGATCGCTGAAAGAATCGCTGGCGCGGCTGCCTTTTTCGGTCCCGGCGTACCTTTATATTCTCGAGGAGAGCGGGAAAGTGTTGCCGGTGATTCCAGTGACGGGCGCGGCGGTGGCCATCGGCAATGGCGGCGGGGCGGGGGTTGGCCCGGCGCTGGACAAGGCGCTCGAAACAGTGAGCCAGATCCATACGACCGATATGAAGGTCGGCAGTTTGCGCACGGAGAAGGTTTACGGTGCGCTGGGTGCGCTGAATGTTGAGCTGGCACGGCTCGCGGGACGCAAGCAATTGCTTTGGATCACATATGGCATTGCCGCTAATCTTCATCTGGAATCGGTAGGCTGGGTTGATGTTGCGCCGAGACTGCGGGAGTTGGGTGCGCGCTTCAATGCCACGAACACGGCGGTTTATACAGTTGATCCGGGACTGACGCTGGGGACGGTGACGCGCGATGGGCTGTTCATTTTATCTGGCGCGACGGGCGGCCGGACGTTTAGCACGAGCGACCTCAATTTCGTGCTCTCGCAAATGCGGCAAGATGGGCAGAACAGCTATGCAATGCAGTTTGCGCCACCCGCAACGCAGAGTGCGAAGGACGGCTACCACAAAGTGAAGGTGAACTGCGACCGGAAAGACGTGAAGCTAGTCACACAGCAAGTGTATCTGGCGCGGACGGGCAAGTAAGTTACGAAGTTAGTGCTTCATCTTGGCGAAATGCACGTTGAAATCGAAGAAGGCAAGAGTGATGTCAGCACGAAGGCGCTATAGCCAGGGCTGGAGATCTCGGTATTGCGGTAGAGGCCGGGCTCGGTATCGACAGTCTCATGGGTGGCTCCGAGATTATCGAGGAAGTCTTGGGCCTGTTGCTCGGTGGCGGGGGATTTCGACGAGACGGGCATGGGGTGCGCGAAAGACTCGGCGGCGTAGGAGCGAATGAGTTTGGGCCAGAAGCGATTGAGGAGATCGGAACTGGCGAAGACATCGGCCCAGATGATTTCGCCGTTCACCGCGACGACGGCGCCGACGGCGTGCGCGTCGCGAAGCTTTTGGATGAGCGAGGCGTATGACTGTTCGAGAGGCTTGACAACGGTATCCAACTCTGCCTGAACGGCCGAGCTTTGCATGGCGGCGGCGTAGGAAGAAGACGCGCTCAGTGGGGCGGCAGCGGCGTGGGGAAGGCCGTCGATGACGGCCATACGCGATTTGGCGACCTGATTCCACACTTGCTGCTGATCCCTGGCGAACATGGCTTGGGAGCGGACGCTTGGCTGCGCCATGGATGAGTGGAGCGAGTTGAAGTTGCTCGAGGTTTCGGTCCAGCGGTGAGGTTCGACACAAAAGACCCCTAGGGCCACGGGCTCGCTGTGCGCGGGGATGATGCGGTCTTTGGAGACGACGCGGTCTTGCTTGCCCCCGGTAACAATCTCGCCCGCTAAGAGAAGCAGGGGCCGGTTGGAATTATTGATGAGAGACAGTTCATTGACGCGCGGACCGTCTTGCGGGAGATTGGTTATGGGCGGGAAGGGGCGCTCGCGCCAAACGCCATCGTTGACAGTGGCGCGGGGGCGGACTAAGCCCTTGATGCGGCCAGCTTCAGTGACGACGACTTCACCGCAGCGAATGCCTTGGTCGAGGGTGAGAAAGACGCTGGTGTCGAAGGTGACTTGCGAGACAACGGGGAATATGGTGAGGTTGCCTTGGGAGATGGGCGGTAAGACTTTATCTCCGCTGACAGTCGGGCCGGCAGAGATAAGCGTGCCGAGAGACAAAACGAATCCTACGAGGCGCAACAGGCCTTTCATGGGGTGAATCCTCCAAATCTTTTTTGATTGGGCGCAACTTAGTCAAGCGCCGTTCGTCAAAAGTCGATTGGGCGAGAGATTCTTGCAAGGAATTTTGCGGCGTGAGACGGCGGAGCAACTCTATGCCGAGAGTGGGGCGGCGGAGTTTGGCTTGTCGTGCGGTGAGTTTGCCGGGATGCTGGAGGGGCAGAATGTTCAGAGCCTGCGAGTGAAAGATTTGGTGTTAGCGCGGGGGTGTGCGCGCGGGAACGAAAAAGCCTGGGAATGTTTTATGGCTGGCTACCGGGGAAAGATGTACCGGGCAGCGGCGGCGATCGCGCGGGATGAGCAACAGGGGCGCGAACTGGCGGATTGGTTGTACGGCGAGCTCTACGGCGTGCGGGTGGAGGCGGACGGGCGGCGCCTTTCAAGGTTGGAGTCGTTTGGCGGCAGAGGTTCGCTCGAAGGCTGGTTGAAGACGATTCTGGCGCAGGAGTATGTGAACCGTTTGCGGCGGCAGCGCAAATTTGTGGCGTTTGACGACGAGCTGGAGACGCCTGTGCAGGGGGAGGCGGGCGATCCGGGGGCGGCGGCACAGCGGGAAGCGCTGGCTCGGGCGACGGATGCGGCGCTGGCGGCGTTAGGCGGCGTTAGGCGGCGAAGACCGGTTTGTGTTGGCAGCGTACTATCTGGACGGGCGGACATTGGCCGAGATTGGGCGCATGCTGGGGACCCACGAATCGACGGTGAGCCGGAAGGTGGACAAGATCACAGCGGGATTGCGGAAGCAAATTGTGGCGCGGCTGTGCAAAGAAGGCTGGGCGAAGCGAGCGGCGGAGGAGATGCTGGAGTTGGATGTGCGGGATTTGGGAGTAAACATGCGCGAAAAGCTGGCGCAAGAAAGGGGCGCGTAGGCGTTCCTGAGATAAGCATGGAAGACTTTGCGAAATTACTGGCGGCGCGATTGGCGCGGCAGGAGCAGGAAGCGAGTGAGCATCCGGCGGCGGATGTGCTCACGGCGTTTGCGGAGAAACGGCTGGGAAGAAAAGAGCGCGAAGGAGTGGTGGGGCATTTGGCGATTTGCGGGGAGTGCCGGGAGGTGGTGGCGCGGATTGCGGTGGGTGTTGAGGAGAGTGTCGAGAAAGAACGGACGAACTGGTGGCACTGGCGTTGGGCGGCGGTGTTAGCGGCGGCGTGCGTGGTTGGAGTGGTGGTTTGGAGACCGGCGGCCGACAGGCGGTTGCCCGATGTGCAGAAGACGGCGAGTGCCATGAAGGCTACGCCGCAGCTGGAGCTGCCGGCCGCGCCGGTAGTGCGGCCCACAGAACAGAAGACAGTCGCGAAGAAAGTTTTTGCCGCGCCGAACCTCGCGCCAGTTCCAAGAGTGTTGCGGCAACAGGTGGTGGTGGACGGGACGCCGAAGACGGATCAAGTGGCGCCGGAGGACAACGGCGGGCTGTCATTTATTGAGGGAACGCCGCCGCAGGCTCCGGTACCAGCTCCGATGTCAAGTCCGGTGCGAGCGATGGCGTTGCGAGGATCGCCTGGGATGTTCGCGAAGGCGATGGCGCGGCCCGGGCAGAGGGAGAGTTTGTGGAGCTTGAATGAAGGCGCCGGCGGACTGAAGAAATCGGAAGACGGAGGGAAAACTTGGGTATCGATTCGGGTGGCTGGCCGGGTGCATTTTTGGGCACTGTCGGCAACGGGTGGCGAGATCTGGGCCGGCGGCGAAGACGGGATGCTGTTTCACTCGGTCGACGACGGTGCGCACTGGAGCGATGTGGCGGTGATGGATGGCGAGGCGCGAATGATGGATGGGATCACAGGTATTGAGACGGAGGGCGCGGTGGTTCAGGTGAGGACGACGGGTGGTGAGTTCAGGTCGCTGGATCGCGGGGCGAGCTGGGTGAAGCAGTAATGGGGCCAGTCAAAATGGTTGCATGGACATTCGAAGCATTTGTGTCTATTGCGGTTCGAGCGCCGGCAAACGCGACGTCTTCGCCGCCGCTGCCGAATCACTGGGCCGCGAACTCGCCGCTCGCAAGATTGAGATTATCTATGGCGGCGGCCATCGCGGACTGATGGGCGCGCTGGCGGACTCCGCGCTTGCCGCCGGTGGCTGGGTGGTGGGCGTGATCCCGCAATCGCTGGTGGACCAGGAAATCGCTCATCGCGGCCTTTCGCAACTGCACATTGTGCACTCGATGCATGAGCGTAAAGCCGAGATGTCGCGCCGCGCGGATGCTTTCCTGATACTGCCCGGCGCTTGGGGCACGCTCGATGAATTGTGCGAAGCGTTGACCTGGGCGCAACTCGGCATTCATCGCAAGCCCTGCGGCCTGTGGAATGTGGCGGGTTATTACGACTTGCTGCTGCAGTTCCTGGCGCATGCGGTGGAGGAGAAATTCCTCAAAGCGGAGGATCGCGATTTGCTGTTGGTGAGCGAGCATTTGCCGGCTCTACTCAAGAAATTGGCGGCGTTTGAGCCGCGGCCCGAAACTGCCGCGCCGCTGAAGTTGTTTAATAGTGAGCGATGAAACTTCCGATGAAACTTCCAACGATAGCTCTTTTTTGTACGATGGTGTGCTTGGGCGCAGACAAAGACTGGACACAAATTCTGGCCGAGCGCATTCCCTCTTACGGCCATCGCAATTGGATTGTAGTTGCCGATTCGGCGTATCCGGCGCAGGCCAAGGAAGGGATCGAGACGGTGGTGGCGAATGCCGATCAAATGCATGTGCTCGAAGTCGTCCTTGCGGAGCTCGCCAAATCTAAGCATGTTACGCCCATTATCCATACCGATCAGGAATTGCAGTATTTGGACGATGGGCAAGCGCCGGGCGTCGAAGCGTATCGCGAGCGTTTGGCGGAGCTGTTTAAGGACAAGACCGTGGAGTCTTTGCCGCACGAGAAGATCATTGAAAGGCTCGATGAGGTGAGCAAGACCTTTCGTGTGCTGATTATCAAAACGAATATGACGGTGCCGTATACGACGGTGTTTTTGCAACTCGATTGCGCATATTGGGGACCGGATGCGGAGAAGGGCTTGCGCGCGAAGATGGCGGCGGCGGGGGTGAGGTGAGGTGAGGAGGCACTTATATACTGAAAAGAGCAAGCATGACGGTAGATGAGCGGCTGGAATTTTTGTTGAAATCGACGCTGAGAATATCCGTAGACTAGCAACCATTGCCCAAGCCCACGAAAGATTAGACAGCCTGGAGAATTAAATTGCGAGTCATCCCGGCTCAAGGTCAGGCTCAAGAGCGATGTGGCGCGGCAACTCACTTCTTCTGCTGGCTCAACCGCGCCGCCGTTGACGGTGGGACAATCCCGCTTAACCGCAAATAGCCCACAATATTTCCATAAATCTCGTTGTTGTGCACGGCAACATGCATGAACGCATAACTCATCTGCGGCGACGAGATCACTTTTTGATCGTCCAGCCCATCTAACGCCGCCGCACAATAAGCGAACGAGTCTTTCAAGGCTTTGCTGATCGCCGCCTTCTCGGTTAAACCAGCCGCTTGCTTTTGTGCGTCCGGCGCGGACTCTCCCTTCAACGTCGCGCAATCCAGGTAGTTACGTTCAATCGAGTGAATCAGCCACTGGCCGAATGTCATTTGATCGGCGGTTAGGCGGTAGCCATATTTTTCGGCCGGCATCACCTCGGCGCCGCTTTCGAGGTTGCGCCGCACGCCGCTGAAATAGCGCTGCACCATGGTCGTTGTTAAGTTGTTTTGCGCGGGCAGCACGCTCGCCGCCAGGCACAGGCCTAATAAAATTCGCGTCATCCCGATCGTTTCCTTCGCTTTACACCGTACTACACTGGGGTTTTCCGACCTTGCCACCGTAAGTGACCACTGCCAGCCAAATCGCCAGACCTCGCGGTGCGAGCGCGAGGCTCACACCGAAGAGTTTTTTCGGCCGCCATGGCGCCCTTTCGCGCGCCCATCCCAACTACGAACACCGCCCCGGACAGATCGACATGGCGGTAGCCGTTGCGGACGCGATGGCGGACCGCAAGCACCTCATCGTGGAAGCAGGAACCGGCACCGGCAAGACGCTCGCCTATCTTGTGCCGTCGATTTTATCGGGTAAGCGCGTTGTCATCTCCACCGGCACCAAAGCCCTGCAAGAGCAATTGTTCTTCAAAGATCTGCCCTTTCTGCAAAGCATGTTCAGCGCGCCGATCCGCGCGTGTTATATGAAGGGCAGAAACAATTATCTGTGCCGCCAAAAGCTCTACGATGCCGAGCGCGAACCCATTCTCACCGGCTTTGAAGAACGCGGCGAATTCCAGATCATCCGCGACTGGGAGAAAATCACCGTAACCGGCGACCGCAGCGAACTGCGCGAGATCCCCGATTCGAGTAGCGCCTGGTGGAAGATGGACGCGCGCAGCGATAATTGCGCCGGCCAAAAATGCGCGCAGTTCGAGCGCTGCTTTATAACCGAGATGCACCGGCGCGCCATTGCCAGCGACATCATCGTTGTCAACCATCATTTGTTCTTCGCCGATCTAGCGGCGCGCGACCGCGCTTTCGGATCGATCATCCCCGACTATGACGCGGTAATTTTCGATGAAGCGCATGAGATTGAAGACGTCGCGGGCCAATATTTTGGCCTGAGCGTCAGCAATTTGCAGATTCATGAGCTGGTGAAAGACACCGCCGCCGTTTCGCAAAGAAAGCTGTTTGCCACGCCGGAACTGGACCGCTCGCTGGTTCATCTGAACGACCGCTGCGACGATTTCTTCTCGCTGTTTCCGCATGAAGGGCGGCAGGGATTCCGGAACCATGCGGCATTCCTGCGCGCCAACGAAGCAATCTATCGCGAATTGCAACTGGCTCTTGAAACCATCTGCGGGCGGCTCGAATTGGTAACCGGCGCGGTGGACGACACGCTGACGCTGGTGCGCCGCGCCAAACTCATTCAGCAAGGGCTGAAGTATTGGTTGGAGACGCCCGACCCGGCGAATGTTTATTGGGTTGAGGCGCGCGGGCGCGGGGTTTATCTGCAAGCCACGCCTATCGATGTTTCGCAAACTTTGTCATCGCGGCTCTTTGACCGTATCGATACCGTGATCCTAACTTCCGCCACGCTAGCGGTAGCCGGCGAGTTTGAATATGCGCAGAAAAGACTCGGCTTGCCGAACGCGCGCACCCTGCGCATTGAGAGCCCTTACGATTACGCCAAGCAAGTGCTGCTCTACGTGCCGCCGCATTTGCCCGACCCGCGCCAGCCCGAGTTTTCGTGGCGTGCGGCCGACGTGATTCACCAGGTGCTCGAAGCTTCGCGCGGGCGAGCGTTTGTGCTGTTCACAAGCTATCAGCAGATGCGGCAGGTTTACGAGATGCTGAAAATCCGCCTCGATCATCCTATGCTGATGCAAGGCGAAGCGCCGCGCACCGCGCTGGTGGAAACGTTTCGCAATACGCCCGGCGCGGTTTTATTCGGTACGTCGAGTTTCTGGCAAGGCATTGATGTGCAGGGCGAACAGTTGAGCTGCGTGATTATCGACCGGCTGCCGTTCGCCGTACCGAGCGATCCGGTGATTGCCGCGCGCACCGAAGCGATCCGGCAGGAGGGCGGCAACCCTTTCTACGAATATCAGGTTCCGCAAGCGGCGCTCGCGTTGAAACAGGGCTTCGGACGCCTGATTCGCGCTTCATCCGACCGCGGCGCTTTGGTCTTGCTGGATAATAGAATTACCAAGCTGCCCTACGGCAAGGTCTTTTTCGATAGCCTGCCCCCTTACCGGCTTACCAAAAAACTAGAGGATATTCAGAACTTTTTCGATGTTTGAGATTTTTGTAGAGCACACTTTCGCCTCCGCCCATTTTTTACGAAACTATAAGGGCAAGTGTGAAAATTTGCATGGCCACAACTACCGCGTGCAGGTGGGCATGACGGGTGAATTGGACGAGCACGGCATGTTGTTCGATTTCGCGGATCTGAAACAGCGGCTGCGCAACGCGAGTGCGTATTTCGATCATCACTTAATCAACGATTTGAAACCGTTCGACACCGTGAACCCATCGGCCGAGAATATTGCGAAGTTTATTTTCGACGAGATTCAACGGGATATTGAACCGGCGAAGTTGGCTTACGTGCGGGTTTGGGAGACGGATACGTCTTGCGCGGTTTACCGGCGATGAGGCCGTAGGCTTACCGAGCGCATTTCGCGAAACCCTACCGTTTCACCAACGACCGGCTATCGTCTTCTAGCACCTTGACACGCGCATCAAGTTTCTCTAGCGTTCTCTCGACCCTGTCCAGCCGATCATGTACGCGTCCAAACTCCGCTTTGATCCAGTCCTTCATGTCGTCAAAGCGCTTGCTGAAATCGTCAATACGCTTGTTCTGCCAGATCGCAGCGGCCATGTAACCGAAGACAATCAACGCCGCTGGACCCCAATTATTTACTTCGGCCGGCATTCTTTGCCTCCTCCTTCGCTTTCGGCCAGCGTGTGGTTACAGCCTCACGTGCGCTTTGGCTCCGCTCTGCCCACGCCGTTCCAAATTCCATAATGTTCGATTCTCTAGCTCGCCCACTTCTCACCTTATCGCACTCGCGCTCGGCGTCATCGCGTTCAACCAATTCGTTGGCGTTCCGCTACTACTTTGTAAAGTCTGGGCGATAGCCCAATTTAAGTGTGATAACGACGAAGATCATACGTCGGAGCATTTAGGTTTTGGCCGGGTCCACGATCATTCGAGATATCATGAGGTCCATGGACAGTTCGGAGTGCAAGCTCGGCGCTGCCCCCTTTTTGAGCGAATTGCCGTCGGAGGGGTGACGCAAAGTTTTGTCGGGGCGAATGGCAGACGTGGAAAGGCAACAGATCGTAGAGGAAATAAAGCGGATTACTCGCGAGAACAACGGCCACGCACCCGGGCGGCAAGCTTTCGCCAGCGCAACAGGAATAAAAATCGCGGAGTGGTACCCACACCTTTGGCTTCGCTGGGGCGATGCGTTGACCGAGGCTGGGTATGCCCCAAACCCGTTACAGACGAAAGCCAGCGATGAAGTCTTGATTGAAAAGTACATTCACTTTACACGACAATTGGGAAGATTCCCGATTGGGGGGAGATTCGCCGCAACGCCAGGGAGGATTCCTCTTTTCCCTCTCACTCAGTCTTTGACCGATTCGGCGGAAAAGATAAGCTCCTCGAAGCTGTCGCTGTGCACTGTCGCAAGAATGGTGGATTTGAAGATATCCTGGCGCTATTTACCGAACGCAAACGCGAGGCGAAGCCCAAAACAGCAAGCAAGGACCGTGAACGGAAAATCGCGACTGAATTTGTCTACCTCATGAAGTCTGGGCCTCACTACAAAATCGGACGAACAAAATCTGTTGGCCGCCGGGGCAGTGAGCTGACTATCAAGATTCCAATTCCACCGAAGACCATTCACAGCATCGAGACCGATGACCCCATTGGAATTGAGTCTTACTGGCATAGGCGATTTGCTGATAAACGTGGAGAGGGTGAATGGTTTGAGCTATCACCTGATGATGTGAACGCGTTTAAGCGCTGGAAGCGAATTGTTTAACAATTTAAGGCCCGTAATGTAGTAGTACACCTGGTCCGACGTCATAACATTCCCCGGCCCATCTTTCTTTCCATCGGTGGCAATCCAGCGCATCGTTCGCTACGCTGGTTGGGGAAGGACTTGATTCGATAGCAACATTACACATTGAGATCCCCGATAAGAAGGCCGCCGCTATCAAAGCGTATGCGCAGGCGCGCGGCCTCTCGGTCGAGCAATGGCTAACGCAGTTGGTCGATCAGGCCGCGCCGGCTGCACCGTTAGGCACACCGGATGAGGATGATCGTCCCCTGTCCGCCATGTTTGGTGAAATATGGGCCGACTTGCCCGATGAAGTCCGGGCGAAGCTGCCGGGCGATGGAGCCGATCAGCACGACCATTACGTTTACGGCACGCCCAAGAGAGCAGTGTGAAGGCGGTTTTCGCCGATACGTTTTACTGGATCGCCCTTTCCAATCCCGCCGAGACTCGATACCGGCCATGCGCTGGCGCTTGACGCCAAATTGGCGGGTCTCTTGATCCTAACTACAGATGAAGTGTTGTCGGAATTCCTGACGCTTTTTGCCGAGATCGCTGGTTGCGCGAGCGGGCAATTACGGTGGTGAAGGGCCTCGCTCGAAACCGGAGAGTGGTCCCGACAAGGGCTATAGCCTTACGGACTGCAGGTCGACGCTCATCATGCTCCGCCAAGGTATAACCGATATTCTGACGCACGACAAGCATTTTGAGCCAGGAAGGTTTCCGCGCTCTGTTCCGGGATTCCTGACGCCAAGCCGACCGTATCGCCGAGAGTTGCTACCGTCCGAAAAACGCGGCGTTCTTCTTGGCGAAATCGTTCCACTTTTCCGGCAGGTCGTCCAGTGCGAAAATCGCCGAGACGGGACACACGGGAACGCACGCGCCGCAATCAATGCATTCCACCGGGTCGATATAGAGCATCGTCTCCCCCTCGAACTTGGGGCTATCTTTCTTGGGGTGGATGCAGTCTACGGGACAGGCGTCCACACAGGCAGAGTCCTTGGTTCCGATGCAGGGTTCGGCGATTACGTAAGCCATTCGATAGATTCCTTTTGCTGTAACTTTTAGAAGTAGCACACCTCTCAGCCGACCGCCAACCAAGCTTCAGCGAGCGGTCAGATTCCGAGATTCAAGCGCGTACAATCGAGTTAGATGATCGCGAACGTACGAAAAGCAGTATTTCCGGCGGCGGGTTTGGGAACCCGCTTTTTGCCGGCGACCAAGGCGCAACCGAAGGAAATGCTGCCGGTTGTCGATAAACCATTGATTCAATATGGAGTTGAGGAGTCGCTGCACTCCGGAATCCAAAACATTATTATCGTCACCGGACGCGGAAAATCGTCCATCGAGGATCATTTTGACGTCAGTTTCGAGCTCGAGCACCTGCTGGAGTCAAAGGGCAAGACCGATTTGCTGTCGATGGTGCGCGGCATCTCCGACATGATCGATGTCTCCTACGTTCGCCAAAAAGAAGCTATGGGGCTGGGGCATGCCGTGCATCGGGCCAAGGAACTGGTCGGCAATGAGCCATTTGCCGTGGTGCTATCGGACGATATCATCGCTTCCGAAACCCCTTGCATACGGCAATTGCTGGACGTATACGAGTACTACGGTGCATCGGTCTTGGCGTTGATGGAGGTACCGAAAGATCAAATCTCGGCCTATGGAGTGGTGGATGCCGAGCCGGTGGCGGACAACGGCAGGCAAGGACGCCTGTTCCGCATCAGGAACATGGTTGAGAAGCCGAAGGCGGCGGATGCGCCGTCGAATCTGGCGATTATCGGCCGTTATATTTTGACGCCCGAGATTTTCCAGTGCATCGAATCGATTGAACCCGGCAGCGGTGGCGAGTTGCAGTTGACAGACGCCTTGAAGTATATGCTGCGCAACCGGCCCATTTACGGGCTGAAGTTTGAAGGTAAGCGCTACGATGCGGGCGACAAGCTGGGCTTCCTCAAGGCAACGGTGGAATTCGGTTTGAGCAGGCACGATTTGGGCGAGCCGTTTCGCGAATACCTGAAGAGCCTGTGCTTGAGCTAGTGAGCAAGCTTACCGTTACGGGTTGCGTTTGCGCGCTATTGGCGGCGCAGACCATTCCTCCTACTTACGGGCAGCCGCTCACGCCGCGCATCGTGGCCAATGTGCAACTGGCGCTGAAGGCGGGCGATCTCGCAACCGCCGAAGGTTTGGCTGAGCAATTTCGGCGCGCGAATGGCAATACGCCGGAAGCGTTGGATGCGCTCGGTTGGGTGGCGCGCGGGGAGCTCGCGGCACGTCAAATCGATAAGGCGCAGCGGACGTCGTCGGCCATCCTACAGAACGCGCAAATTGCCTTGGCCACGCGGCCGGTGGATGCTGAACCGTATTTGCCGCTGGCTTTGGGAACGGCTTACGAAGTGCAAGCCGAAGCTTTATACGTGCAAGGCAAGCGGGCCGCCGCCCTGCAGGTGCTACAACAGGCGCGCGTGCAATGGCGCGACTCTTCCTTGGCAGACCGGCTGCAGAAGAACATTAACTTGCTGCTTCTCGAAGGCCGGCCCATGCCGCTGCTGCGCGAAACGGAATGGATTGGCCCTAAGCCGGCAGATCCAGCAGCGCGCCGCGGCAAGGTTTTGTTGTTGTTTTTCTGGGCGCATTGGTGCGCCGATTGTAAGGCCGACGCACCGGTGATTGCCAAGTTAGCCACCGAAATGAAGGCGCGCGGATTAGTGGTTATCGCGCCTACCCGGCTCTACGGGTTCACCGTTGAAGACGAGCACGCGCCAGCGGCGAAAGAAACTCCGTTCATTTCGAGAGTGTTCGACCGCTATTACAGCCAGATTCCCGTCGCCGGCGTGCCGCTCGATGCCGGCAACTTTCATCGCTTCGGCGCGAGCACCACGCCCACGATTGTGTTAGTGGACCGGCGCGGCATTGTGCGACTCTACCATCCGGGTTTGATGAACGAAGAAGACTTGCGCGCAGCGATTGAACCATTGCTCCGCGGAGGCCGCTGAATTACGTCAGGTCGTTCTTCAGCACTACGCGATAACGCGCTTTACCCGATTCCAAGTGCGCGATCGCTTCGTTAGCCTGGCTCATGCGGAATTCTTCGGTAATGGGAGCAATGCCGTGGCGAGCCGCGAAATCGAGCATCTTCATGACGTTGATCGGCGCGCCGGAAGGACTACCCGAGATTTCACGCTGGCCTGCGATGAGAGCAAAGGCGCTGGTCTTGATTTCGGGAATCGCGCCGACAGTGTGAAAACGCCCACGAGAAGCCAGCGCCCTCAGGTACAGGTTCATGTCGAGATCCGCGGTAACCGTGGACAGAATCAGATTTAAGGATCGCGCCACTTTTTTCAAGTCGGCTTCTGAACGCGTGTTGACAACGGCGTGCGCACCGAGTTTTTGAGCTTCCGCGGCCTTGTTGTCGGAAGTAGTGAAAGCAGTTACGTGGCAGCCCCACTTGTTCAGGAATTGCAGGGCGATGTGGCCAAGGCCGCCGATGCCCACGACGGCGACGCGATCGGTCGGTTTGACGTCAAATTGCACCAGCGGATTGAATACCGTGATACCGCCGCAAAACATCGGCCCTGCTTTAGCCGGATCGATACCTTCCGGCAGCGGCGTGGCCCAAACCCAGTGACAGCGCACGTGCGTGGCGAAGGCGCCATGCCGGCCGACAATGGTCTGCTGAAGCGTCGAACACATGTTGTGATCGCCCGCCAAACAAGCCCGGCAATGCAGGCAGCTACCGGAGTTCCAGCCGAGGCCAACCGTTTGGCCCACCGTGACAGACTTGGCGCTCGCGCCCACTTGCGTGACTTTACCAATCGCTTCGTGGCCGGGGACAAACGGAAACTTGGTCATGCCCCACTCGTTGTTGAGCATCGACAAATCGGAATGGCAGATGCCGCAATATTGGACTTCAATTTCAACTTGCTCCTCGCCGAGGGGGCCGGGGTCAAACGGAAACGGTGCTAACTCGCCTGCTGCCTCGTGGGCAGCCAGCGCGTGAATTTCGCTCATGCTTCGTTTGATGCGGCGCTGCCTAGAAGGTCTCGCGATATTCGCCGAAGACACGGCGAAGAGTGTCGGAGATTTCGCCGACCGTAGCGAGCGCGCGGCAGGAGGTAAGAATGTGCGGCAGCAGATTGTCGGCGCAGCGGGCGGCGGTTTCGAGCTGCTGTAACGCACTGTTCACATCGCCGTGGGAGCGGGATGCACGCAAGGCACGCAAGCGCTCGACTTGTTGACGTTCGAGTTCCGGATCGATGCGGAAAGTGGGCGGGGGTTCGCTGGCGGCGCTTTGAAACTTGTTGACGCCTACGACAATTTGGCGGCCTTCCTCAATGGCGCGTTGGTATTGATACGCCGAGTTCTGAATCTCGCCCTGCACCCAGCCTTTTTCAATGGCGGCGAGCGGACCGCCCAGGCTATCGATACGCTCGAGGATGGCACGCGCCGCACTTTCGAGTTGATCGGTCAGAGTTTCGATATACTCGCTGCCGCCCAACGGATCGGGAGCGGCAGTGACGCCGCTTTCGTAGGCGATCACTTGCTGCGTGCGCAGCGCGATGCGGGCGGATTTTTCGGTGGGCAGAGAGAGCGCTTCATCTTGGCCGTTGGTGTGCAGCGATTGCGTGCCGCCGAGTACGGCAGCCATGGCTTGCAAGGCGACGCGCACCACGTTGACTTCCGGTTGCTGCGCGGTAAGAGTGGAGCCGGCGGTTTGCGCATGAAAGCGCAACGCGCAGGAGCGGTCGAGCTTGGCGTGAAAGCGTTCGCGCATGATGTGGGCGTAAAGGCGGCGGGCGGCGCGGTATTTGGCGATTTCTTCGAAGAAATCGTTGTGGGCGTTGAAGAAGAAGCTCAGGCGCGGCGCGAAAGAATCGACGGCGAGTCCTGCATCGATGGCGGCTTGTATGTAAGCAATGGCGTTGGCGAGTGTGAAGGCGATCTCTTGCGCGGCGGTGGAGCCGGCTTCGCGAATGTGATAGCCGCTGATGGAAATGGTGTTCCACTCGGGCACTTCTGCGCCGGCCCAGGCGAAGAGGTCGGTGATGATGCGCATCGCCGGGCGCGGCGGATAGATGTAAGTGCCGCGCGCTATGTATTCCTTCAGAATGTCGTTTTGAATGGTGCCGGAAAGCTTCTTTCGATCGGCGCCTTGTTCATCGGCCACCAGCACATAGAGGCAGAGCAGGATGGCGGCGGTGGAATTGATGGTCATGGAGGTGGTGACTTCATCGAGGCGAATGCCGTCGAAGAGCACTTGCATGTCGGCCAGCGAATCAATGGGAACGCCCACCCGCCCTACTTCGCCGGCCGCGAGCGAATGATCGGAATCCATGCCCATTTGCGTCGGCAGATCGAACGCGACGGAGAGGCCGGTGATGCCTTGCGAGAGCAGAAACTGGTAGCGTTTGTTGCTTTCCTCTGCAGAGCCGAAACCGGCGTACTGCCGCATGGTCCAGAGCTTTTTGCGATACATGTCCGCGTAGATGCCGCGGGTGAAAGGAAACTGGCCGGGCTGCTCGCTGGTGGGCAAGTGATGGACCTAGGAGCGCTGCACGCGCGAAGCGATGCGGCGGGCTTTCAGAAAGGAGGACGCGCCGAAGCTGACCATGACGATGGCGAAGACGCAAGAAAGCCCGAAGGCCACCAAACCACTTTGCGGATCGGTTTGAAAAGCGCGGAAGAGCTGAATGGCTTTTAGTAATGCCGGTATGGCCAAGGCAAAGAACACGACGCCGATGGCTTGATTCCAGATGATGCGCGCGGGACGCACTACCTCCGGAACGACATGCTGGGCAAAGCGTTTCGCGTTATCGACGTTGGCGTGTTTAGCGGCATGCCGAGCCGCGTGTTTGCCGAGGCGGACGGCTTCGTGAAGCTTCACAACTTCTTCATGCTAGCATCGCGGCGCTTGCTAGCGCCAGAGCAACTTCAGGCCGGAGGGCTGGTAGAGCGGGAAGCGCTCGTCGCTCGAAACGCAGGTTAGTTTCTCTTCAATAGCTTGTGCAATGATCATGCGGTCGAACGGATCTTGATGATGTTCGGGCAGCGAAGAGAGGCGCTCGATGTGTTCGGGTTGAATGTGCAGCAGGCGCGCGCCCATTTGGCTCAGGCCTGAGGAGAGTTGCGCACTGCTGATGAGCTTCTGGGTTGGATGGCGGCTTGTTTTGATGGACAGTTCCCAAGGCGTGACCATGCTGACGAGCAGCGCATCCGCTTTCTCGATTTGCGTCGCCACGCGCTTGGGCATGAGATCACCAGTGAGCCACCGCAGCAGCACATTGGTGTCCAGCAACAGCTTCATCTGCCGTTGGTCTGCTTGATCTCTTGAATGTGCTCAAAGAGAGCTTCGACTTCGGCGTCGGTTTCAGCCCAGTTTTC
>Ga0302320_10006301_pt1 | contig 26369 bp, 22 predicted proteins | sample Bog_T0_3_FD_202130 | JGI IMG/M metagenome (GOLD analysis project Ga0302320, IMG submission 202130) | Peat permafrost microbial communities from Stordalen Mire near Abisko, Sweden - Bog_T0_3 | ecosystem: Environmental > Terrestrial > Soil > Wetlands > Peat | place: Sweden: Abisko, Stordalen Mire... | reverse complement strand
CGATCAGGCCCAGGTTGTCGCGCAGCCATTGCACCAGTGCGCCGGCGATCGCCACCGACCCCTCGAGCGCATAGACGGCGGGGCCATCGCCGAGCTTGAAACCGAGCGTGGTCAACAGGCCCGAACGCGAAGGGGAGGGGGTCTCGCCGGTGTTCATCAACAGGAAGCAGCCGGTCCCATAGGTGTTCTTGGCTTCTCCCGGACGCAGGCAGGCCTGGCCGAGCAAAGCCGCGTGCTGGTCGCCGAGCACGCCCGCGATGGCAACGCCTTCGAGCAGGCCTTCGACCTCGGCATAGACTTCGCTCGAGGAGCGGATTTCGGGCAGCAGGCTGCGCGGGATTTGCAACAGCGACAGAACCTCGTCGTCCCAGTCGAGCGTCGCGAGATTCATCAGTTGGGTGCGCGACGCATTGGTGACGTCGGTCAGATGCCGCCCACCGGTGAAATTCCAGATCAGCCAGCAATCGACGGTGCCGAAGGCAAGGTCGCCCGCCTCGGCCGCCGCCCGCGCGCCCTCGACGTTGTCGAGGAGCCAGCGCAACTTGAGGCCGGAGAAATAGGTCGCCAGCGGCAGCCCGGTTTTTTCGCGTAAAGCCTCTTTGCCGATGGCTTGCGAGAATTCGGCGACCAGGGCGTCGGTGCGCGTATCCATCCAGACGACCGCGTTGTGCAGTGGCTCGCCGTTCGAGCGGCGCCAGAGCAGCGTCGTCTCGCGCTGATTGGTGATGCCGATCGCGGCGAGGTTTTTCCGCGTGAGCCCGGCCCCCGCAAGCGCGTCGCGGATCACGCCCTCGGTCGCCGTCCAGATTTCGCGCGGATCGTGCTCGACCCAGCCGGGACGTGGACAAATCTGCCGGTGCTCGCGTTGCGCTTGCGCGATCACGTCGCCGCGACGGTCGAACACCAGGAAGCGCGTGCTCGTCGTGCCCTGATCGATCGCGCCGACATATTTTTCCATAGGCCGCTCCTCCCCTTGGATTTGGCCAACGATACAACAGAACGGAAGCGGCGGCGACCTTCCTCAAGGGAAGTCCGGTAAGTCGAAGCTCTCCGGCCGGCTCCCATCGCCCCCACGACGAGATCGAGCAGCAAAGGCAGCGTCAGCCCGTAGAAATAAGTCGCCAGCGGCAACCACGTCTTGTCGCGAAGGAGATTCTGGCCGTCGTCACGGGAAATCTCGGCGACCGGAACGTCGATGCGCGCGTCCATCCAGACGATGGCGTTGTGCAACGGCTCCAGACGAGCGGCGTCTCGCGCTGGTTCGTCAAGCCAATCGCGGCGAGGTTTTCTCGCGTCAGCCCGGCGCCGGCGAGGGCGTCGAGGAACACCGCCTGCGTCGCCGCCTAGATCTGATTGTGCTCGACCCAACCAGGGTGAGGAAAAATCTGCCCGTGCTCGCGCAGCGCCTGCGCGATCATTTCGCCAAGACGGTCGAACACCAGAAACCGCGTGCTGGCTGTCCCCTGATCGACCGCGCCGACACAGGTTTCCCTAGGCGTACCCATCCGCAGTCTTTCGCCAATTCTTTCGACGAAATACGACCCGCCGCGAGACAATCGGGTAGCATTTCTAATTTTCCAAATGATATTCCGCTTTTCCGAAAGCCAAAATCTCGCTTGAGCAGGTACAGCAATTGTCGTCTATCATAATCTTGCTGCCCTCCTCAATTGCAGAACTAATAGTCTCGTAATATAACGAGACTTGCAGTTTCGAAATGAAAAAGCGACAAAAAGTTATGTCCGAGCCCCCCTCGCGCCCCGCCGGGCGCCCGCGCAGCGACGCCAGCCGCGCCGCGCTCCTCGACGCCGCCTATTGGCAGACGATCGATCGCGGCTATGCGGCGACCTCGGCCGAGACGATCGCCAGGGCCGCGGGGGCGGGAAAACAGACGCTCTATCGCTGGTGGCCGAGCAAAGGCGCGCTGGTGCTGGAGGCGATGCAGACCAAGATGCGCGAGCGTATCGACCGTCCCCGCGAAACGGCGATGCGCTCGGGCGACCTGGAGAAATTCCTGATCGCCGATCTCGCGCAATTGCGGGGCTTCGCCGACGCGCTCGGCGGACTGATCGCCGAGGGGCGGAGCGACGAAAAGCTGATGCGCCTCGTTCGCGACCAATGGCTCGCGCAGCGCGCCGCCGATCTCTACGCCGTGCTTTCGGCGGGCGGCGCGGAGCTTCGTCGCCGCGACGTCCTCGTCGAGGCGATAGAAAGCGTGATTCTGGCGCGCGTCGTGTTCGGCAAGCCGTTGGATGAAGAGCTGGCGCGAACTTTGAGCCACCTTCTGGTTAGATGATGCGATTTAGGGCCTTGCTTGCACAAAAGCGGGGCGCCATACTCTTCGGTAATGAAGGCTCCCTTCAAAAAAGGGGGATTATCGGGAGGAGGCATAGCATGTCGAGAGCATGGAAAAAGGCGCTTGCTTTGGCGGGGGCGGCGAGTTTCGCCGCGTTGAGCGTTGGCGCCAGCGCGCAGGAGGTCAAGAACGGGTCGATGGCGGCCGGCGGGGCGATGGCGACGCCGACGACGGTTTCCCAGGACACCCTCGACAAGGCCGCCGGCGATAGCGCCAACTTCTTGCAAACCAACGGTAATTATGGCCAGACGCGCTTCCACCCGGCCAACCAGATCACTGCCGCGAATGTGAAGGGCCTGCATGTCGCCTGGATCTTCCAGACTGACATTCTCGACACGCTGGAAACCTCGCCGATCGTCGTCGATGGGGTCATGTACGTCACGACCGCCTTCGACCACGTCTACGCGCTCGACGCCAAGACCGGCGCCCAGATCTGGGAATACCAGCACAAGCTGGGTCCGATCACCACATATTGCTGCGGCCCCAACAACCGCGGCGTCGCCGTTTATGGCGACAAGGTCTATGTGGCAACCCTCGATGCGAAGCTCGTCGCGCTCGACAACAAGACCGGCGCGGTGAAATGGTCGTCCGACGTCGGCGATCCCGAGAAGGGCTATTCGGAGACGATGGCGCCGACAGCGGTCAAAGGCATGATTATCCTCGGCACCAACGGCGGCGAATACGGCATTCGCGGCTTCGTGAAGGCTTTCGACGCCGAGACTGGCAAGGAAAAATGGTCCTTCGACACGATCCCGGAGAATTCCCAGGGCGTGTGGGCGACCAAGGACGCGACAGGCCGCGACATGCATCGCGACATCGATGCCGAAAAAGCGGCCTACGCCAAGAACGGCGACCCCTTCAAGACGCTCGGCGGCGGCGTCTGGCAGAACCCGTCGGTCGATCTCGCCACCAACCGCATCTATTTCGTCGTTGGCAATCCCTCGCCCGACCTAGACGGCTCCATTCGGCCCGGCGACAACCTGTACACCGACTCGCTGGTTTCGCTAGACCTCGACACCGGCAAATACGTCTGCCATTTCCAGTACATCGCCCACGATCTCTGGGATCTCGACGCCGTTTCGCCCACGGTGCTCACCAAGGTCGCGGGCAAGGACGGCAAGCCGATCGACGGCGTGCTCCATGCCGGCAAGACCGGACACATCTATGTCCACGACGCCAAGGATTGCAGCCTGATCCGCTTCTCAGAGGCGATGATCCCGCAGGAGAACATGTGGGTGCTGCCAACCAAAGACGGCTCGCGGATGCTGCCGGGCGCCAACGGCGGCAACGAATGGTCGCCGATCGCGACCAATCCCTCGCTCGGACTGGCCTATTCGCTGAACCTGCATCAGCCGATGAATTATTTCGTCGATTCCACGCCTTACCCCGATGGCAAGCTGTGGCTCGGCGGCGCGTTCAAGGTGATCCCGTCAGAGGCGCAATGGGGCAAACTGGTCGCGGTCGACTACAACACCGGCAAGGTGAAGTGGAGCGTCAAGACCGAGCAGCCGATGATCGGCGGCGCGCTGGCGACGGCGGGCGGCCTCGTGTTCGCCGGCGAAGCCAATGGCGCCTTTAACGCCTATGACGCCACGAGCGGCGCAACGCTTTGGAGCTTCTCGGCGGGCGCCGGCGTCAATGCGCCGCCCTCGACCTATCAGGTTGGCGGCAAGCAGTTCGTCGTCGTCGGGGCGGGCGGCAACGCGCAGATCGACTCCAAGCGCGGCAACTCGATCATCGCCTTCACGCTGAACTGAACCCGGCGCAAAGACCATTCGACATCAGGGGTCGGCTCCGGCCGGCCCCTTTATTTCCGGCCGGCCATTCTGGCGGGCGAAGCGAACAGAGAAACGAAGCATGAAGTTCGAGGCTTTCGGCGCCGCTTTACTTGGGGCGCTCGCCGCCGGGGGCCTGGCGTCCGCTTTCGCCGACACGATCGAGGAGAAAGCGGCCGTCTGCATGGCCTGCCATGGCGAGCAAGGCGTGCCCGTCGACACCAAAATTCCCGTCCTGTTTGGTCAGAACGAAGGCTACATCTACCTCGAGCTCAAGGACATGAAGAAAGGCGCGCGCGCCAACGAGGTGATGACGCCGATCGTCCAGGACATGTCGCGCGAGGACATGCTGGCCTACGCCGCCTATTTCTCGGCAAAACCCTGGACCAACCTGCTACAGACCCGCGCCACCGCCGCCGACAGCCGGAAGTTCGACGCCATCAACGCCTCCGCCGGTTGCACCGGCTGCCATCAGGGCAGCTATCTCGGCGCCGGGACGCAGCCGCACCTGGCCGGACAGAGCTATGACTATCTGGTCAAAACGATGCGGGACTTCCGCAGCGGGGCGCGGGCCAACAATGCCTGGATGAAGGACCTGTTGAACACCTATAACGACGACGATATCCAGCTCATGGCCCGCGTGCTGGCCGGGAAATGAGCGCGACGCCGATGAAGATCTGCCTGGCCGCCATGGCCATCATCGCCGCGCTCGGGCCGGTGGCCGCCGAGGACGCGCCGGGCGACGCCAGCGGACACGCCTGCGTCGAGTTTCGCTCCGACGTCGCCAGGGCGCTCGTGGCGAAGCCCGACCCGATTCACGTCAACAATCTCCTGTTCGACGCCGCCCGGAAAGGCTGCGCGAGCTTGTTGCCCGCGCTGAAGGACGCCGGCGCCTCGCCCTTGGCGCGCGACCGACTGGGCGACGTCGCCCTGGCGCACGCCGCGCGGATGGGGCGGGTCGGCATGGTCGCCGCGTTGCTCGCCGCCGACGCGGCGACGCGGGAAACGGAACTCAACCGCCCCGACGTCGTCGGCTCGACCCCTTTGCTCATCGCCGCGCTCGCCGACCGCGGCGCCACGGCCAAACAGCTGATCGAGGCAGGCGCAGACGTCAATGTCGCCAACCGGCAAGGCGAAACGGCGCTGAGCGCGGCGGCCTACAACGCCGATTTCGAACTGGTCACCGAGCTGCTCGCCCACGGCGCCAAACCGGCGACGATCGACCGCGCCGGCAAAAGCCCGATCCTCTATGCCGCCGCGCGCGGCCAGGACGGAATCGTCGCCGCGCTGCTCGACGCCGGCATCGACGCCAACGCGCGCTACGGGGCGGAGCTGACCGCGCTGATGTGGGCGGCGGGCCATGCCGACAACGCGCCCGCCGGCGGCGCGCTGCGCACGGTGCAGCTCCTGCTCGCGCGCGGCGCCAAGCTGGATTTCGTCGACGATCGCGGTCGCGGGGCGCTGATGATCGCCGCGCAACTCGGGCACACCGAATTGGTCGATGCGCTGCTGACCGCCGGCGCCGACAAGACGCTGAAGGACAAGACCGGCAAAACCGCGCTAGACTTGGCGGGGAACGCGGAAATCCAGGCGCTGCTGACGGCGCGGTGAAACTTGGGGGAGGGCGCGGCATGGCGACGGCATGGACCTACAAGAGCGCGGCGGACCTCGCGGCGGCGCTTGAGCACGGCGAAGTCTCGGCGAAGGCGCTGGCCGCGGACGCCATCCAGCGCATCGAGGCTTGCGACGGCCCGATCAACGCGATGTGCGTCAAGACCTATGACGCCGCGCTCGCGGCGGCGGAGGCCGCCGATGCGCGGCTCGCCAAAGGCGAGCGTGGCCCGCTCCTCGGCGTGCCGATGACCGTAAAGGAATCGTTCAATCTGGCGGGGACGCCGACGACTTGGGGGATCCCCGAGGCGCGCGACTTCCGGCCGGCCGAAGACGCCTTGGTGGTGCAACGGGTGAAGGCGGCCGGCGCGGTGATCCTGGGCAAGACCAACGTGCCGCTCGCGCTCGGCGACTGGCAGAGCTACAACGAGATCTACGGCACGACAAACAACCCCTGGGATCTCGCTCGCACGCCCGGCGGTTCCTCCGGGGGGTCTTCAGCGGCGCTGGCGGCGGGTTTCGGGCCGCTGTCGCTGGGCTCCGACATCGGCGGCTCGCTGCGCGTGCCGGCCCATTTCTGCGGAATATTCGCCCACAAGCCGACCCACAATCTCGTGCCGCCACGCGGTGGAAATCCGCCCTTCACGTCGCCGCTTCCCGGCTCGAGCGATCTCGCCGTCGTCGGCCCGATGGCGCGGACGGCCGCCGATCTTGCCGCGCTGTTCGAGGTGATTGCCGGGCCGGACGAACTCGACGACGGCGTCGGATACCGGCTTGCGCTTCCCGCTCCCCGGACGACGAAGCTGAGCGATGCCCGCATTCTGGTTCTCGACACGCATCCCTCGGGCAGAACCGACGCGTCCGTTGCGTCGGCGCTGGGAGCGCTATCCGAAGGCCTCGCCAAGGCGCGGGCCAAAATTTCCCGCTCGAGCCCTTTACTGCCTGACCTCGACGTCGCCGCCCATCTCTACATGCGGCTGTTGCTGGCGACGCTGATGGCCCGCGCGCCCGCAGCGTCCCAGGCCGAGGCGCGCAAGGCGACCGCCGAGCTCGACTCCGCCGATACCAGCTTCGCGGCAGACCGATTGCGCGGCGCGACCAGCAGTTATAGCGATTGGTTCGGCGACAACGTCGGTCGCCTGCGGTTGCGGGCGCAGTGGCGCGCGTTTTTCCGTGATTTCGACGCTCTGATCTGCCCGATCTCGCCGACCGCGGCCTTCCCTCACGACCGCGAACCGGATCAGGAAGCGCGAAAGCTCGTCGTCAACGGCGAGCCGCAGCCCTATCTCGACATGCTGTTCTGGCCCGGAATCGCGACCCTGCCCGGCCTGCCGGCGACCGCCGCGCCCATCGGACGCACGCCTGAGGGCCTGCCGATCGGGGCGCAGATCGTCGGCCCCTGGCTCGAGGACCGCACCACCCTGGCGCTCGCCGGCCTGATCGAGCGCGAATTCGGCGGCTTCGTCCCGCCGCCCGGGTTGAGCTGAGCGGCGGTCAGAACTCGCTCCAGTCCGCCGCCGCCGCCGCCGCTGCCGCGCCTCCGGCCACCCGGCGGGCCGGGGCAGGGGCGGGGCGAGCGGAAACCGGCGCGCGTCTCGCTGGGGCGGACGCGGTCTTGGCCGAGGGCGCCGGGCGCAATTTTACCGGAGCGGACACGGAGATCATCGCTTTCTCGCCCAGGCGGAATTCTCCGACCAGTTCGGAAAGCTTGACCATCTCGCGCCCGAGCGCCGTTGTCGCGGCGGTCGTCTGTTCCGCCATGGCGGCGTTCTGCTGGGTCATCTGGTCGAGCTGATTGATCGCGGTGGTGACCTGGCTCAGCGCGCTGGCCTGCTCCAGCGTGCTCGCCGCGATCTGCGCGATGAGCGTGTCGATTTCCTGCACGCCGCCGACGATTTCCGTCAGCATCGAACCGGAATCCGCGACCAGTTTTACGCCCGCATGCACTTCCGTGTTGGAAGTATTGATCAGGCTCTTGATGTCCTTGGCCGCCTCCGCGGAGCGCTGCGCCAGCGCGCGAACCTCCGAGGCCACGACGGCGAAGCCTCGGCCCGCCTCGCCAGCGCGCGCCGCCTCGACGCCGGCGTTGAGCGCCAACAGGTTGGTTTGAAATGCAATTTCGTCGACCACGCTGATGATGCGGCCGATCTCGCCGGAGGATTTCTCGATGCGGCTCATCGCCGCGACAGCCTTGCCGACGACGTCCCCGCTCCGCTTCGACTTTTCCTTGACCTCGGAGACGATGTCGCGAGCGTGCTTGGCGCCCTCCGCCGCGGTGTTGACCGTCGCGGTGACCTCGTTCAGCGCCGCGGCAGTTTCCTCGATACTTGCGGCCTGCTGTTCGGTGCGCTGCGAGAGGTCGTCGGTGGCGCTCGCAATCTCCTCGCTGCCCGAGCGGATTGCCGAAGCGCCCTGCGTCACCTGGCCCATCGCTTCGCGCAATCGCGCGATCGCCGCATTGAAGTCGGCGCTGAGTTTTGCAAAACCCGCCGGCAATTCGTCGTTGATTTCGCAGTCCAGATCTTTTGCCGCGAGCTTCTCCAGCGCGGCGGCGGTGACCTGTAAGGCGGCCGCCGTCGAGGCGTCGGTGGCGCTTCGGGCGGCCTCCGCTTTCCGCCGCTCTTCGTCGAGCGCGTCCAGATAGACCGTAATGGCGATGTCGATATCGAGGAGCACGGCTTTGGACAACGCCCCGAGCGCAGCGCCGAACGCTTCGGCCCGCGCGCCTTTCGAACGCCCGAACACGCCCTTGGGCCAATTCGCCTTTACCAGCTCCTTGATCAGATGTTCGAATACTATGGCGTAGCCGCCGATATGCCAACGCGGCTCCAGGCCAATCTTGGCGTGGCGGCTGCCGACGCGTCGGACATTTTCCATATACGCTTCGTCGAAGCGGCCGTCGGCGATTCCGTCCCAGTGCGACACCTGGGCGGTTTTTGCGCGGCCGATGTGCGCTTCGTCACTGAAGAAGTGTCGCACCTCCGGCGTCGCCCGCAGGCGCTCGTAGAACTTGTCGAGCGCTTTGGGCAGTTCCCGTTCCACCGAGACCTTCAGGCCGCGAATGCGCTGACGCGCGTCCGCGTCGAGTTGCATGAACTCCAACCGACCGCGTAGCGCCTCTTGCGAAGTCGAATCCGATTTGGCAGACGGGTTCGCCATGGGTTCCTAACCGAGTTCTCCCGGCAAATTCGATCGCGCTGCAGGGCCTGAAAGGCGAAGCGCTCGGCGCCGAGGCGCACATATGCGACTTAAGGTCGCATATGTGCCGTACACAGCCCAGGATTGTACCGCATTGGTTGTTTTTCCGTTAATGGCTCGCCAAATCAAGGGGTGGCAAAAGACCGAAAGCGTCTCGCTTTCCTTCCTTTAACCGACCTTGCCTCAGCTCAAAGCAGCGAGGCGAGCCGCCTGACGCCTTCGCGGATCGCCTCCGGGCTCGGCAGCGAATAGGACAGGCGGATCGTATTGGCGCCGCCGCCATCGGGGTGGAACGCGCCGCCCGGGACGAAGGCGACGTTGACCTCCTCGACGGACCGCGCCAGCAAAGCGGCGCCATCGACGCCCTCCGGCAACGTGACCCAGACGAACAGACCGCCCTCCGGCCGCGTCCAGCTCACCCCCGCGGGCATATGCGCCGCCAGCGCCGCGAGCAGGGCGTCGCGCTTGAGACGGTAATGTTCGCGCGCCCGCTCGATCAGATCTCCGTGCAGCCGGCTCGCTATCCGCTGCATGACGATCTGGTTGATGATGGAGACGTTGAGTTCGCTCGCCTGGGTGATCAGCACCAGTTTGGCGATCATCGCCTTGGAGGCGCAGACCCAGCCGACCCGCAGCCCCGGCGCGACGGTCTTGGAGAATGTGCCGAGATAGACGACGCGGGAAGCTTCGAGCGAGCCGGTCGCGGCGACGTCCAGCGCCTGCAGCGAGGGCAGCGGCTCGCCGGAAAACCGCAAGGCGCGATAGGCCGCGTCCTCGACAACCGAGGCCTCCAGTTCGCGGGCGAGGTCCAGCAGATTTTGCCGTGCCTCGAGCGACAGCGTCTCGCCGGTCGGATTGGCGAAATCGGGGACGAAATAGGCGAATTTCACCCGGCCGCCGGCGGCGGCGGCCGATTGACGCAGCGCCTCGGGCGTCCGGTTACCGTCGGCGGGGCGGATCGATTCATAGCGCGGTTCGTAGGCCGAAAACGCCTGCAGGGCGCCGAGATAGGTCGGCGCCAGCGTAAGCACGGTGTCGCGGGGATTGATCAGCAACTTGCCGAGGAAGTCGAGCCCCTGCTGCGATCCCGCTGTTATCATGATGTTATCTGGATCGGCGGGAACCCCTTGCTCCGCCATGTGCGCGCCGATCCAGGCGCGTAGCGGCAGATAGCCTTCGCTGACCGAATATTGCAGCGCCGCCGCGGCCGCGGCCGGGTTGGCGAGCGCTTCGCGATAGGCCTCCGCGGCAGCCTCGGCCGGAAACAGTTTCGGATCGGGAATGCCGCCGGCGAAGGAAATCACGCCCGGCCGCTCCAGCAATTTCAGCAACTCGCGGATCTCAGAGGCTTTCATCCGATCCATGCGGCGCGCGAACGCGGGCTCGAAGGCGGGGGCGGCGGTCATGGCGTTTTCTCCTTGCCGTTTATAAGACAGCGTTACTGACCTAATTGCAAGCGCCTTGCTCATATCCTTGCGGCGAGGCGCTGCGCGAGCCGCGTCACGGTCGCCCAATTGCGCATCGTCGAGACGATTCCCAGCTCGGCGTCGAGCCAGGAATTGCTGAGTTTCGTCCGCGCGACTCCGTTGGGCAAATGCAGGTAGATCGCCGTGGCGGTCGCGGTGAACGCGTCGGGCGGCGAGCGATCGGCTCGCAACCGCGCGAGGCGGGCGGCGGGAACGGGCGCGGAGAGCAAGGCGACGTGCAACTCTCCGGCCGCGACGCCGCCCGCGAGGAACGGATTGGCGGCAAGCATTTCGCCCCAGCTGCGCGCGTCGCGCAAAACGATCGGGGCTTTGAAGCCGCAGGCGCCGACGATCGCCGCGCCGACCGTCTCGGCGATCCCGCCCGCGTCCGCCTCATTCGCCTCGAATATGACATTGCCGCTCTGGATCAACGTTTCTACGCGCACGGCGCCGGCTGTCTCGAACATCCGGGCAAGCTCGGCCATCGGCAGCCGGTTCCTGCCGCCGACGTTGACGCCGCGCAGCACGGCGACATGGGGGCTCACTCGGCGGCGCGCTCCCGCGCCTTAGCCTCGTTCCACAGCGCATCCATCTCTTCGAGCGTCGCGCCCTCAGGCTTGCGCCCGTCGGCGCCGAGCCGCGCCTCGATATGGGCGAACCGCCGCTCGAACTTGGCATTGGCGCCACGCATCGCCGCTTCCGGGTCGACGTCGAGATGGCGCGCCAGATTGGCGAGCGCGAACAGCAGGTCGCCGACTTCCTCGCCCGCCGCCTTCGCGTCGCGCGCCTCGATCTCGGCCTCGACCTCGGCGATCTCCTCGCGCAGCTTGGCGATCACCGCGCGCGGATCGTTCCAGTCGAAGCCGACCTTGCTCGCCTTTTCCTGAAGTTTCACCGCCCGGGTGAGGGCAGGCAGGTTGACAGGGACGCCGGCCAGGGCGCCGCCCTGGGGCTCGGGCGTTCGCGCCGCCTTCTCTTCCGCCTTGATCCGGCTCCAGAGCCGCTTCACCTCGACGGGGCTGAGATCGCGTGCGTCGGAAAACACATGGGGATGGCGGCGGATCATTTTCGCCGTGATCGCCTCGACGACCGCGCCGAAATCGAACCGGCGCTCTTCCTCCGCCAGCCGGGCGTGAAAAACCACTTGCAGCAGCAAATCGCCGAGTTCGTCGCGCAGATCGGCGAAATCGCCGCGCGTGATCGCGTCGGCGACCTCATAGGCCTCCTCGATCGTATAGGGGGCAATGGTCGCGTAGGTCTGTTCGAGGTCCCAGGGACAGCCAGATTCAGGCGTACGCAAGGCGGCCATGATGGCAATCAAGTCCGCGACATCGCGCGAAGGCGTGAAGGGTTCGCTCATCGAATGTCCGCCCGGGTCCAGAAACGGCAATGGCCGGGACGAACCCGGCCACGCGCGATTGCCTCTCTAGGGCCTCAGACCGAAATTGAGATCGCTTCGCGACCCTTCGGGGTGTCGACAACTCGCATGTTCACGACCTGACCTTCGGCAAGGTGAGGAACGCCGGCCGCGTTGAGCACGGAGATGTGGACGAATACGTCCTTGCCACCGTCGTCGCTCGCCACGAAGCCAAAGCCCTTGGCGTCGTCAAACCATTTTACACGACCCGCCACCTGAACCGCCGTCGACGGATCGGGAGCGGCGCGACGCGGAGGGCGCGGGCTGTCGCCACGGTCGCCCCGTTCGCCGCCTGCGGCGCCGCCGAACGAGCGCGCCGGACGCTCGACGACGCCCGCCGTATCGACTTCGACGACGCGGGTCACCTGAGCGCCCTTGGCGCCGGCGCCGACCATCACGCGCAACTTGGCGCCCGCCGGAACCGACTCGTGGCCGGAAGCGTGCAGCGCATTGGCGTGCAGGAAAGCATCACCCTGGCCCCCGGCCAGTTCGACGAACCCGTAGCCCTTGTCGGCCTTGAACCATTTGACGACAGCGTCCACTGTCGGGCCCGAGGCCGCCGCAGGCGCAAAACTCGGTGCGCCGCCTGCCGCCGGCGGACCGCCAAATCCGTGGTCGGGACCACCGCCAAACCCACGCGAGGTGCGGGGTTTCGTGTCGTAGGGCATCGGCCCGTCGTCGTCGAACCCGCGCTTGCGAGGCCTGAATTCTTTACCCTTGCTCATGTGACCTAAATTCTCCGACCAATGATCCGGCGCCACCCTTCAAGCGTTCTGGCGCCCGCCGCCTCGCCGTTCCACGGCGAAACCTCAAGTTCCCTGCGATTTCTCGCAGGGATGATACGAAAGATGCGAGGGATTCTCGCCTGCCCCAGAGCTTACCAAAAGTAAGGACCCTCATGGAGCGCGGCGACGGGGGCGCAAAAAAACAGGGCCGGTAGAGCCGTTTCGACCCAGCGAACCGCCGAGGAAGTTTTCTGAAAATTTGCCCGCATAGTCCAAATCCGCCTGGCCAGCGCACCGCTTGTCTGGTCCAGACTTACAGACACTATCTCATTTTTTCGAGTTTAGCTAGATCGATTTGGGCTGCTTTTTTCATCATTTCGCCATTCTTCGCGTAGAATCAGCGGTCGCAAGGCGACAGAATCACCGTTTGACCGGCGACCCCGCCGGTCGTCGCATAGTCGATCGCATTGAAAGTCGGCTTCTTGCCCTTCGCCGCGGCCAACACCGGCGGCGCCGGATCGCGCGAATCGGCAAATTGCTGAGCGCCTTCGCCAATGACGATGCACAGCAGGGTGAGTCCCGCCGCCCACGCGGCGGCGAAGCCCACGGTCTTTTTGGGCGACAGCATCTGGTCGTCCTCGTACATTTGGCCCTCGCAATGCGGATTTCCGCGCGAGAAAAACACGCGGTACGACGATGAGCTTACCTGTGGTAAGGTAAACGGAGCCTTACCCGTCCGCTCAAATGTCGACGAGTTCGCCCGCGCGCGGCGCCCGTTCCTGGATGAAGGCGAAGCGCCCCTCGGGCTTGGAGCCCATCAGGCGCTCGACCGTATCGCGCGTCAGCGCGATTTCCGCATCGACGATCGCCACCCGCAAAAGGGTGCGGCGGGCCGGGTCCATGGTCGTGTCGCGAAGATCGCGCATCGGCATCTCACCCAGGCCTTTGAAGCGGCTGACCTCGATCTGGCCGCGGCCGGAAAACCCCGATTTCATCAACGCCTCCTTGTCCGCGTCGTCGCGGGCGTAGAGCGACTTCGCGCCCTGGGTCAGCCGGTAGAGCGGGGGGACGGCGATGTAGAGGTGGCCTTCGTCGATCAGCTTCGGCGTCTGCCGATAAAAGAAGGTGATCAGCAGCGAAGCGATATGCGCGCCGTCGACGTCGGCGTCGGTCATGATGATGATCTTGTCGTAGCGCAGATCCTCGGACTTGTATTGCGCACCCGCGCTGACGCCGAGCGCCTGGATCAGGTCCGAAAGTTGCTGGTTCCCCGCCAGCTTGTCGCGCGTCGCCGAGGCGACGTTGAGGATTTTTCCCCTGAGCGGCAGAATCGCCTGCGACGCGCGGTCGCGCGCCTGCTTGGCCGAGCCACCGGCGGAATCGCCCTCGACGATAAACAATTCAGAGCCTTGCGCCGAAGTATTCGAGCAATCCGCGAGTTTTCCGGGCAACCGCAGCTTGCGCACCGCGGTCTTGCGCTGCACGTCCTTCTCGGCTTTGCGACGCAGCCGCTCCTCGGCGCGTTCAACAGCGAAATCAATCAGTTTCGTCGCCTGGCTCGGGGAGTCCGCGAGCCAGTGGTCGAAGGCGTCACGCACGACGTTCTCGACGATCCGAGCGGCTTCGACGGTTTGCAGCCGGCCCTTGTTCTGGCCCTGGAATTCCGGCTCGCGAATGAACACCGAGACCAGCGCCGCGCAGCCGGTCATGACATCGTCGTTGGTCAGGATCGCGACGCGTTTGGCTTGCCCGATGCGCTCAGCATGGTCCTTCAGTGCCCGGGTGAGGGCGATGCGCAGGCCGGCCTCATGTGTTCCGCCGTCGGGGGTCGGAATGGTGTTGCAATAGGAATGGATGAACCCGTCTTCGTGGGCGAGCCAGGTGACCGCCCATTCGACCGAGCCGTGCTTGCCCGGCTTTTCCACCTTGCCGAAGAACGGCTGCTCGACGACGGTCGTCTGATCCTCGACGTCGGCGCTGAGATAATCCTTCAGCCCGCCGGGGAAATGGAACACCGCTTCGGCGGGAATCTTGCCGTCGGCCGGGAGCAGGGCGGTCACGCAACGCCAGCGGATTTCGACGCCGCCGAACAGATAGGCTTTCGCGCGCGACATCTTGAACAGCCGAACGGGGTCGAACTTGCAGCCCTCGCCGAAAATCTGCGGATCCGGCTTGAAGCGCACCTTGGTGCCGCGCTTGTTGGGCATCTTGCCCAGGGTTTCGAGCCTGGAAACCGGAATCCCCCGCTCGAAACTCTGCCGGTAATGGGTCTGCGCGCGCCAAACGTCGACGTCGGTGCGCATCGACAGCGCATTGACGACGGAAACGCCGACGCCATGCAGGCCGCCCGAGGTTTCATAGGCGCCGCTGTCGAATTTGCCGCCGGAATGCAGCACGGTCATGATGATTTCGAGCGCTGATTTCTTGGGGAATTTCGGATGCGGATCGACCGGCATACCGCGGCCGTTGTCCGAGACGCTCAGGAAACCATCTTCGGCCAACGCGACTTCGATGTAGGTCGCATGTCCCGCGACCGCCTCGTCCATTGAATTGTCCAGCACTTCGGCGAACAAATGGTGCATCGCGTGCGCATCGGTGCCGCCGATATACATGCCGGGGCGACGGCGCACGGGCTCGAGCCCCTCGAGCACTTCGATCGAGGAGGCATTATAGTCGCTCTCTCCCGGCGTACCGACCCGCGGCGGCGGCTTGCCTTTGGCGAGCGGGACAATTTTACGCGGCTGCGGGGCGCCGCCGAACAGATCGTCAGTCATTTCCTCTTTCGGTGATTCGCGGATGGGAGATCCTAGCACAGGCGAAATGAGAACATAAGAGGAACATTTGCCAAGCAGGCGGGAGCGCTTCCAGGTGGCAATAATAGGCCCTATGATTTCGGAAAGCTTAAGGGAGGAAGGCTCATGCCTGCGCCATCTCAGTCTCAATCGATCGCCAGCGTCCTCCAGAAGCGGGCGCGCTTCGCCGAACTTCACCAAAACCCCGGCTGTTTTGTCATCCCCAATCCCTGGGACCTCGGCTCAACCGTCTATCTGACCTCGCTGGGCTTCAAGGCGCTGGCGACGACCAGCGCCGGCATGGCCTTCGCGGCCGGCCGCCCCGATAACGGCGTGACGCGCGCCTATGCTCTGAAACATATCGCGGAACTCGTCGCCGCTTCGCCGCTGCCGTTCAACGCCGATTTCGAGGCGGGCTTCGCCTCGACGCGGGACGAGGTCTTCGAGAGCGCGCGGCTTTGCATCGGAACCGGCGTCGCCGGTTTCTCGATCGAGGATTATACCGGCGATCCCAAAGCCCCGTTCTACGGCTTTTCCGAGTCGATCGAGCGGATCCGGGCGGCCCGGCAAGCCATCGACGCCAGCGGCGAGAAGGTTCTCTTGACGGCGCGCAGCGAGACGATCTGGGCGGGTCGTCCCGACGGACTGAAAGAGGCGTTGCGCCGGCTGACCGCCTTCGCCGAAGCCGGCGCCGACGTGCTGTTCGCCCCCGGCCTCAAGCGCCCTCAGGAGGTCGCGGAGGTCGTCCACGCCGCGGGTGGCTTGCCTGTCAACGTCGTGGTCGGCGCGCCCGGATTCACCTTGCGCCAACTCGAGGACCTCGGCGTCCGCCGCGTCAGTACGGGGGCCGGTCTCGCCCGCGCCGCCTGGGGCGGTTTTATGCGCGCAGCAAGGCTGATTGCGGAGGAGGGGCGTTTCGACGGCTTTGCCGGCGCGGCCCCGTCGGCGGAACTCAACGCCCTATTCGCCGCGCGCACGGACTGATGCATCTCACGCTCTCAGCGCTTCGCTGTCCGCGAGGTCGCGCTTTCGCTGCGTGACCCGGCGTTGATAACTCCCCTGATTCTTCGCGCAAATCAGGCTGTGCGGCGAGCCTTTGCGCAAGGTTTCGGTGTCCACGTCGGCCTTGGCCGAGCGAATTTCGTGCTCGACATGAGTTCGAATGTCCTGCGCCGCTCGCAAAACCCAGCGGTCGAGCCCGGGATCGGCGAGAAATTTCGACAGTTCGGCGCAATGCGCGCATTTGCAGTTGATCTCGCTCGGCCGGCGCCAGTCCATGGGCGCCTCCAGCGGTTCGTCGATGCGCCTTTGCAGATGCGCGAGGCCCGCGGCTTGCAGCGCCTCGAAGGCGGGACCGGTTTTGTGTCCGGCTTCGACGAGGCGCTTCAGGGCGGGAACCACAATTTCGTCGAGCCCATAGGCCTTGGGCCACACGAGCATGTGGCGGGCGGATTGGTTCGCGATCGTCGCGTCGACGCGATCCGCGGCTTTCACCAGATTGACGACGTTGTCGATCGTCAAATGCACGTCGCGCGGCCGTCCCCATCGGTCCCTCGGCGCGCTCGCGGGATTTCCCGGCAAATGATCGACCAGACGGCGCAAGGCGCCGGTGAGCAGGTCGGGCCGCCCGGCGAAGCCGCCTTCGAGGGCGGCAGCCAACAAGGCCGCCGCGGCGCCGGGCGTTTCGACGGCGACCGCGTCGACGATCCTTTCGAGCCAGTTGACCGCGTCATCCGACGCGAACAGCTCTAGCGCTTCGAGCACCGCGGCGCTGTCTTCTTCGGCGTGACCCCCCGCGACGATCAATTTGCCGAGCGCGCCCTCGACCAGCGAGGTTTCGCCCAGTTTGGCGAGCAGGCCCAGCATCCGCCCGAGTTGCCTCGGCCCAGGGGGCTCGCCCGGACGACGATGCCGGTTCGCTCGCCAGGTCGTCAACATATGTTCAGCCAGCACCGCCGCGTCGGCGTTTGCGCGCCTTTCGATCAACTCCGCCAGATAGGGCAGGGTCGCCTGAAGCCCGGCCTGGTTTAAGACGGCGAGAATCCGCGCGCGCGGCCAGAGCACCAGCGCGGCACGCGCGTAAGTGCGCTCGAACGAGGCGCCCTCGTTGCCGGTCGCCTCGTGAAAATGCTGTTTCTCCGGCTTCATTTCTTTCAGGGCGTCCGGCGGCGAGATTTCCGCATCCAGGAACGGCAATTCGCCCAAGCTCGCGGCTGAGCCGTCGGGCCGGCGCCAGTCCGCAAGCGTTCTGGTGTATTCGGTGACTTCGATGACTTCGAAATCTTCGTCCTCGTCCTCCTCGTCGCGATCGTACCGCCGGCGCCGGTAGTCATATCCGCCGTTGGACTCCGCCGAGCCTGCCTCCCAGATCTTCAGCAAGGCGAGATGCAAGTCGCAGTCGGCGATCGGCGCCGCCTCGGCGACCAACCGCGCAACCGTGGCGTCGACGCCTTTCAACGTGTCGAACGCCAGTTCGGCCGGCGTGTAGGCGTGCTCGAGGAGGTAGACGAGCTTTTCGCCCAAGCCGTCGGCCTTGTCTTCCTCATCGTCTACGTCGGCGACATCATCTTCAAGGCTCGAGGCGATGGGCCGATCCTGGGCCTCAACGGCCCACGCTTTGAGCAGCGCCGCCGCGCGCTTCGTCTCTGCTTCATAGCCGGGCGGCTTCAGCGCCCCGCCTTTGCCTTGGCGCAGCAGATTGAACACCAACGTCGCCCGGCAGCCCGCCGTCACCGGCGCGACCTCGTGCACGCAGTCGGCGTAGAACGCGGCAAAGGCGAATTCGGACGGTTCCTGCGTGCGCAGATCGAGCCGCGCCTCGCGATCTCCGTGCCGCACGATCAGTTCGCCGCCTTCCGAAAGCGACGGCAGCGCGATCACCAGCGTCGCGAACATGCCGGGCGCCTTCTCGGTGTCGCGATGGCTGAGAAAGAAACTCCGCTCGTCGTAGATCAGCAGCTTGTAGAGTTCGGCCGCCACCGTACCCTCGACGCCGAGGCCTTCGGCGGCCCTCGTCACAATGTCGGCGAGCATCGCCGGTCCGTGCTTGCCGCCGAGCTTCACTTGGGCGCTGTCGATCTGCCAGCTGCGCCGAACCGCTTCGTCGTAGATCGTCTCCTCGCCGCGCCCATAGGGCGCGCGCGTCGCCGCCTCGATCAATTGTCGCGCCTGGGCGGGGAGCAAGGGAAGCGCGATCGGGCCGACGCCTTCGACTTCGATGATCGGCGGCAAGAACTCGCCGCGACCGGAAACGAAGAAGTCGCCGGGCCGGTTCACTTTGGCGAGCAGGGCGGCGAGTTCGGCGGCATAGTTGGTCACGGCAACCTCTCCTCTCGTTTTTCCCTCACGCCACCAGCTTTGCCACCCAGGCCGCCACCGCGTCGCCGCTGCCGATGTCCGGCTGCACGAGTCCATCGATCATGAAGGTCGGCGAGACATGGATGCCGTTCTGGCGGGCGTATTTGCAGTGCCACTTGATCTCGCGGTCGAGATCGGCAATCGCGAAGGCCGCCGCCAGTTTCAGCCCGGAATAGGCTTCCAGGCGGGCGATGATCTGGTTCGGCGTCGCGTCCATGTTCGGGCCGCCGGCATGGCGGGTGAACTCGAATTCCTCGCGATGCGCCGCCACCGCCTCCAGCGCCGCCTTGGCCGAAGCCTTGCCGCCGGGCAGGGTGGAAGCGGCGATAACCGCGCGCGTGACGACGCCGGAATAGAGGTGCCAGGGCTGCGATTGCAGCCGGATCTGGATGGTGATGCGATCCTCGCCCGCAGTCGCCAGCGTCTCGTCGATTTTGGCCAGCGCGCGGCAGGAGAACGGGCAGGTGGGCTCGAGGAACATCTCGAACAGCCGCGGGCCGTGGCCCCAGGTCAGAGGATCGGCGCGCCAGGTCGTCTCAGTCATTTCATGCGTCTCCCTATGGAATTCCGCCTGCCGCCCTCCCGGGGCGAAGTCGGCGTAAACGTCAGATCCAGCGCCGGACCCGCGCCTTGTAGGCGACATAAGGGGCGCCGAACCGCGCTTCCAGCACACGCTCCTCGGGGACGATCTGATAGCGGTTCATGTAGGTTATGAAGAACAGCGGCCCGAGAAAGCCGAGCGGCACGTCGAGCAGCACGGCCCAGGCGAACAGCAGGCTGGCAAGCGCCAGATAGATCGGATTGCGGCTGTGGGAATAGACGCCTGACGTCACGACCTTCGTCGTCTGGTCGAGATGGATGGGATCGAGCGTCGTCTTGGCCCGCCGCAAGGCGCGGATCGCGGGCACGGCGAACACTACGGCGATCACGAAGAACGCGCCGGCCAGGATGAACCGCGCCGGACCCAGCAGCGCCAGCCGCCCGGTGAGGAACGACGCGGCCCAAATCCCGACGGCGACGATCAGGGCGACGAGGGGCGGGGGAATTCGATTGTCTAACGAGGGCATGGAGGAACGCCGATTCGGGGAGGGTCTCAGCCGCCCTCTATACACGGCGCGCGCGCCGGCGCGCTCGTGGCTTGAAAAATTCGCCCCGAGGCGGCAATCTTGCGCGGACGACGAACGGGGGAAATACGCCATGGCTCTGAAAGAACGTGTCGACGCTGCGATCGGCGCGGCGCTCGTCGACCGCATCGTGGGTTGCGTCGTGCTGGTCCGGCGCGAGGGCGAGCTCGTTTACGCCCGGGCCGCGGGGTTCGCGGATCGCGAGGCAGGCCGTCCGATGACCCGCGACGCGATCTTCCGTCTGGCCTCGGTGACGAAGCCGATCGTCGCGACGGCGGCGCTGCGGATGATCGATCTCGGCCTGCTCGGGCTCGACGATCCCGTAACCAGGTTTCTGCCGTGGTTCACGCCGCGCGCGCCCGACGGGACTTCGCCGCCGATCTCGATCCGCCAGTTGCTCAGCCATTCCTCCGGCGTGAGCTATGCCTTGCCCGCCGAAGTGGCGGGCGGCCTTGCCGGGCCGATCATTCCGCTCGAGGAGAACCTGCGCCGCCTCGCGAACGTCCCGCTGGCTTTCGCGCCGGGGACCGGCTGGACCTATGGCATGGGCATCGACGTGCTCGGCGGCGTGATCGCCGCGATCAACGGCTCCGACCTCGAGGGCGCCGTCGCCAGATATGTCACCGGGCCGCTCGGCATGACCGACAGCCATTTCTACGTCACCGACGCATCGCGCCTCGCGCATCCCTACGCCGACGGCCGCCCGCCCCGGCGCATGGGGGAGCCGGAGCCCGTCGTCGACGACCAGGGCGGAACCGTCATGTTCTCGCCCGGCCGCATTTTCAACCGCGACGCGCCGCAATCCGGCGGCGCCGGCATGGCGGGCACGGCCGACGAACTGATGATTTTGCTGGAAACCTACCATTCCGGCGGCCTGTTGAAGCCTGAGACGATCGCCGCCGCCTTCGCCAATCAGATCGGAGAAGTGGCCCGGCGGCCCAGCGACGCCGGCAAACGCTTCAGCCTGCTCGGCGCCGTCATCGACGATTCCGGCGCGGCGAAATCGCCTTGCCCGGTCGGCACGGTGGATTGGGGCGGCGCCTGGGGCCACAACTGGATCCTCGATCCCGTCAACCGCCTGAGCGTCGTCGTCTACACCAACACCGCCTTCGAGGGCTGCAACGGCCCGTTCCGGGACGAAGTGAGGGACGCGGTTTATGGGTAGGGCGTCGTAAAGGGCATCGGCGCCGACGACCTAATTCTGGGAAGGACGTAGTGGGCCAACCCGTCGATTCACCTGCGCAATGAACGCCTTGACGGCGGGGCTGCGCTTCTCGCCCTTTCGAAAAGCGAGAGAGATCTTGCGACGAATTTCTGGCAACAATTTGCAAACCCAGACGTCTTCCAGGTCATAGCTGGCCCTCAATCCCGGCAATATCGAAATACAATAACCTTGCCGAATAAGGGCAATCGTCACTTCAAACCCCTTACAGCGAGCCACGATATTGGGGGTAAACCCGGCCGCCTGGCACACATCCGTAATCATCCGATTGTACGTCGTGGACGCCGTATCAAGCGCCCACCTCTCGTCGCGCAATTGATTTAGAGTCACACTTGGCTGGTTTGCGAGAGCGTGATCTTGCGACACCATTACATTGAAAACATCCTCCATCAGCGGGACCGTTTCAATGTTTGGGTCGAGAGCGCCCAGCGGCACGTTCAAATCGTCGACGAGCGCTACATCGATTTGCCAACTGCGCAGCGCGGCGAGACCCTCCGTCGGCTCCATTTCGTCAAATTGCACAGTCAATTGAGGATGAATGTGCCGGAGATCCTGGATCGTCCCCGCGACCAATGCCGCCGCGACGGAAGGAAACGCCGCGACGCGCAACTCGCCGGCGATGACCTTCTTGAGTTCCGCTATATCGGCGCGGGCGGATTCCAACTCCACCAAAACGCGCTCGGCGCGCTCGACGAGCCGCTTGCCAGCCTGCGTCAACTCTACGCCGCGGCCGCGACGCTCGATGAGATCGATGCCCAACTCCGTTTCGAGAAGGGCGAGTTGCTGCGATACCGCCGACGGAGACACGTTGAGGGCTTCCGCGACCGCGGCCATCGTCTTTCGGATCGACAGTTCCCTGAGAGCACGCAACCGCCCGAGGTCCATCACTCACCCTCCAACCGGAGTGCAAATCGTAAGTAAATCAGATTGAATGCACAAGCATTATTAACTTTTTCTGGATTGAAAGCGTCACTACCCTGTCGCCGAAATCACATTCAACTGACCCTCATCGGAGATATGGTCATGACCGAACAAACGCTGGCCTATTTCAATGCCCGGGTTCACGAGCGCGATCCCCTGATTGCGCTGGCGCTGGACAACGAGCGGAAGCGTCAGCAAGACCAAATTGAGCTCATTGCCTCGGAAAACATCGTCAGCCGCGCCGTTTTGGATGCTCTTGGTCATGAAATGACGAACAAGACATTGGAAGGCTATCCAGGCAATCGTTTTCACGGCGGCGGCCAGTTCGTGGACATCGTCGAACAAGCGGCGATCGATCGCGCGAAACTGCTGTTCAATTGCGCCTACGCCAACGTCCAACCCCACTCGGGCACGCAGGCGAACCTCGCCGTTTTCTTCCTGCTCCTGAAGCCGGGCGACAAGGTTCTTTCTCTGGATCTCGCCGCCGGCGGCCACCTGTCACATGGTATGAAGGGCAACCTTTCCGGTCGCTGGTTCGAGTCTCACAATTACAATGTGAATCCAAAGACGGAAGTCATAGATTATGACGAGTTGGAGCGCATTGCCGAGGAGGTGCGGCCGACACTTCTGATTACCGGCGGCTCCGCCTATCCGCGCGAACTCGATTTCAAGCGCATGGGCGAGATCGCAAAAAAGGTCGGCGCCTGGTTCCTCGTGGATATGGCCCATATCGCCGGTCTTGTCGCCGGCGGCGTCCATCCCTCGCCGTTTCCGCATGCCGACATCGTGACCTGCACGACGACGAAAACATTGCGCGGGCCCCGCGGCGGCTTGATCCTCACGAAAAACGAGCAATGGTTCAAAAAGCTCCAGGCAGCCGTGTTTCCCGGCGTCCAGGGTTCGCTTCACACTCAGGTCCTTGCCGCTAAGGCGATCTGCCTGGGTGAGGCGTTACGCGACGATTTCAAGGTATACGCCGCTCAGGTGCAGACGAACGCGCGGGCGCTCGCCGCGACCTTGATGAACCGCGACATCCGCGTCGTTTCCGGCGGAACCGATACGCACATCGTTCTGATCGACCTGTCGAGCAAGGGCCTGATCGGCGAACAGGCCGAAGATCTGCTCGCCCGCGCCAACATCACCACCAACAAGAACCCTATCCCCAATAACAGTCCGCGCCCAGCGGAATGGGTTGGAATGCGTCTTGGCGTGGCGGCGGCGACCACCCGCGGAATGAAGGAAGCCGAGTTCCGCGCGCTCGGCTCCATCATCGCTGACCTCATCGAAGCCGGATCCGCCGGGAACGCGGACGCCGTCGTGGATCGGGCCAAAGCGAATGTCGCTGAACTCACCAGGGCGTTTCCCATCTACGCGCACTAGGTCGCCAAACAAAGAGTCTCGTCATGTCGAATTCATCCCAGCGCTGCGCGCTGCGCGTCGCGGCCCCGTCGATCCGCGGCGTGACCGCGGCGATCACGGCGTATCTCTCGAGCAACGGCTGCAACATTTCCGATAGCGCGCAGTTCGACGATCGCAATACCGGTCGATATTTCATGCGGGTCAGCTTTCAGTCGGAAGAAGGTCGGACACTCGAGGACCTGCGCGACGGTTTTTCGGGCATCGCCAAGACTTACGACGCGGAGGCCGAATTCTTCGACGAAGCAACCAAGCGGAAGGTCATTCTGATGGTCTCACGCTTCGGTCACTGCCTCAACGACCTGTTGTACCGCTGGCAAATCGGCGCACTGCCAATCGACATCGTCGGCGTGATCTCCAATCACATGGACTATCAGAAGCTCGTGGTGAACCACGACATACCGTTCCATTGCATAAAGGTGACGAAGGAAAACAAACCTCAGGCCGAAGCCGAACAAATGCGCGTCGTCCGGGAGTCCGGCGCCGAGCTGATTGTGCTGGCGCGCTACATGCAAGTCCTATCCGACGAGATGTGCCGCGCCATGTCGGGTCGCATCATCAACATCCATCACTCTTTCTTGCCGTCCTTCAAAGGCGCGAACCCCTACAAGCAGGCGTTCGAGCGCGGTGTGAAATTGATAGGCGCGACCTCGCACTACGTGACCGCCGATCTCGATGAAGGTCCGATCATCGAGCAGGATACCGCGCGGGTTACCCATGCCCAGAGCGCCGAGGACTACGTGAGTCTCGGCCGCGATGTGGAGAGCCAGGTTTTGGCGCGCGCGATCCACGCCCACATCCACGGCCGCGTTTTCATAAATGGCGACAAAACCGTCGTATTCCCTCCGTCTCCCGGATCCTACGCCTCGGAACGCATGGGTTAGTGTGGTTTCCGCTATGTCAGACTTGCCATCGCCGCGAAAGCAGTGATCTAGAGGGCCACGACGCGTAACGGCCCTGGATTCCCACGTGCGCGGGTATGACGAGGGCCGATCTCGTCTGACCGGATGCAGCTCCAGGTCGCGCACGACGAATTCCGAGGAATCCATGAGAGTCATCGTCCTGGGCGCCGGCGTGATCGGGGTGACGTCCGCTTATCAACTCGCCAAAGCTGGACATGAAGTCGCCATCGTCGATCGGCAACCGGGGCCCGCGCTGGAAACCAGCTTCGCCAACGCGGGAGAAGTATCGTTCGGCTATTGTTCGCCGTGGGCGGCGCCCGGGATCCCGATGAAGGCGCTGAAGTGGTTGTTCATGGAGCATGCGCCGCTGATTCTGCGGCCAAAGATCGACATGACCATGTTGCTGTGGATGTTCAGATTGCTTCGGAACTGTACGCCGGAGCGCACGCGATCAACAAGAGCCGCATGTTGCGCATCGCTGATTATTCCCGCATGTCGCTCGCCGCGCTGCGCGAGGAAACCGGCATCGCCTATGCCGAGCGCATGCAAGGCACGCTGCAACTGTTTCGCACGCGCGCTCAGCTCGACGCCTCGGCAAAGGACGTCAAAGCGCTTGTCGCAGACGGCGTTCCCTATGAAGTGTTGGATCCCGACGGCTGTATCCGCGTCGAGCCGGCGCTCGCTCACGTGCGTGAGAAGATCGTCGGCGGACTGCTGACGCCGAAGGACGAAACCGGGGACTGTTTTACATTCACCAATGCGCTGGCCGAGAAGGCGGCGAAACTCGGCGTGCGCATGATGCATGGCGCAGAGGTCACGGGCCTTGACGTTTTAGGGGGTCGAGTACGCGCGATCTTCACGAATAGCGGGCGTCTCGACGCGGATGCCGTCGTCGTCGCGCTTGGCAGCTATTCGTCACTTCTCGTGAAGAAATTCGGCATCCCGCTGCCCGTCTATCCCGTCAAGGGTTATTCGCTGACGATCCCGATCGACGACGCCTCCCGCGCGCCGCAATCGACCGTGATGGACGAGACCTACAAGATCGCGATCACCCGTTTGGGCGACCGCATTCGCGTCGGCGGCATGGCCGAGATTTCTGGCTATTCCAACGAGCTCGCCGCGTCGCGTCGACGCACGTTGGAGCACTCGGTTACCGACCTATTTCCCGCCGGGAATGCGATGAACGGCAGTTTTTGGTCTGGCCTGCGGCCGATGACGCCTGACGGCACGCCCGTCATAGGCCCGACCAAGGTCGTTGGCCTGTTCGTCAACACAGGTCACGGGACGCTCGGTTGGACCATGAGCTGCGGCTCGGCTCGGCTGATCGCTGATCTCGTATCGGGCCGCAAGCCAGAAATCGACGCCTCGGACCTAGCGGTTTCGCGGTACGCCTGAATTCCCGGGAGCCCCATGATCGAAGAAAACCTCAATCTCGAAGCTCGAGGGGCAATTGCCCCCTGCTTCCCGGTTATCAAGACCAACACGCTTTTCGTCGGTTGCGGCGGCCCGCCCATCCATCGCGCCGCGAGCGAGCACAATTCCGCGGCCGTCGAAGGGTTCCCCAGGCATACCGCCGCCGTAGTTGAGGCAACTTTCGCGGGGCGATGCGCATGACGGCCCGAGTCATGGACGGAAAAGCGCTTGCGAAGCGCGTGCGTGTGCGGTGCCGGGGGCAGGTAGAGCGGCTCGAGTCCTTGGGCATTCGGCCCGGCCTCGCCGTCATACTGGTCGGCGACGACGCGCCCTCGAAACTGTACGTTTCGAACAAGACGCGCGCTTGCGAAGAAGTAGGCGTGCGATCGCGGGTTCTCCTACTTTCGGGCGCCTCCGCGCAGGAGGATCTCCTGGCGACGATCGAGGCGTTGAATGACGATCCGACCGTGCATGGCATATTGGTGCAACTGCCGCTGCCCGCCCGCATGGATGTCAGAAAGGTGCTCGAAACCATATCGCATGAAAAGGACGTCGACGGCTTTCATTTGTACAACGTCGGAGCCCTCACTGTTGGCGCCAGCATCTTTCCTCCGTGCACTCCCTATGGCTTGCAGTTACTGCTGGAATCAGAGGGAATTGATGTCGCCGGGCAAAAT
>Ga0302320_10006299_pt1 | contig 26374 bp, 15 predicted proteins | sample Bog_T0_3_FD_202130 | JGI IMG/M metagenome (GOLD analysis project Ga0302320, IMG submission 202130) | Peat permafrost microbial communities from Stordalen Mire near Abisko, Sweden - Bog_T0_3 | ecosystem: Environmental > Terrestrial > Soil > Wetlands > Peat | place: Sweden: Abisko, Stordalen Mire... | reverse complement strand
CCTTGCCAAACGCCGGATCGTCGGAAACCTGCACCACCACGTCGCGATACACGCGTTCCTGGGAATGGAAATGCCAGACGATCACGGCATAAATCTCCGCCGGTTTTTCGAGATCAATTTGCACCCATTGCTTGCCGGGCGCGAGTTCCACCCAGGAACCCTCGTCGCCCTCCTTGTCGCCGTCGGTCAGCAGGTCCAGCGTGCCGACCACCGGCTCGTTGTCGCTGGCGGTGACCTTTTTACCCTTCGCCAAATTAGTCGTGCCGGCGGGCACCAGGAAGTCCGGGCGCTTGCCCGTCAGCTTTGGTTCCAAGTTGGGCACGGTAATGGGCACCGGCGTGCCCACGTACAGCGGCTTGGGCAAATCCGTCTTCAGCGGCACCTTGTTGGTGTCGTCGGCAAAGGCGGCGGTGGCGGCAAATAAAAATGCGACGGTAAGCAGCGAAAACAATTTGTTCATGCAAAATAAGACTCTGGGAGGTTATGGTTGTTCAAAAAATCACGTGATCGCTTCGGTTTCCCCGGGGCCGATAACCAGCATTTTTTGCGCGGGGATGGCCTCGTTGGCCTTGTGGATGACATATTCGCTCGAGAACGCCTCATCGCCGGGGCAATTCAAAGCCTTGGCTTTGCCGAGGATGGTGTTGAAAAAATTCTCCAAGTGCGGCATGTGCGGCGGTTTGTTGAACGACACGGGAATCTCGAATTCGGCCAACTGCGCCGTCTCGCGTACGTCCACTTTGGCGGTGTCTGACGGCACAGACGGCACGGCCTTGGCGCGGATGTAATTCTTTTGGATGAGATCATTCCACGGGGTCTCGCCTTTCTCCGCGCGGGCCTGGGGCGCCCGCGCTTCTTGATAAATCGCGGACAAGGCCGGATTTTCCGACATCTTGATCGAGCCTTCATCGCCCATGAAATACTCGAAGTAGCCGCCGCCGGCGCTGGTCGTGGTCTGCACCTGGTAAAACGCGCGGGCCGTGTAAACCTCGCCAGCCGCGCCCCCGGGCACGGGCAGGGAGAATTCGTAAATCACCATCGCATTGTCATACCACTCGTGATTCTTGTAGTAGTCCAGGCCGCCGCTGGCCATGACCGATTTGGGCGTGCAGCCGAGCCACCAATTGAAGATGTCAATCTGATGCGCGCCCAAGTCAGAGAGCGGCCCGCCCCCCAGGCCTTTGAACCAGCGCCAGTTACGGAACTGGTGCATGTCCGTGTAACCATATTTCGCAAGCTGCTCGGGCTTCAGGTCGGAATGCTTCGGCCAGCCGAAATCTTCCGTGACCGCGCGGTTCCATTGGGCCTGCGCGGCGGTGAGGCGGCCGCAGATCTTCGCGTCCTTGACGAGCCGGTTCAGCGCGAACAGATAGCGCGGATTGCTGCGGCGCTGATGCCCGATCTGCAATAGCTTGCCGGTCTCGCGCATGGTCTTGACCATCGAACGCGCGCCGTCAATGGTATTGCTCATCATTTTCTCACAATACACATGCAGGCCGGCCTTGAGGCAGGTGTTCGTGACGGGCGCGTGCCAGAAATCCGGCACGGCCACGACGACGGCCTGCAAATCCTTTTCCTTGGCCAGCAGGTCCTCAAAATTTTCGTAGGCGTTGACGTTGACATCCAGCTTCTTCAGGTAGCGCTGGCCATACGTGCGGGCGTATTCCCAGATGTCGCAGATGGCCACGAGCTGGATGGTCTGAATCTTCAGGAGCGATTCCAACAGCACTCGGCCTTGCGCGCCGAAGCCAATCAGCGCGACGTTCAGCTTGCCGTTCGGCGAACCGGTCGCCGGTGTCTGGCCAAAAACTTTCGCCCCGGTGGCCAGCACGAGTCCCGCGCCGGCGGCCGCAGTGGCGCCAATGAACTCGCGGCGGGTGAGGTCTCTACGGACAGGAGGTTGATTTACCATTTTTTGAGGAGCGCGAGTTTGTTATATTTGGCGAGCATGAGGGCGAGGGCCACGAGCGCCACGTGGATGCCCAGCCAGGAAATGCCGTCGTCCTGCCGGATCAAGATCAGCCCGACCGTCAGCGCGATGTAGATCAAGCCCTGCAAGAAGAGCGAAAGGCGGGTGCCCAGGCCGAGCAACAACATGAGGCCGGTGACGATGAGCGCGGGTCCAAGCAGATGATCGAACGCCTTGAGCGCCGTATGCTGCAACAGCGGTTCGTTGGCGAATTTGTCCTTGAGCGACGCCGGCACTCCGGAATAGTTGGTCAGGGCGTAATATTTCACCTTCACGTCAATCATGGCGCCGCTTGGGTCTTCCATGCCGGTGGTGGGATCAATCAGCGGCTTCTGGATGGTGTTGAACGCGCTGTATTTTTCGATGCCGGTGAAGATGGCGCGCACCGCCAGCCAGCCGCGCAGCACCAGAAAGGCGAGCGTGTAATCGCAGTTGCAAGTCTCACAGCCCTTATTTTCGTTGGGAGCAATCATGTTTTATAGATTTCAGCCTAGTATCAGTTCGATGGCAATTTTAAAATCCTACCAATTCCGTCACAAATGTAACTCGTAAAATCTGAAATCAGACAGACGAAACAGAGAGGGCGCGGGTTTCAGTTTTTTTCTGGCCGTCCTCGGAGACCTGCCGCCAGCAAAGACTCTGTCGTCGAAAGCCAGGCAAACCTCAGTTCGCGAGTCGCTTGCAAGATTGGAAGTTGAAGCGGCGTGCACGCCGCGCCGATTCAAAGGTTGTCAGCCGCTTGCTTTTGAGCTGTATTCATCCGCGTCCAGCTGCGGTTGTGATTTTGCGCTGAATCGCTTGACCTTACGGTGAGTCGTGGCAGAATCAGCGAACACAATTCCAATCAACTTATGTCACGACCTATCACACTGTTCACCGGCCAATGGGCCGATCTCCCGCTCACCGAACTCCTGCCGCTCGTCAAAAAAATGGGCTACGACGGAGTGGAACTCGCCTGCTGGGGGGACCACTTTGAAACGGACCGCGCGCTGGCGGAACCTGATTACATCAAGAAAAAATGGGCGCTCCTCCAAAAGCACGGCCTGTCTTGTCACGCCATTTCCACGCACCTGGTGGGCCAGGCCGTGTGTGATTTGATCGATGAACGGCACAAGGCGATACTGCCAGCGGCAATCTGGGGCGATGGCAAGCCGGAAGGCGTGCGCGAGCGGGCAGCCGAGCACATCAAGGCCACCGCCCGGGCTGCGCGCAAGTTTTTCAACGCCAAGCCGGGCCGCAAAGGCGGCGAGGATCAACCCGCCGTGGTCAACGGTTTCACCGGCTCCTCCATCTGGCACGCGCTGTACGCGTTTCCGCCCACCAACCAGGAGTTTCTGGAGCGGGGCTTTACCGATTTTGCCAAGCGCTGGACGCCGATCCTGGAGGTGTTCGAGAAGGAAAACGTCAATTTCGCGCTCGAAGTACACCCCACGGAAATCGCCTTCGACATCGCGTCGGCCCAGCGCGCGCTCGCGGCGGTGAAGCAGCATCCGCGATTTGGCTTCAATTACGACCCGTCGCACCTTGGTTATCAGGGCGTGAACTACGTGAAATTCATCCGCGAATTTGGCGGCCGGATTTTCCACGCGCACATGAAAGACGTGTGGTGGGGCCACGGCGACGGCTCGGTGGGCGTGTTTGGTGGCCACACGGATTTCACCGACCCGCGCCGGTACTGGGATTTCCGCTCGCTGGGCCACGGCGACATCCAGTTTGAGGAAATCATCGTGGCGCTGAACGACGTGGGCTATCGCGGCCCGCTCTCGGTGGAATGGGAGGACGGCCGCATGGACCGCATCCATGGCGCGACCGAAAGCTGCGCCTTTGTGAGGAAACTGGATTTCACACCGAACAAAGCGGCCTTTGACGCGGCTTTTTCAAAAAAGAAGTGAATTTAACCACAGATGGACACAGATGGACACGGATGAAAGACCGGATCTGAGGCGTGGTGGTGAGCCGAAGTTTGTTCTGAAGGCATCGTCAGATTGCGGGTTGGGTTGCTCTTAAATCTCAAGAACGCCCGGCTTGAATATGAACGTATTGTTCTTTAATCTCAAAAAAAAAGAATAAATTAACCACAGATGGACATAGATAAGCAAAAACCACAGAAGACGAGTTCGCAAAATGCGTTGTCTTGTTTCCCTATCTGTGTCCATCTGTGTCCATCTGTGGTTAAAAAATTTAAAACACAAACCAAAATATGACCAAAAGACCCCTGAATGTAGGACTGGTGGGCGGCGGCAAGGGCGCGTTCATCGTCAATCCTCACCAAAAAGCCATTCATTTCGATGGCACGCGGCGCGTGGTCGCGGGCGCGCTGTTCCCGGACCCGAAAATCGCCCTGGAAGAAGCCGCCAACTGGCCTTACCCGATCAAAGGGTACGGTTCTTATGACGAAATGATCACGGCGAACAAGTCGCTGCCCGAGGAGCAAAAGCTGGATTACATCCTGATCGTCACGCCCAATTTCGTCCACTTCGATCCCGCCATGAAAGCCATGAAGGCTGGCATCGCCGTCTTTTGTGAAAAGCCGCTCTGCCTGAACCTCAAGGAGGCCAACGAACTGGTGAAAACGTCGCACAAGCTGAATGTGCCTTTTGCCGTGGCGCACACTTATTTGGGCCACTGGACCACCCGGCTGGCCAAGTATATCGTCCGCAGCGGATTGCTGGGGGAGGTGCGGTGGGTGGACAGCTATTATCTGCAAGGCTGGCTGGCGACGAAGTTGGAAGCCACCGGTCAGCAACAAGCCACCTGGCGAGTGGATCCCAAAAAGGCCGGCGGCTCCGGCTGCGGCGGCGACATTGGGACGCACGCGCTCATGCAATTGCGCTATGTCACCGGCCTGGAAATCACCGAGCTTTCCGCGCAACTGGAAACCTTCGTCGAGGGCCGGCAACTGGATGATCATTTCACGGTTTATTGCCGGCTCAACAACGGCGGCCGCGCGATGGTGCGCGCCTCGCAGATTTGCATCGGCAGCAAGAACGATCTCGGCATCAACGTCGCCGGCACCAAGGGCTCGCTGGAATGGAAGCAGGAAGATCCGGAACGGCTGACCATCTGTCTGCCCAACCAGCCCGACCGGGTTTATTGGCGCGGCGCGGTGACACCAGGCGACGGTTTTCTGCCGAAAGACATGCCCGCCGACCTGATGGCCGAGCCGACTATTCCGTCGGGGCACCCCGAGGCGTTTCATGACGCGTTCGCGCGGCTGCACCGCTGTTTTGAGGCCGATGTGCGCCGCTGGAAAGCGGGCGAGAAATTCGCCTGCGACGGCGCCAAGTATGCCAATGTGGAGGACGGCTGGACCGGTTTGGCGTTTATTGAAACCGCCGTGAAGTCCGCCGCGTCCAACGGCAAGTGGACAAAATTCCCCAAGCTTTAATTCCAAGAACTCCAAATCAAAATGAATAAATTCATCCTGGCCGTCACACTCGCGGCCACCGCCACCAGCCTGGCACTCGCCCAAGACAAACCGAAGAACACCGAAGTCACCATTGACGGCGTCGCTGGTTTTCAAGACACGCCCGTGCAGCCGGATGGCAAATGGCACGTCCACGATCCGGCCCGCCCACAGCCGCCCATCGTGACGCCGGGCAATTTCAGCCAAATGGCGGCGCCGCCAAGCGACGCCACGGTGCTGTTTGGCGGCAAGGCGGAGGACTTGTCTTTGTGGACAGACCGGAAAGGAAATCCCGCGCCGTGGAAGGTTGAGGATGGCGTTATGGTGTCAGCCAAAAGCGACATCCAGACCAAGGCGGAATTCGGCGACCTGCAACTGCACGTGGAATTCCGCGAGCCGACACCGCCCAGGGGCGAAGGTCAGGGCCGCGGCAATAGCGGCGTGTTTTTGATGGGCCAATATGAGATCCAGGTCTTGGATTGTTACCAAAACAAGACCTACGCCGACGGCGCCACGGCCGGCATTTACGGCCAGCACCCCGCGCTGGTAAACGCGTGCCTGCCGCCCGGCGAATGGCAAACCTACGACCTCATTTTCAACGTACCGCATTTCAGCGCGTCCGGCGAACTGCTTTCGCCCGGCTACGTGACCGTATTTCACAACGGAGTCGTGGCGCAGAATCATCAGGCCATTCGCGGCGCGACCAACTGGAAAAGCCTGGGTAAATACACGCCGCATGGCCCGACCGGCCCCCTTGCGCTGCAGTTCCACAACAACGCCGTTTCCTTCCGCAACATCTGGGTGCGTTCCGTGCCCGTCGTCAATGACCCTTGAGAAATGACGGATGACGAATGTTGGATGACAAATGAAAACATGAAAAAAATCTTTGCGATAACAGTACTGGGATTGCTAACGGCCAGTTTGCACGCTGAACCGAAAAAATTGCTGGTGGTCACCACCACGACGGGCTTCCGCCACAGTTCCATTTCCACGGCGGAAAAAATCCTCGAACAGCTTGGCAAGAGCAGCGGTGAGTTCACAGTGGATTTCATCCATCAGCCGCCGGGCAAACCGGCAAATCTGGGCACGAACGCCACCGCCGAACAAAAAGCGGCGTTCCAAGCGGCCACGGACAAGTGGAACGAAAGCATGAAGGCCGCGCTGCAAAAATTGTCCCCGGAATCGCTGAACAATTATGACGGCGTGGTGTTTGCCAGCACCACCGGAGATCTGCCCATCCCCGACCCGCAGGGATTTCTCAACTGGATCAAGGCCGGGCACGCGTTCATTGGCCTGCACGCGGCGAGCGACACCTTTCATAATTGGCCAGGCTACATTGACATGCTGGGCGGCGAATTTGCGCATCACGGCCGACAAGTGAGCGTGGAGTGCCTGAATCAGGACCAGCAAAACCCAGCCACCGCGCATTTGCCGGCGAAGTGGACAATTTCGCAGGAGGAGATTTATCAGTTCAAAAATTACGACCCGGCGAAAGTGCATGATCTGCTCATTCTCGACAAGCATCCCGAGGACAGTTCGCCCGGGCATTTCGCGGTTTCCTGGTGCAAATCCTACGGCGGAGGGAGGGTTTTCTATACGTCGCTCGGTCACCGCGAGGACATCTGGGACACCGATCCGGACATAAAAGACCGCAAGAACTCGCCGGAGATCAGCAAAGCATATCAGGCGCACGTGCTCGGCGGCATCGAGTGGGCGCTGGGCCTCAAAGGCACGGCGGCAAAGCCTTGAGCCAGAAAAGTTAGTGATATTCCTGCACGGCCTTGACGCTGTAGCCGGATTTCTTCAGGGCGGCGATGCCGCGCACCGCCGCTTCGGCGCTGGAAACCGTGGTCATGATCGGCGTGCCGGTATAGACCGCGGTGGTGCGGATCTTGATTTCGTCGGCGCGCGGCGTGGCGCCGCTGGGCGTATTGATCACGAGCTGTAGTTCCTTGTTTTTGAGCAGGTCAATCGCATTGGGCCGGCCTTCCTGCAATTTGTGAATACGCTCCACTTTTAGCCCGGCTTTTTCCAACGCGGTGGCGGTGCCGCCCGTGGCGACCAGTTCGAAGCCAAGCTCAGTGAATTGCCGGGCCACCTCGGCAATTTTCCTTTTGTGCTGGTCGCTGACACTGATGAAAATTTTCCCGCCAAGCGGAAGCGGCGAACCCGCCGCCATCTGGGACTTGGCGTAGGCGATGCCGCGGTCGGCGTCCAGGCCCATGACTTCGCCCGTGGAACGCATTTCAGGCGATAGCAAAATGTCCTGGCCATGGAACCGGTTGAACGGGAAAACGGATTCCTTGACCGCCCAGTATTTTGGCCAGATTTCCTCCGTGAAATTCAATTCCCGCAATGTCTTGCCCGCCATGACTTTGGCCGCAAGCTTGGCCAGCGGCACGCCAATGGCCTTGCTTACAAAGGGCACGGTGCGCGAGGCGCGCGGGTTCACTTCGAGGACATAGACGGTGTCGCCCTTGACGGCATATTGCACATTCATCAGCCCCACGACCTGCAGCTCCCGCGCCATGGCGTGCGTGTATTCGCGGATGGTGGCGATGACTTTTTTGGACAGCGTATGCGGCGGCAGCACCATGGCGGCGTCGCCCGAATGCACGCCGGCGAATTCGATGTGCTCCAACATGCCGCCGATGACTATGGTTCCAGAATTCGGATTTTCGATTTCGGATTTCGGATTTTCAAAGAGGCCCACGTCCGTAAGGCAATCCACGTCCACTTCGGTGGCATCCTCCAGAAATTTGTCCACCAATACGGGCCGTTCTGGCGAGGCTTCCACGGCGAACTTCATGTAATGTGACAATTCCGCGTCGGAATAAACGATCTGCATGGCGCGGCCGCCGAGCACGAAACTGGGTCGCACCAGCACCGGATAGCCCAGCTTTTTGGATGCTTCCAGCGCCTCGGCTCCGTTCGTGGCCAGGCCATTGGGCGGCTGGGGAATGTCCAGCTTGCGCAGCATGGCCGCGAATAGTTTCCGGTCCTCCGCGATTTCGATGTTCTGGGGCGAGGTGCCGATGATATTGACGCCGTTTTTCTGGAGGCCCAGCGCGAGATTCAGCGGCGTCTGGCCGCCGAACTGCGCGATGGCGCCCCAGCATTTTTCCCGCTCGTAAATATGCAGCACGTCTTCCAGCGTGAGGGGCTCGAAAAACAGCTTGTCGCTGGTATCATAGTCCGTCGAAACCGTTTCGGGATTCGAATTGACCATGATCGTCTCAAAGCCATCCTCCTTGAGCGCAAACGCGGCGTGGACGCAGCAGTAGTCGAATTCAATGCCCTGGCCGATGCGGTTCGGGCCGCCGCCGAGAATCATCACTTTTTTCTTGGGCGCATCCTGCTTCACCTCGTCGTCGCCGCGGTCGTAGGTGGAATAATAATACGGGGTGTAGGCCTCGAACTCGGCGGCGCAAGTGTCCACCAGGCGGTAGCTGGGGACGAGATTCAATTTCTTGCGCAGGGCGCGAATTTCGTCCTCGGTGGAACCGGTTAAATGGGCGATTTGCCGGTCGGAAAATCCGAGCGATTTGGCGTGGGCGAGTTTTTCAGCGTTGAGTGGCGGCATCAGTCGGAATCAAATTCGTCATAGTAAGCCGGAATTGGCACGGGTTGTCCAGAACGTATGAACGGGGACGGGCATGAGTCTGTGTCAATTTCCACATTTTCTTTGCCTTTTGGGGCGTTCATGGGTATTCGTGATCACGAGACTATGGCAAAGGAAATTCAACTCACGCTCAAAGCAGGCGACCCGGCCCCGGAATTTTCCGCGAGCACCAACGGCGGCGGCAAGATTTCTCTGGCGGAACTGCGGGGCAAGCAGGTCATCCTGTATTTTTATCCCAAAGACGACACCCCGGGGTGCACCAAGGAGGCCTGCGCGTTCCGGGACGAGTTTGCCGCTTTCAAGAAGCTGGGGGCGGTGGTGCTGGGGGTGAGTACCGACCCGGTGAAGGCGCACGACAAGTTTGTGGAGAAATTCAAGCTGCCATTCACCTTGCTCGCGGACGAGGACAAGAAAATTGTCGCTGCTTACGGCGTGTGGGGCGAGAAGAGCTTCATGGGCCGCAAGTACCAAGGCACCCACCGCGTGACGTTCCTCATCGGCCCGGATGGCCGCATCAAGAAGATCTGGCCGCTGGTAAAACCCGAGGAACACGCCGCCGAAGTGCTGGCCGCGATCACCGGCTAAAAGCAAAAGCGGATCCGGCCGCCATCAAAGCGGAGGGAATTGTGGATTGAACGAGCCCCACGCCCTGGCCCTCGCCATGAATCGGAAAGCCAATGGCAAATGACCCGTCCTCCGTAGCCGCACTGCGGACGAAACTTCTCAGCCGCGCCTCTTTGGCTTTTCGGGCTTCGGTATTGATTCGTCATTGGGTATTCGTCATTAATCAGCTCTTGCTGATCATTACAAACGGCGAAGAACCTCGGCCTCGGCTCATTTGCCACGTTAATCCCAATGTCAGTTTCAGATAATGGCAAAGGAGCCGTTGGACAATATATGTAAGAGAAATGACTAAAGATGGTTAGCTTCATGGGATGGCCTGCGTCATAGTGTCAGCATGAGTTTAGGCAAGGCGTCGGAAAACCACGCAAGCCCGCTGGCGACAGCACGATATGATGCTCGCGAGTCGGCCGGAGTGAGTGATTCCGCAAGTGCGAGCCAGACTGCCAGCCGGTTTGGTTTGGCGTCGATTTTGCAGGTTCCGGTGGGTTACGAAGATGAGACGGGTTTTCACTGCGGGGAGCCGCAGTTTGAGGACACCGCTCCGGTGATTGATCCGGAACAGTTCAGTTCAAGTACGTCAGGTACGAGTACGAGTACGGGTACGAACAGACAACATTTTTGATCCGGGCGCACAGTCGTTTCTTCAGTGGACATCCCCTGTCCCGCCTCCTTGGCGGCTGTGGCCCGGATCGGTTTTTTTTTTGGTAAATCCTCATTTGACACCGGGCGCGGCGAAGGGTAATCATTGGGTGGTGGCGTAACATTCAACCAAATAAAAAACAAACGATTATGGCTATTCCCGTTGGCTCCAAAGCCCCTGATTTCACACTTAAATCCAAGACCCCCGCGGACGTCGAGGTCAAACTAAGCAACAACCACGGCAAGAAGAACACCTTGCTGCTGTTTTTCCCGCTGGCGTTCACCGGCGTGTGCACCAAGGAAATGTGCGACATCACCTCCGGTTTGGGCGCCTATACCGGGCTGAACGCCGACGTCATCGGCATCAGCGTGGACAGCCCGTTTGCGCAAGCGGCCTGGGCGCAGAAGGAAAAAATCGGCATTACCCTGGCCAGCGACCTGAACAAGACCGTGACCAAGGCTTATGACGTGGTGTTTCCGATGCTCGCCGGCGTGGGTGATACGTCGGCGCGCGCGGCGTTTGTGATTGATAAGCATGGGGTCGTGCAGTACAGCGAACAGACCCCCACACCCAAAGACCTGCCGAATTTTGAAGCCGTCAAGGGGGCGCTGGCCAAGCTGGGCTAATTCCGAAGACCGAAATTCGAAATCCGCAAGAAATCCGCTCACCGCCCCGTGGCGTGGCGAAGACGGATAGCGAGAAAAATCAAACCGGCGCCGGTGGGCCAGAATTATATCCTCGCCTTTCCTGGGAGCTATAGAATCACGGATACACCAGGCGATAAAACTCCGCTGGAACGGCTGGACCGAGATTGAGAATGACCTGATTGGTGTTTGCCGAACCGCTGACCGTGCCCCAATCGTTGGAATTGCTGCTGATGCCTTGTGCCAAGTGATTGGTTTGCACCAGCAACCGCCAGCCGGTGTGGCCAGCCGGCCAGTTCAAGACCAGGGTGCCGCCGCTGATGGTGGCGGCAAGGTTGGTTGGAGTGGTGTCCACGAAGGGAGTAAACATCATGCCGGATGGGCCGCGTGCAATGCTGCTAATGCGCACTTCATCCATCAGCCCCAGCCAGTCGCTGTAATCGTGGCGCCCCTCGTTACCGATGGCTAAGCTCGGCTGGTTACCCGGTCCCGGCAGGCTTTTGACCAGGTTGGTGGACAGAATCAGGTTATCGCTCGTGTTGGTCGGGTTCATCGCCGTCCAATAAAACTTAAAATTTCCCGCCGCATTGGGTGTGCCGCTATAGGTCACTGCCGCATGGAACCACTGATTGGAGATGATGGCGTTGGGTCCGTTGGTGGGGATCGAGGCAAACAACTCGTACGACGTGCCGCCCGCGTCCACGTTGATAAAGTCCATTTGAGGCAAGGCGTTGCCCGTCGCGGGAAAAACCCCGGCCGTGGTCATGACGCCAATCGGATCGAACCGCCACTGCCAAATCCGGTTGGAGCTGACGGTGGACTCACCGGAAAGTATCTGCCAATTGATCATGCCGCGACCCGTGCCCCCATTGGCAACCGCGCCGAAGTTGGCGGTGACGGGAAAAAGGGGACACATGAGGCACTCGAACGTAAAGGCACCGTTGCTTCCGGCGTAGGCCATGGAGGCCGGCGCCGAGGCGGAGGTCGTGGAAAACAAGCCCGCGCCGGAAAAACTGGAAGCCGCCGCCTCGTCGTTGGTCCAGGCATTGTAGCCGTCAATACCCAGCGTGTTCAGGCAAGTGCCAAAGCCCGGATACGAGGCGATGGCAAGCTGGGCGCCGTTGAGCAGGCCGCTCAGATCAAGATTGCTGGCGGTGACGGAATCCAGGCAGGGCGGGCTGGCCTCATCCAGGTGCCACAGGTGCAAGGTGCCGGGGTCGGCGGTGTAAGGACCGGCGATGCAGGAGCCGGACTGCACCGCAACCAAATTGACCTGGCCCGGGATATTGGTCGCGAGGCTGAAGGTGAAACCGGGGGGCAGCGCGCCCAGTGCCAGGCTGCCGGAAAGTGTGCCGCCATAGGCGAACAACGTGTTTGTCCCCGCGGAAAGGCCGCCGAGATTGATCACGTTCAATGCACCGCCGAGCGTCAGATTACCTGTTACGGCCACGCAGGCATGGCTGGAACCGATTCCGAAACTCGCCACCGAACCATAATCCAGCGAGAGGGAATTGCTGATGGTCAGCGTGCCCGCCGGGTTGCCAGGCGAGAGAATCCCCCCGGCCAAAATGGTCACCGGCCCGGTGAGGCTGCCAGTGCCGCCCAGCGTGCCGCCCGAGTTGGTGACCGCACCCGGGCCGAGCATACCGTTGACGAGCAACGTGCCATGGTTCACGACGGTTGCACCCGCGAAGTTGTTTGACGCCAACACCGCCAGCGTGCCGCCGCCGGACAAAATGAGCGAGCCAGATCCGGAAAGACTTCCCGCGAAGGCAAGCCAGCCAGTTCCGTCAACCGCCACCGAAAGGTCATTTGCGATGGCCAGCGAATTGCCCACTTGAAAACTGGCGGCGCCCGATTGCAACAGGACCGGCAGGACCGATCCGTCGGCGGCAAAAGTCAGCGGATTACCGAAAATGAAATTGGTCGCCGCAGAAGTGTTATTCAGATAAAGCCCGTTCAGCGCGAAGGTGCCGGGGAGGTCGTTGGTTACGGAATAGAAGCCATTGCCGACAAAATTCAACGTCAAGTTAGTGCTGCCGTTGAAGGGCGGCGCCGCCAGGTTGGTCCAGTTCGACGCTCCGCTCCAGGCGCCGGAGTTGGTCTGCCATTGGTAGGGCGCGGGCGGAAGATTGGCCAGAAAAACCGCCGGGTCAAATTCGAGTACAGAAACCTCGGTGACGGGAGTGGCATTGGCAATGGATTGATACAGAATATGCAGTTTCCCTTCCCGTTGCCAGAGGACCGGGTCATAGGTGAATTCCCAGCCGCCCCAGACAGTTCCCGCCCGGTCCCCCATGAATTGCGAGGTCAAATTGGCGAAATTCCAAGCCGCGCGGCCAGGGTCGGAAGTCCAAGCCACGGTGGGAACACTGCCGCGTTCCGGGTCCGTGAAGAAAACCCAAAGCCAGTTGTTGGTGTCGCAGACAATCATGGGCCGGGTGGGCCAGGTCTGGTTCTCCGAAGTCGTGCGGTTGCCGACCTGATTGGTGCGCCACCGCATTCCGTCGTTCCAGATGATGGAGTATTGAATGGGTGTCCCGGCGCCCAGTGGCGCCCACCAGTTGCAGATGACCGGCCGGCCGCTCGTGTCCAGGCACTGGCCGGATTGATTCATGATGGAATGATTAGTGGCAATCGGCCAGACATTGTCGGCGTTCGTCTCGGTGATGGGCAGCGTGTAAGGACCGCCGTTCCAGGTTTGCCAAGTTACCCCATAATCAGGGGAGCGGGCGTAAATCGTGTCGTGATTAAAATCAATCGTGACGGCGCTATCGCGCCACGTCCAGGATACAACGAGATTGGTATGTGAATCGAAGCACTCGTAATTTGGATAGGCATTGCAGGTGGTCGCGGCAACTCCTGTCTCGCCCACGATGATCGGGGCCTGGCTGGTCCCCAGCGTGACGTTCGTCCACGAATGCGTCGCCGCTGAATAGTGATTAATATAGGAATTTCCCGCACCGGACCCGCCCTCGCGGAAAAAATAAAGCAAATCGCCATTGGGACAGTTGATGAATTGGGGATAAGTGACCGCACTTTCATAACCAGTCATATTGGTCTGGACGAGGTTCAGCGACCAGGGCTGGAAAGTGCGGGCATAATTGAACGGGTTCCCATGCATGCCCCAGGAACAGTGCAAAATGCCGTCGCCACTGATGCCGATACTGATCGTATCATGACCATCCGTGGCGGAGTTGGGCATGAAGCTGGTCGCATTCCAGTTCCAATTCGTCTTGCCCAGCAGCCGCCAGCCCAGGGTGATATTGGTGTTCACGCCATAAAACGCGATGTATTGCGTGGCGCCGACCGTGTAAAGGTTGTGCCTCACAAAGCTTTGCGCGTTGAGGTTTTCATACGCGTAGCCCGGCGCGACGGGAATTAAGGTCACGCCAGGTGCGAGCGTCTGCGCAGATGCCGAACGGAATCCAGCTGATATAATGCTGAGCCACAGCACCAGGCTGCCGGCCAATCGCGCCGGCAACCTGGCATGGTGCATCCTCATTGATGGTGGTTGGGCCATGGCTGATTGACTTCGCTTTCCACTCCAGTCAGTTAGTCAGATTATACTGGATGCGGAAATACTGCGGCACAGGCTGAATCTGGAACAGCGCCTGATAAAGCCTGGTTGAGCCAAGGTTTTGCAGCACGTTCACCGTGGCAGGCGTGGTGTTGGTCCAGTTCAACAGGTTGACGGAGCTTTGAAACTGACGCGAGACGTTGCCGAGCGAAGCGCGCTCCAGAAATTGAAACGCGAACTGGCTGCCTCCCAATAGCTGTCCTTTCACCACCGCGTTGGTCGCGTTGGCGACCCAAGGATCGCCGCCAACGGCAAATTCAAGCAGGTTCGGCACACCGCCACCATCAGGATCAGCAGTGACACCAGAAATCGCGGCATTCGTCAGTTGCGCGTCGGAGAAATAATCCAACTGCCAGTCGGCGAAGGTGCCGGGCAGCGCGCGTTCGAAGACATCCATCTCCACCACCTGCACATTGCGTGGCGCGTTGGTCATGCCTCGATCGTAGGCACCGGTGATGACCAGCACCAAGTTCGTCAAATATACCGGCGGCGACATTTTCACGTCGAGCGTGCTCAGAGCAGCCATCGTGCCGGCCCAGAAATTCGTTCCGTCTGCCGGGATGCCGCTGGCGGGGATGGCGTTCGACACATTGCCCACCATTTGAATGGTGGCGGGGCCATAACCGCCATTGTCCGTGCGCGGGTAAATTTGAAATTCGGCCAGGCCGATTTCCCGGGAAAAGGCCGCTTTCAACCACTCCGCATGATTGGTCGGGCCGTATAGCGAAACCCAGTAGTCGGTGTAAATACCGTCCACCGCGTTTGTCGCCGGATAGCTGGAGCTTTGAGTTGAGGAGGCAGTGATGGCCGCGACTTCAATCTGGTATGGCGGCAGCGGCGCCGGCACGGGCAGTACCGCCGCGATTTGCGTCGGCGCGCCGCCGAGTCCGGGAAATGTCAAGGTGGCATTCGTGCCAGAGACGGACCACGCGATTTGGGCCGCGAGATTGGAACTTTGCGCCGCATTCTTGCCGGGGAACCAGACGGCATAACGCGCGCCCAGTGAATTCGTGGGCACGAACGAAAGGGTATCCTCCGCCGCGCCGGCTTCACTGACCGAGCCGGGCGTGTTGACGCGGGTGTATCCGCTCGCAGCCTGATATTGAAAATAGCCAGCCGGCCCGGCGGCCACGCCATAACGCCCGTCCACGCACACCCAGTTATTGGTGGCGTTCCGCAGGGCACCGCTCAAATTGGCGATGGTTATGGCGTTGCCCGGCCATTGCAGCCAGCGGGTGCCGCCGGAAAGCGGATCATTCTCGATGCCCATCGTAAAGCTTGCCGCCGTGCTGCCGCTCACGCCAATGGCCGGCCAGGGCACTTCGATGATAGCGACGTTGTCGCCGGTGCTGTTGACATAGACTTCCGTTGTGCCGCTCGCGCCATTGGTGAGTTTCAACTCGGCGGTGAAACCGATTGCGTTCGTCACCAGGCTGACGAGGCCAGCCGTCGTGGGGCTGCCGAGCGCGCCCAAGCCCAGAATGCCGGGACAACGCGGCGTGGCGAAGTAGGCATTGGTGGGCACCGACAGCGCGGGCACATTCATAATGCCCATGATTTTGGAGGGCGAGCCGTTCGTTTGCGGGCCGTAGGAAAGGGAGAAATAATAATTGGTATTGCGCTGGACGATAATGCACACGTCCGAAAGCCATTCGAACGAAACCGGCGGCGCGGTCATTGCGCCAGCCGGATAATTGGCAACCTGCCACTGCAGCCACGCCATGCCCGTGCGATAAGCCTGCACCGCCTCGCGATAAAATCCGCCCCCGCTCACGCCGACGAATGCGCCGTTGGTATTGAGGATTTGATGATAACGTTCCAATTGACACTCGTTCGCGTCGCCAAAGCGGGCGATGGGATCGTTGAATTGCGCGGCCAGCCAGGCGAGGTAGGAATTCTCGCCGTAGGTGTTGAGCGCCCAGTCCTCGCCAGCGGGATATTCCATCGGGCCAATGTCCTTGACACAGCGTTGCAGGCTGGCCCACTCGGCGAGAACGTTGTGCGCGGCGAAGGACTGGACCTGGGCAGCAATCCCAGGGTTCATCCAACGAGTGATTAGCCAGGAATCGCCCATTTCCTCGCCCGCCACCATCGCGTATTCGGGATGAAAGAAACCGTGGTTCTCAATCGCCCAATCGGGGTAGGCGGTGATGGTGTCCACCCACGCTGCCAGCGGATCACCGGCGGTGTTGGCGATGGCATAGGTGTTTGCCAAATACACTTTCAGGGCGTAGAGCCAGTTGCTGTCGGACGCATTGTTCGTCATCCACGCGGCGGCGGCGGCCAGCACGTTGCCATCCCAGCCGTTTTCCTCCGCCTTGGTGTCGCCGACAAAACCGGAACAGGGCGGGACAGACGCGCGATGGTTGGCCTCGGAAATGGTCGTCGTTTGCACTTGCGCAATGGTGTTCGCAGGCAGATTGGACTGGATGAGGAAACAGGCGAACGCGGTCGGCGCGACCCACAGCGAGGTCTGCCAATCGGGACCGGATTCAGAGCAGGGATTGTCTTCGAGCGTGCCGACGTTCCAGCCCCAATGTGCGCCGTTAACCGCCAGATAACTGCCGGAGGAGTGGGTGCCAGCATTGTAGTTCAAGGCCTGGCGGATATGCGCGAGGCGGTTGGAATTATTCGGGCTGGATGGCTGCGCGAGGACGAGCACGGCGTAGGCCAGCGCGCAGCCGGCGTTGCCGCGAATGCCGCCATTGCCCGTGGTGCTCCCATCGCCCCAGTAACCGGAATCCGGAGGCGCACCCGAATAATTGGCCGGGTGCCAGATAGACTCGCCATAAGTCTCAAAATTGGTGAGGCACTGGAGATAGAGTTCCTGCGAACTCGCCTCCGTCTTCAATCCCAACGCGACCACGGAAGTCACACAGAAACACAAAGCCAAACCGCGGAAGCGGATGAATGCGCGCAGGTGATGAAATCGCATAAAGGCCATCCGGGGGGCCTGCGACCGGGTCAGTTCGTCACGGCATACCATAAGCGGAAAAAATGCGGCGCCAGCTGAACCGGGAACAGGGCCTGAGCCAGTGAATTACCGCCATAATTTTGCAGCACAGTCACGGCGGCAGGACTGGTGTTTGACCAGCTCAACAAATCGCCGGAGCTTTGAAATTGCGCGGCGATGCTGCCGGGCGGGTTGCGCAGCAGGTATTGAAACGCGAACTGGCTGGAGGAAAACGGCTGCCCCCGCACCGTCGCGTTCGTGGCATCGGCAGCCAAAGGGTCCCCGCCCACGGCAAATTCCAGAAAGTTGGGCACGCCATCGCCGTCCGGGTCGGCGTTCATGCCCGCGATGGAAGCGTTTGCAACATTGGTGCCGAACCAGGCGGCGGCCCAGTTGTTGTAAAGCGCGGTTTGAGATAGCGCGCTGTTGGTGCACAGCCAGACGGCGTGCTGACCGGAGCCGATATTCGTCACCGTGAGCCAGTTGTTGGACACCGCGCCGGAAACCAGATTGCCATCCACCAGTGCGGCTGGATGGGCTGCCCCGAGGGTGGGCAGCAGAACGGTGGCGGTGACGTTGCCGGGAATACCCAGCAACAGTTGGAATTGTCCCGGCGCGTTGCTGACTTGGATGGAGACCGGCCCGCGAATGGTGGGCACAACCCCTTGAACCGAGGATAAAGTATTACCCAACTGCGGTTGGATGAGAATCTGGCCGCAACCAGGCGCGAGAGGCTGCAGGCCAAGCACGAACCGCTGAATGAGGTTGCCCGCCGCCGCTCCCCAGGCATGGTTCCAGTCTTCGTTTGGTTTGTCGGTGAAGTTCCAGGCCTCGTCTGTCAGCGTGGAACCCAAATTAATCATGTTCATCCAACCGCGCGGGCCGTTGGTGGTCATCAGGCCAAGCGCGGTGTCTGCGTCGCCGCTCTGAAACAACGCCTGCAAAAAATACTGCGCGCCATAAACACTGGGGGGCATGCCATGGTTCGCGGTTATCCGGGAATGCAGATAATTGAGCACGGCGGCCTGGTTGGTGGCGGGCACCAAGCCAAATGCGAGCGGAAAGAAATTAGCATGCGCCGAGGAGTGCGTTGTGCCCACGCCATCCACGTAGCTCTGCGACCCATGGTTCCAGAAAGTGGCGTTGTAGTTGGTATAAACCTGCGCGGCCATGGCGTTGAAAGCGCCGACATCGTTGGTCCGGCCAATGGCGGCAGCCAGATTCGCCATGATTTGCAGGCAGCGGTAGTAAAAGGCGTTGTTGACGGAATTGGTCCAATTCAAATAACTGCCGCTGGTGATGAGGAAGCCGTCACGGTCGGCGGCCGGCCAGTCCACGATGTCGGAATTGGTGGTCTGCGCAAAATTGGGAAAGCCCACCATCAAACCGTTGCCGGTGGCCGCCCAGGTGAAAGTGTCCGGCTTGAGGGTGTCGTAATATTTGTCCAGCAAATCGGTGTTGCCGGTCTGGAGATAATCCGCCCACGCGATAAAAATCATGTGAAATTTCCATTCCGTCGGCCAAGTTGGATGCGTGAGCAAGTATTCAAAACTGTACCGAGGCAGCGTAAATTCACGATCCACCGCGTACGAACTCAATTGATGGATATAGGAGTCGGCCTCATAGGGAGTGCGTTCGCGATCACCGTCCACATAGATGCCGTCAAAGGTCAGCATTTGCATCGAGTTCCAGCACAGGTTCCAAATCTGGTTCAGCGCCGTGCTGGAGCTGCTGAAGGACGCGGCATTAGTGTTGAATGCATCCAGGAGCCGCTGCTGCACGACGTCCGTGACCGTCAGCGTGCCGGGAAAATTCGTCAGTTCAAAATAGCGGAACGGCATTACCACCCCATAGTTTGTGGGCGGGCTGATGGTTTGTCCGCTGTAGGCGGGCGGTTGCACAGCGTAGATGACATTGCCGTTTTGGAGGGTGAAGTTGACATTCGTATAGCGCACCGTGCTGCCGGCGGGCGGATTCGTGTTGACGGCGTTGCCATTGGCCATTTCACCGAAGCGCGCCTGGACATTTGTGCCGGCGAACGAACCACTCAAATGCACCGTGGCATAGCCGAACGCATCCTGGCCGAAATCAACAAACCAGCGTCCGGGCGCGGTATTGGTCAGGAGCACGGGCAGGTCGGCCGCAAAAGCCAGGGGATACCGATTGGCAAAGAGATTCGTGGAAGCATTGTAGTACAAGCCGGTGGCGGATGGCAGCGTGGCGGTGGTACCCCAGGGCGCAACTCCGTAGCTGCCTTCCACCAAGGCGCTGACCCACGCCGCATCGTTGAAACTGGGTTGGTTCCAATTCGCCACCAGATTCGAACTGGCGAGCCAGGTGCCATCAAGGAACACAGTGTTGGTGCTGCCGTCCCCCCCGCGATAATCCAACCGTCCGGTTAAACCGGCGGCCCCGGAAATGTTGGTGACCGCGATGGCCAGGGTGTTGGTGCCGGCCTGAATTAGCGAATTGAGCGAGTAAAGATTGAATTGTTTCCAACTGTCGTTGGCGGTGGTGTTGCCCACAAAGGTGCCATTGACGTAAAGCGTAAAGTGATCGTCCGCCGTCAGCAGGATTTGCGCTCCCGCCACGCCGAGGTCGGCCGGAATCACGAAAGTCTTCAGGAAATAGCGCGTGACCCCGGTCGCAGCGGGCGATTCCGGATACCAAATCCATTCCAGACCGGCGGTGGTCACCGGCAGAATGGGGGAACTGGAAAAAGACGTGTCCGTCTGGAATTGCTGGATGGCTGAAAACGGACTGGTCTGGCCGCTGGTATCCACGGTTTGCACGCACCAGTAATAGCTTGTGCTGGTCTGCAACGGCGTGCCGGCGTAAGCCACGTTGAGCGAGGCGGAGTTGCTCACGAGGCCGGAATCCCACAAATTGCCTGTGCCCTGGCCGGCGAGCGTCTGGTTGGAGGCGACGATAATTCGGTAAGCGGTCTGCGAATCACCCCGAAACGAGGCGTTATACGTCCAGCCGAATTCCGGCATGACAGTGGTGATAACGGTTGCTTCCGGATGCTCCAACAAATCGCAGAGCAAACCTGTTGGCGCAATGGCAGCCTGAAGCATGAACGGAATGACCCAGAAGAGGAAAAACCAACCGGAGTCAAGTCTGACACAGCCGATTTGGAGGCCGGGCGGCCGGCTGTGGATTGGATATTTTACTCTCATGAATCGTCGGTAGGGGGAAAATCCAGAAACAAGACCGGAATCCACGCCAGAATCAAGCACAGCCAGGGAGTTTGCCCGCCCTCCGAACCACCGACCGGTCACCGCCGGGCCCTAAGACTATTAGGATCCGACCCGCGCCATGGCAACGCGGCGACACTAAAAACTGGCAGGTCATTGCGGGCCTTTTGGAATGTTTGCCGCAATCGGCGCCAGCGCTCCCAGATCGTCCTGATACCAATAAAAATTCCGGTCGGCACCGACCTCGTAAAAGGCAAGCATGGTGCTCGCCTTGATCCAGGAAGCCGAACCATCGGCAAACAGTTGATTGCCGCCGGCCGGCACGGGCGCGGAGCCCTTCTTATGCGCTGGCAAACCGTAGGTGCCATCCGACGGGTCGGTGGCGCCGGGATCGGTCCAGGCGCCGCCTGTCCCGCTGGGAGTGGTGATAGCATAGGCGAGCACCAAATCCGCCGCCAGCATCCAACCGGACTTGGATTGGGTGGTCTTGATGGGACTGGAGGAGGGGTAAACCGCGCCATTGCAAATCCAATTGCTCAGACCGCCGACATATTGATAACCAATGGCCCAAGACGTGGGCGGCGTCGTGGGGGTGGCGGGCAGAGTCGGACGGTTTGGGCAGGTCCAGACCGTCGCGGAAGCGGCCGACTCTCCACCTGCAGGGGTGGGGATCAAGCGGTTGGTATTGAAGCCCAACTGCGCGGCGGTGGTCAATATGCTGTTGTCGATTTGAAATGGATTCGGCCGGTTCCACCCGGTATTAAACCCGCACGTCACAAAATAGTCATTGAAATCGCCGGCATACATCAAGCTGCCCACGCCGATCTGCTTCAGATTGCTAAGGCACAATGTGCGCTTTCCTTTTTCCTTCGCCGCCGCCAGCGCCGGCAACAGCATCGCCGCCAAAATCGCAATGATGGCGATCACCACCAGAAGTTCAATCAAGGTGAACGCCGTTTGCCGGTCCCGCTTATTGCTCTTAGGTATCTTCATTTTGTTTATAATCGTTTTAACCGCAATAAACCAAAGTTGCCGGCCCGCAGCGAACCGAACCGCTGCGAGCCGAAGCAACTTAATCTCCTGCCAGACTTCCCGCCAAACCAAAATGGGCAAAAATAAGTCCGTCAGCTTTAGAAGTTGGTGTTGCTCAACCGGTAAAACTGTTGCTGCGCACCGGGAAGCACCGCGTTGGTGCCGATGAACGTATAATTTCCGGCGCTGCCCAGCACGTTGGTCGCCATCACCTGCCACTGGCTCAAAGGCAGGCTAAGGTTGGTGCTACCCAGCAGGTAATAGGCATCGCCCGCCTGGCCGTTCGTCCCGGTGAGCACAATGTTCAAGCCATTCAGGCTGAAGCTGGTGATGCCGGTCGGGCTGGTGAACGTCCCGGGACCGGAAGAAACCACGCTTAAGGCGCCGTTCGCCGGGTTCCAATTCCACGCCGATCCGCTGCTCAAGGCGGGCAAATTCGTGGTGGAAAAATTGCCCGCGTAGCTGCCGGCATTGAAAAGCTGGAAGCTTTGGCCGATAGTGGGCGCGCCGCTGATGTTCGTCACGACCAGTGTGCCGCCGTAGGCGATACTAGTAAGACCGGCCACGGCATCGTTGGTGGCGGCGGCCGCGCTGATTTGCATCGCCGTGAAGCTGCCCGCCTGCAGCGTCAAAGAGTTGTTGACCGTCAGGGTGCCGATCGGGGTGGCGGGGCCGGTGGCCAGGGTGGGCGCCAGCGTTGCTCCGGGATTAATTACCAGCGGGCCGGTCAGCGTGCCGCTGCCGCCAAATTCACCCACGGCCACCGTGACTGGGCTGGAATTGATGACGCCGTTGACCACCAGTGTGCCGTTGCTAACGATGGTTGGATTACTGTAAGTGCTAGTGCCATTGAGGAACCAGGTGCCCGCCCCGAACTTGTACACACTCATCGGATCGCCGGAGTTTTGGGTGATCGGGCCGTCCACCTCGCCAGACGCGGCTCCCTGCAACGAGAAAAACCGGCCGTTGCCTGCGGAATTGATTCCCCCGTTGAAAATCAGATAACCGCTGTCGGATTCGAGGGTGAAATGGTTGCCGCCACTCGGAATGATGACCTGACTGGGCGGACTGACGGTGTTGGTTCCGCTCACATTGATAATGTTCGCGTAATTGACCGTTGGCGTGGTGGCGGTCAACGTGTTGATAAAGGCGCGCGAGAAGATGGAGATGGGAACATTGGAAACCAGGTTGCCGCCGGTCAGCGCCAGATAGCTGGTATCCGCCTGGGCGGCGCCAATCATCAGGGAGGTCTCATTTGTCAGCGCCTCGCCGGGAGCCAGCTGCAAGTGGCCGGTGCCAGTGACGTAAACCGAACCCGTGAACGCACTGAGCGGGGCGCCGGACAACACGGTTGTGCCAGTGCCACTTTGATAGAAGGCGCCGCCCCCGGTGACTGGATTAGTCAGGAGCACAGTCTCGGCGGTCAAAAACTTCAAGGTTCCGGCATCGGTAATCAATCCGCTGCCCAGGCTGCCATCCGCCCCGCCGTCGCCGATTTGCAAAGTGCCGCTGTTGATCGTGGTGCCATTGGTCCAGGAATTATTGGTGGCGGTGAGGGTCCAGGTTCCGGCACTGTTCTCGATCAACGATGCACCGCCCGAGCCAGCACCCAGGGCAACGGTGCCGCTGATCAAGCCCACGCTGGTGGTGGAAGCACCGCTCAAGGTCATGGCGGCGTTGGCGTTGGTGCCGTTGATGCCGGCGGAGTTGGTAATGTCCAGGGTGGCGCCGCCGTCCACCGAGATGGTGGTGTCAGAGTCGAGGATAATGGGCCAGCCCAATGTGCTGGCCCCGGCACCGCCTTTGCGGAATGCGCCGTTGCCATCACCCACGCCGTTCAGCGTCAAAGGCTGCGGCAGGTTCACGTTGGCCGTGAGGTAGAGTTGTCCGCCGCTGGCGACGGTGACGCCACCGCCCGCGATGCCAAAGCTGTTGACGGTTTGCGCGTACACTATGCCCGAATTGATCAGGGTTCCGCCGGTGTAGTCGCTAGGGCCTGAAACCGTCACAGCGCCCGAGCCGTCATAAGAAACCTCACCGAAGCCATGAATCGGGCTGGAAATGTTCAAGGCCGTATCGCCGCGGCTGACAACCAGCGCGGCATTATTGGTGACGACGCTGGTGCCGAGGGAGCCGCTGGAGTCGTTATTACCCACCTGAAGTGTTCCGCCCTGGATGGACGTGTATCCGGAATATGTGTTGGGCGTGTCGAGGATAAGTGTGCCCGGGCCATTTTTAAACAGGTCAAAATTGCCAGTCAGGTATCCGCTGCCGCCGAGCGTATAGGTGTTGCTTGAAGTCACGACCACCGAGTTGGGGGTGAGCGCCAGATCCAAGGAAACATTATAGACCTGGTTGGTGGTATTGTCATCGAACAGAACGTTAAGATTCTGGCTGAAGGCAACATCGGTTTGCGCCGTCAGATCGTACCAATTCGTGGTGGTGGTATCCCAATCCGCCGTCTGGCCCTGCCACTCCAGCGTATCCGGCGTGCTGACGGCCAGCGTGGCGGTCGCATTAGTGGAGGATACGCTGTTGGTGATCACCACAGTGTAAGCTCCGGCCTGCGACGGGTTCAAATTCGCGAATATCAAGGTGCGGTTGGTCTGGCCGGCCAGCAGGTTGGTCCCAAAGAACCACTGATAAGTCAACGGGCCGCTGCCATAGGCTGTCACCGCGAAAGCCGCCGCCTGGTATTCATAGCCACCAGTGTTGGCCGGCGCACTGAGCAAGGTCACCGGCGTGGCGGGCAGAAGCGTGCTTAAACCGCTCAATTCCGCCCGGAAGGCGGTCAGGTTGGGGCCGGATCCAGGAGCATTCGACACCACACAGACCAGGAGGTTGGTGCCGGCCACGAAGTTGTTGGTGATGATGGTGGGAAAAAAGGCGGTAAATCCATTATTGTCAGTAATGCCAAGGTCCACGCCATTCAGCAAAATGTCAGAACAGGCGTTGTCGGCGGCCCAATTAACAATCAATTCCATGTTGGTCAGGTTCTGCGAATCCAAAACAAAACTGGTCTGATACAAATAAAGGCCGCCGGCGCAATTGACATTATCGCCCGGGGCGATCCATTGCGAATTCGGGCCGTCGGGAATATAGGTGCCAGGAATGGTGGAGTCCACGTAAGCGGCCGGGCCGGTGTAGGTGGCATCGGCGCTTTGCACCAGTTGCCAGTTGGGATCCGCGGACCCGCCGACTAGGAGCGCGCCGTTGGCGCCAACGCCGGTGTTGGCCAGGCCCGGCAACGGCAGGCCCACGGTGACGGTGGCGGAATTGGTGGCGCCGCTGTTGGCGTTGGTGGCGATCAGCGTATAAACTCCTGACTGCGCGAGGGTAATGTTCGTGATCACCAGGGTGGAGTTGGTGAAGCCCGAAATGTTCGCGGCGGTGGCCCCAGTGATGTTGGTATTGTTAAACTGCCACTGATAATTAATCGGCACTCCGCCGGAAGCCAGGGAGGTCAAAGACACGGTTGTGCCCGCGGCCACGAATTGGTTGGGGATTGGGGTGAGGGAAACGCTGGGCAATTGGAACATCATGCCGGACGGGCCACGCGCCACCTTGCTGATGCGAACTTCGTCAATGGAACCAAGAAAATTGCCGTTCTTGCTGCGCCCTTGATTGCCCAACATAAAAGTGGTGGTGACCGTGGAAAGGGGATTGAGGCCGGAAAGACTGTTCACGGCCGAGTTGATGGTGAGCGCATCGTCGGCGGTCCGGCTTGGATCCAGGCGGGTCCAATACATAATGAAGTTGTTGGGCGTGTTTGGCTGGCCATTGTAAGTCACGGCAACGTGATACCACTGGTTGGAGACGATGGCATCGGGACCGGTCGTGGGAATGGGAGCATAAATGCTGTTTTGATTGCCGCTGAGTGCGCGAACATTCTCAAAAGTCATAAAGGGGCTATTGGTCGCGGTAATGGGGCTTATCAGGGTGAAGCCCATCGGCACGATTCGCCATTGAAAGATGCGGTTGGGGTTGCTGCCGGATTCGCCAGCCATGATTTCATAGGTGGTGGTGCCGGAAACCGTTGGATCAAATCCAATCAGGACGTTGGCCTCGAAGGTGAACGCGCCAGTTGTCGGGTCAGCCAGGGTGATGGTGACGTTGCCGGCCGAGGGGGAGGCGGCGAGCAGGTCACCTTTCCCGGTTCCGCCAGCCGCAGTGTTCAAGGCGTCGCCAAAGTTGTTTGCGCCGTTTACGTATCCTGGATTGCCCAGCGTCGCCCCGGTAGCCAAGTCCACCAAATTGGTGCCACCGCTGGCAACCGAATCCACGCAGGGCACCGCGGTCTCATCCAGATGCCACAGATGCAGGGTGTAGGAATCGGCCGTGTAAGGGCCGGCGATATAGGCCTGCCCGAGGTTGACTGCCAGCAAACAGGCGCCGAACGCGGCGAGTTTCGGGAATGTTGAGGTTTTCATGGTTCAATGTTGTTTTCTTGGTTTTGCTGTTGGTTCAGTTTTTGGTTTTGGTTTTGAGCGAGGCTGGCGGAAAAAAGTTGAGGTTTGCCGGGTGAAGTGTGTCAACAAATACCAGGCGGAGTTGGCAGAACCGGCTCCTGTAGGCTCCCCATGCTAATGAAATGCCTTCGGTGTTGAACGCAATGCATTGGTTGATTGCCCAATCAAAGTACAATTTGATCAAAGTGTCAATCATAATCACTTAAAAAGACAATTGCCCGAATCCTTAGCGAACGCG
>Ga0302320_10006298_pt1 | contig 26374 bp, 20 predicted proteins | sample Bog_T0_3_FD_202130 | JGI IMG/M metagenome (GOLD analysis project Ga0302320, IMG submission 202130) | Peat permafrost microbial communities from Stordalen Mire near Abisko, Sweden - Bog_T0_3 | ecosystem: Environmental > Terrestrial > Soil > Wetlands > Peat | place: Sweden: Abisko, Stordalen Mire... | reverse complement strand
TGAAGATGAGCAATAAGGTTATCAGGCTGTTGGCCGGTGAGCCAGATGGCGCTCATCCGACTGCTGATCCTGCGTGGCAGAAAAATGCGCCTCGAACGGCGCGATGGTGCACACGAGATCGTCGAAGCGAATCTCTAGAGTGGCCGCGAGGCAGCGCAGGAAGTTTTCGTTTTCAGTCGTTGGCAAATAGCCTTGTTCCAACAGTACCCAGTCGTACCTGCTAATCCCCGATACTGCCCCGACTTTCCTGATGTTGTAGCCTAGCTCACGGCGGCGATTCAGAATCCACGCCCCAAACTTCTGGATTGGGATCGGGAGGAATTTGACGGTTGGTTGTGTGAGGTATGCGTGCATGTGTTCCTTTCGTTTTGGCGCCCAAAGAAAAAGCCGCTCGTGGAGAGCGGCTCGATCAAGGAGGCGGTTGTCGGTTTTTGCCGGGCTGGGTCAGTCCGGACGTTTGGTTGTCGCAGCTGAGATAATTTCTCTACTGCCATCTCCAAGAGGTTTTGGCTAATTCCTTCTCAGATACGTGTACAGCGTTTCGCGAGAGATTCCTATTGACCGTGCAATGTCAGTTTTGCGCTCTCCGGCCTCAGCGCGGACTCTGATCTCCGCGATCTTGTCGGCGTTTAGTAGCCTCCGCCGCCCCTTATAACGGCCGGCTGCTTTCGCAATGGCGATGCCCTCCTTCTGCCGCTCCAAGATCAGAGCGCGTTCAAATTCCGCGACCGCGCCGAGAAGCGAAAGCAGAAGAACCGCCATCGGCGCATCGTCGCCGACAAAGCGAAGGTTCTCCTTCACAAATTCGACCGCGACACCGCGGGCGGTGAGGTCGTTGACGAGCCGCCTGAGATCGACCAAGCTGCGAGCGAGCCGGTCCATGCTGTGGACCACGAGTGTGTCGCCATCGCGGCAGTAATCCAGCGCGGTCTGCAACTGTGGTCGGTCCGTGTCTTTGCCGCTGGCTTTGTCCGTGAAGCATTTTTCGAGCGGCACTCCGTCCAGTTGTCTTGCGGTGTTCTGGTCGAGCGTCGACACGCGTTTGTATCCGATGCGCTGACCGGTCATGGTTACCTCCTTGGTTGTCAGGTTTGAAATCTAAGAACTGCGCGTGAAGGTGTCAGGAAAAGCGAAATGGATTCTATTCACACGCTTCTGGAACGGGATGTGTCAGGAGACCCACTGTGTAGATGGGCTACACATGAACCAGCAACGAAGGCGCGCTCCGTCTCGTCTTTCGGGCTGCGAAAGAGAACACCATCGCGAACATTGGACTGCATCTGCCACACATCGGTGGGATGCGCCTCAAGAATGTAAATGGCGTAAAAGTCAATCTTGCCGTGGAATTGCTCGGCGAGTTTGTTCAGGGCGGGAACCTCCCGCCGAAAAGGCGGTCACGTATAGCTCCCGAAGACCAGGACGACCGGCCTGTCTATCCAGAGCGACGCAAGATCAGTAGGGGTGTGATCTTCCAGCTTTTTGACCGTCAGGTTCGGCGCGGAATCGCCAACGTTCAAATGCCCTGCGCGCGCTCGCATCCAGAGGGTTTCGAATGGAAGCACGAAGTAGGCGGGCATAGGCATCTTCGCCATCACGTGGCCGAAGACCTCCGGCGGTTGGTGCATGGCCCAGTTCACGTACCCGACCAGGCAAAGCCAACAAGCAAAGCAGAGGACTGCAATGCCCCCAATACCCTTGCGCATGCGTTTGCTGACTGTGATCTTCACGGCTCTCCTATTTCGTTAGCCCGTTCATTTCCAGGTAACCCTGCGGAGCAATTCCGAAGGCATCTGCTACGCGATTGAAGAACGCGAACATCGCGGTGATATAGACAGCCTCAGCGATCTGTGGCTCCGTCCAGCCAATATCCCGCAGCTTTTGCACATCATCCTCGGTCGTGCGGTAGGCCGCTTCCGTCACCTTGGTCACGTAATCGAGCAGCGCGCGCTCTGCCGGGCTCAAGCCCGCTTTTTCCAGGTCGCCATTCGCGATGGCCTTTACCGTTTCATCTTCTGCTCCCTGAACACGCAGGAAGTATGCATGCGAGTCCAGTCAATAGGGACAGCGATTGAGCCACGATACCCAGCTTGCGATCGCTTCCTTGGTTCTGCGGTTGAGATGACCTTCAGAAAAATGGACCGTATCACTGAATTGCATGACCTGACGCAGAAAGTCGGGGCGGTGGCTGAAGCACTTCAGAATTCCGGGCATCTGCTGGCGGCCTGACTTGGCACGCCACTCGTCGTAAACCTGTGCGACTTCTCCCGTCGCATCGCGATCTTCAATGAGCTTGATTTTGGTCTCGTTGTCAGGCATCTGCACACGCCTCACGGTCTGAAGTTGATGGCAATATAGCACAAGCTCAGGTCGAAACGCATCCACCCATGGAATTAAAGCACGAGGCGCCGGTCTCCCTGATTGCGGGTAATTCGTTGACGGTCAAGGTACTCAAGTAGCGGAATGGCATACTTCCGAGAGAGCCCCGTGAGTTGTTTGAAGCCTGCGACATCCATCTGACTGCCGCGAAGCTGCATGATCTTCGCGCAGAGTTGGCCAAGCACTTCGGAATGGATGAAAAGATTATCGTCACCCATGCGCACAATGGTCCTGTCGCGTAACAGCACGGTGACCAGGCGGCGCATTTCCGCTTCCTGCAGATTGAGTTTCCGCGCGAGTTCCATGACCAAGGGAGCGGCCAGCCCCGCTTCCCGATATGCCTTTGCGACTGCTATCAGCCGATCTGTCTCGGCGTTTGAAGGTTCGCAGCCGGTATCGGGAATGGAGACCATTTCGTCGGAGAGCCGAACCTGTTGTTCCAACACGAGGGCATTCAGTACGAATTCGAAAACCTCTGGACCAAGAGCGACCTGGCTGCGCAATTCAGAAGACTTCATCGGATGGCGCGCTCGCAGCGAAGCCATGATAGCTTCTGCTGCGGTGACGAAGCCTTCACAGCTGAGAAGCAAATCGCCGGCTACGGACAAGAGCGCCCCGTGCTGAAGTGCTGGACTGACGCAACTACGGACTGCATCCACGGTCAAACCTGTCTCGGCAGAGAGCGTATCAAGATTGATGCCCACGGTAGTCCTTCGACCCACGCGCAAGACAATTTGTTGCTCAGACGAAGATGTCCTTAGCTGCTCAAGCCATGCGGCCGTAGCGGCCTTTCGCTGACGCGTCTCGGGATGTGCGTCGAGCACACAACCGCCTCCAATTGTGCCTACAGGCGAGGGCTGGAGGAGGACAAATCGGTCACCAGGAACGAGCACGATGGGCTCGGAGAGCTGGATACGCATCAGGCGAACAGTGCCCGGCTGAGCGGCTTCATATCCATAGAGAGAGACCCTCGCCATGGTCTCAGAGGTGAAGGCATGGAAATGAACTGTTGTTCGATGCTTCAGTGCCGGGGAGTCGGGAAGAAGCCTGACCTCCACATCGATTACGTCCACGGCAGAAAGCGCTTGAGGAGAAACCAGAGTCTGGCCGCGATAGACTTGAGCCGCATCAACGCCAGAGAGATTCGCGGCAACGCGCGAGCCGGACTGAGCTGACTGCTGGGCTTGGCCGTGCGTCTGGAGCCCGCGCACGCGCACCGTGTGCCAGCTGGGTTCAAGCCGCAGGGTTTGGCCGATGTGGATTCTCCCCGACATCAATGTTCCGGTAACGACAGTGCCAAATCCTTTCATGACAAAGGAGCGGTCAAGAGGCATGCGAAGCAAGCCGTCAGAGTTCTGCAGGTGGGTGCTTGACCCTAGCTTGAGGATCTCTGTGCGGACGGCTTCCAGACCTTCGCCGGTTGTGGCACTCACAGGCAGTAGGGGAGAGTGGTCTTTACGCAGGAATGTCGCCTGCAGAAATGTCTCAATGGAATGCGTCACTTCCAGCAGTTGAGCTGCGTTCACGCTGTCGGCCTTCGTGATGACGGTCATCCCCCGAGAGATGCCGAGTAGCTCGCAAATTGCGAGATGTTCCACTGTCTGGGGCATGATGCCCTCATTGGCTGCCACGACCAGCAAGATCGCGGGGACACAACCAGCCCCAGCAAGCATATTGCGAACGAAGAGGCTATGACCCGGAACATCGACGAAGCTGATTCGAAGCGGTGAGCTATCGGGCGCCTTCATTTCAAACGAAGCGAACCCGAGATCGATGGTGATGCCGCGGCGCTTCTCTTCTGGCAGCCGATCGGTATCGATACCGGTGAGAGCGCGAACGAGCGTTGTCTTGCCGTGATCGATATGGCCAGCGGTCCCTATCACGATGTTTTTGGGCAAGTTCGACATGCAAAAGATCCCACGTGAAATGGGTTAGAGACTATTCAAAAGCAACACAAGATCTGCGTCGAAGTCAGCAGGTACCGTGCGCAGGTCAAGCAAAACCTTGTCGTCTGCAATGCGTCCGATGATCGGTGGTTCGAGTTTGCGAAGCGCGGTCAGAAGCTCCGCCGCTGCAAGAGTGACGTGCTGTATCGATAAGGCGCAACTCTCGAGCGATGCTTTGGGTGCGGTTCCTCCTCCGATCAGACTGGCGACCGGAACCACATCGAGAACCAGGTTAGGGCAAGCAACTTGAGTGGACATCTGTTGGCACCGGAGCATGAGTTCTTCTGGAAGGCCGCTCAACATTCGCTCGATCGGTATGGTGGTTGTGTCATCTGATAAGTACTCCATGAGCGTTGCCTCAAGCGCGGCGTAAGTCAGCTTGTCAACGCGGACCGCCCTGAGAAGTGGATTCTTCCGAATGCGCTCAATGAGGTCCTTCCTGCCAACAAGAATGCCGCACTGTGGTCCGCCGAGCAGCTTATCTCCGCTTGCAGCAATGAGGTCCACACCTTGCTCAAAGGACTGGAGCAAGCTCGGCTCCCCTTTGACCCCGAAGCGTTCCAACGAGAAGAGAAGGCCGGTGCCTTGATCCTCGAACAGCGGAACGCCTGTTCGTTTGGCCAGTTCAACCATCTCCTGCAGCGATGGCTTTTCAGTAAATCCTTCCATACTGAAATTCGACTGATGCACGCGGAGCAAAAGGCCTGTCTCTGGGCCAAGCGCGTTCTCGTAGTCGGCGAGGCGAGTGCGATTGGTAGTGCCAACCTCCTTCAAGACTGCCCCGGACTTCTCCATGATTTCCGGAATGCGGAAACCTCCGCCAATCTCGACGAGTTCCCCGCGTGAGACGATCACTTCGGTTTTCTCTGCAAGCGAGTTCAGTGCGAGGAAAGTGGCCGCCGCGCAATTATTGACGATGATCACGCCATGCCGATCAGCGCTCGCTGTTCTGGCGTTGGATCCACTCAGCACCTTTAGAACAAGGGACTCGACGTGTTCATCTCTCTTGCTGCGCAGACCAGATTCAAGATCCAGTTCAAGATTGCAATAGCCCTGTGCCACTTCGACAAGATGATTGAGGGCCGCATCGCTCAAAGGCGCGCGGCCGAGATTGGTGTGAAGGATCACGCCCGTCGCATTGATCACCGGGCGAAGCGAATAACGATTGCCCAACTCGATGCGGCGGCCGATCATCACAGGCAACTGGGCAACTTTGGCTTGCAAGCTGGTTTCCGTGTGCCGCCCCGATTGAACTTCGAGACGCAATTCCGCAACGGCTCTGCGTGCCGAAGACACCACAGCATTGTGCGGATGTACCGCAAGCAACTGTCGACATTCAGGCATCAATAGCAGATCGTTGACAGACGGCAGCAACCTGACGAGCTGGTGGCTCGTATCATCCTCGATTTGCGGATCTCGCATTTTCATCGGAAGGAACTCCGGAGCAGCGTAACTCATCATCGCAGAAGGATGGCTGGCTTGCCAGCGCCTGCAACAAAGGGACCTGAGGCCCGCCCGATCATCGCTGCGGGAAGGCCAGCGTTCTGAAGTCGGGCGAGCAATTCCTCAGCGCTTTCTGAGGCGACCGAGATAAGCAGTCCTCCTGAAGTCTGGGGATCATAGAGCAATGCGCGGAGAAAGTCAGGAATGTGGCTTTCGGGAGCATCCGCAACCAAGCATTCGGCAAATTCACGATTGCTTAGAAGTCCACCGGGGATCGCTCCAGCCCGAACTGCATCGAGTGCTCCGTCGATCAAAAGTATGCTGGCAGCTTCGATTTCAAGTGTCACACCAGACCCCATCGCCATTTCGCGGGCGTGCCCCATGAGCCCGAAGCCCGTGACATCAGTCATTCCGTGAACGCCCGCGCAAGCAGCGGCGATGAGTGAGGCTGTGCTGTTCAGTGTTGTCATCGATTGGATGGCCTTGTCCACCCAGCCAGATTGCGACTTTCCCTGTTTAAGCTCAGTGGTGATAACCCCGGTGCCGATCGGCTTTGTCAGCAGAAGCGTATCTCCGGGGATCGCGCCGGCATTGGTGTAGACTCGCGAAGGATCAATGAGACCGGTGACGGCATAGCCGAATTTCATTTCGGCGTCGCGGACCGAATGCCCCCCTACTACCGAACATTTTGCTTCCATCATTTTCTCGAGACCGCCCCGCATGATCTGTTCCAGAATCTCGAGATCGGCATCTTGCGGAAAACAGACAACAGCAAGGGCAGTCAACGGGCGGCCTCCCATCGCATAGACATCGCTCAGGGCGTTGGTCGCAGCGACCTGACCGAAGGTGAACGGGTCATCGACCAACGGAGTGAAGAAGTCAATTGTCTGTACCAGTGCCTGGTTAGGGCCGATGCGATAGATTCCGGCGTCATCGGAAGTCTCAAACCCAACCAAGAGATCGGGGTCCGTCTGCGCCGGAAGGGCAGATAACACCTGCTGCAGAGAACCGGCCGGAAGTTTGCTTGCGCAGCCACCGGCCTTTACTTGTTGCGTCAGGCGAACAGCTTGGTGATCGTCCAAGAATATTCCCTCATGTCCTTTGATATTTTTAGCGCGGTATGTACCATGGACAAACTCGTGCTTGATAGAGTGGTGGTACGGAAGTGCTTAGGCTCCGGTGATCCTCCCGGTCTTCAAAACCGGTGGTCGTTCTTAACGGGCGACGGTGTGTTCGACTCACACGCGCTTCCGCCAATTACTAAACATGAACGGGCCCTCCGGGTAGACGTGGGAGCGGGCGGCAAAAGGAACGCTGCCGCTGAAATCGGTCCGTTAAGCCATGGCCGAAAGTGTAATGGACGCGAGGGCCGTAAGCCATCCACCGAAAGGTTGACCACAGGGATCTAGCCCTTTTCGACCAATAGGTGACAAGTCCAGGAGAAAGCGGCCTGGGCCCGGGACGATGCAGATCGCTCGCCGCGCGAATCCCCGCCAATCGGTGCACCCTTGCCTCATCCATTCGGTGGAGGCGGACAAAACGAGCAACTGCCATCCTATTCTCTGTAACCGCAATGAGAGTGTCCGCTATTGAGAGTGCATTTGCGCGTTGAGGAATATCTCTCTCAACTGAAGCAGGAGCTTCCCCCCACCGTAGTTGCTCGTCACGAACTTCGAGGCACAATATGAATCGGCGAGATTTCTTGCGAGCGAATGGCTCACTCTGTGCTGGATGGGCACTCTCCAAAGCTGTGCCCGGTCTCGCGAATACCCAATCGGCAGGCGAATGGCGAACGTTCGAAGTTGTCACCAAAGTTGAGTTAGTGAGACCTGAGGGCGTCTGTCGCATCTGGCTACCGGCGCCAATGATCCATAGCACCCCTTATCAAAACACACTTTCGACCCTGTTCACTGCAGAGGGTGGGTCAGCCAAGCTGACCAAGGACAAGCAAACAGCACTCGGGATCGTATCTGCGGTTTATCCGGCCAACACCAAGCCGGTGTTGAGCCTGACCACGCGCGTCGCGCTGAAAAACTACACCGTCGATTTGTCGTCCCGAACAACAGCGCCACCCGCTTCACGGTCTGAACTGGAATATTTCCTTCAGCCCACACACTATGTTCCCACAGATGGCATTGTCCAACAGACTGCCCTGAAGGCGTCAGTTGGCGCGACCACCGACCTCGAGAAGGCGCGGGCTATTTACGAGTGGGTGGTCGAAAATACCTTCCGCGATCCAAAGGTCCGAGGCTGTGGGCGCGGCGATATTCGATTCATGTTGGAGTCGGGTGATATGGGTGGCAAATGTGCTGACTTGAACGCTCTGTATGTCGGCCTAGCGCGCTCGGTGGGCTTGCCTGCGCGACATGTTTATGGTTTGAGGATCGCGAAATCAGAGATCGGCTTTAAGAGCCTTGGATTGGCCACAGATATGGCGACGAAAGGACAACACTGCCGCGTCGAGGTCTACTTGCGGGAGCATGGGTGGGTACCTGTAGATCCCGCAGATGTCCGCAAGGTTGCTTTGGAAGAGCCTCCTGGCAATCGTCAGTTGGCCGATGAAATCGTGACGCGGGCCCGCGAGCATTTGTTCGGTTCATGGGAGATGAATTGGATGGCATACAACTACGCACATGACGTGGAACTACCTGGATCTTCGCGAAATCCCCTGGTGTACTTCATGTATCCGCAGGCTGAAACCTCGGAAGGACGGATCGATCCTTTTGATCCGGATAACTTCAAATATGAGATCACGTCGAAAGAAGTTAGCTAGTCATTGTCTGCTTCGAGGCGCGAACGATCGTTCCGCTCAGGTGGAACGCAGTTTGAATTGATTCGAGAATTCTGGTTATCGGTTGAGACAGGTCACTGGGACGATTTCGGTATTAGGAACTGACGGGCCTTCAAAGGAATCGAGCTGAGGTTCCAAATAGAGCGTCATTCAATCGGATGAGAGTCAAGCCCTCCCACAGAGGGAAGACAAATGTATTTCGACCCGCGAGAATCGTACGCGATGGGTCCCCGCCCACTGTGAGGTCGCTTCTTGATCGATTCTTGTGTGATTCCATGCCCTCGGCGCTGGGTTTCCGTAGCCGTTTTAGTTGCATTTGCCATTGTTTGCAGCCCCGTATTTCCACAAGCAGCTCCGGCTTCACAACCCCCACTCTATGGAGGCAGCGGAGCTTCGATTCCACCTCCACAGCAGGGCGGATCGGCCACGGCAGGCGTCTTTGCGCCTGTACTCGACTCCGAAAAACGCCCCATCACCGCAGGCGGCTTTGTCAAAACAGGCCCCATCGTGTTTCAGGACATTTCAGAGAAAGCCGGTTTCACAACCTGGCAACACAAAATGGGTACGCCGCAGAAGCCCTACATTCTTGAGACCATCGGGTCAGGTGTGTGCCTTCTCGACTACGACCATGACGGCTGGCTCGATATTTACATCGTCAATGGCTCAACTTACGAGGCTGAAGCCGGCAAGGCTGATCCGCCCCATGCCGCGCTCTTTCACAACAATCATGATGGAACATTTTCAAATGTTGCGAACATCGCGGGCGTGACGAACGACCGTTGGGGATTCGGTTGCGCAGCGGGAGATTATGACAACGACGGATGGCCCGACCTCTATGTCGCCAACTTTGGCAAGAACCGCCTCTATCACAATAACCACGACGGAACCTTCACCGACACGGCAGAGACAGCAGGCGTGACACTGGGTAACTGGTCCACCGGGCCAAGCTTCGGGGATTACGACGGCGATGGGCGACTGGATTTGTTTGTTCCCGGCTATATTCACTGGGACATGAATCGTCTGCCTGCTTCTGGAACAAAAGCCGTGGGCTTTGCCAACTGCCAGTATCGAGGAGCACAAACCATGTGCGGCCCGCGCGGATTGCAGGGAGAACCCGACCATCTGTTCCATAACAATGGCGATGGCACCTTTACCGATGTCAGCGCAAAAGCCGGTGTAGACGACAAGCGCCACTACTATGGGTTCTCTTCGACTTTTGTCGATATCGATGACGATGGCAAGGTGGATCTGGTGGTGACCGATGATTCCTCTCCGAACTATCTCTATATCAACAAGGGTGACGGCACTTTTCAGGATGCGAGCTTCTACTCTGGATTCGCGCTCAATCAAGATGCGCGTGAGACCGCCTCAATGGGACTGGCTGTGGGAGACTACATGAATAACGGCCGGCTCGATCTTTACACCACAACTTTTTCAGACGACTACAAAACACTCTATCGCAACGACGGAGACGCCAACTTCGTGGACATCACTCCCAAGATGGGGATGGCGGAACCAACATTCCCTTTTCTTAGTTGGGGAACATCATTTTTCGACTACGACAACGACGGTTGGAAGGATCTGATGTTCGTCAGTGGCCATGTGTACCCAGAAGTGGACCATCACGACTGGGGAACGTCGTTTGCAGAGCGTCCGCTGCTTTTTCACAACGTGGATCATGGCAAGAAATTCGAATTGATTCCGCCAGTCGAAGGAACGGGATTGGCTGATGTACTTCCGGCGCGCGGAGCGGCATTCGGCGACCTGTTCAATGATGGCAAGATCGACGTCGTGATTAACTGCATGGACCACACTCCTGTGCTGCTGCGCAACGTGAACGACGACCACAACCATTGGGCGGGGCTCGTGCTCATTGGCGGTCCAAAAAGTCCGCGCGATGCGGTGGGTTCAACTGTGTATCTGACGGCTGGTGGAGTGCGACAGCGCGGAGATGTCATGAGTGGCGGCAGCTTCGAATCTTCCAATGATTTTCGTCTTCATTTTGGTCTGGGCCGGAGCACAACGGTTGACAAGCTTGAGGTCCGTTGGCCAGACGGCGTGAAGGAGAGTTTCACCCTGCCTGGCGTGGACCGCTTTTTTGCGATTGAAGAAGGAAAGGGCCTTGTGCCCAGCGTCTATGACGCAATTGCCGCAGATTCGCAAACAAGAAAAGTCCCCGGAACGCATTCCGGAAAGTAATTTGTGCGCGCAGAACTGATCCTTGAGACGCCGGCCCCTTCGGACGACACAAGCAGGAGATCGTATGAAATGTTGTTTTTGCACATCGGTTGTAGCGGCCTGCATACTTGCCAGTGGACTTGTCTCTGTTGGAGCCCTGGCGCAACAGGAGGGAACCGCGCCGCCTCCGCCGCCTGCTTATACTCATTTGGCCAAAGGCGCTCCCCCTGTTGAGGACACACCGGCACAGAGCGCGGCATTGGCGGCGTGGAAGGCAAAAGCTGAGCAGAAATCGGAAGAGGACCGCAAGGCACATAACGCTTTGGTCACTCCGAGTTATAACTTTCACTATGGAAAAGGAAATCCGTACACGCCTGGCAATATTAAGGTGCAAGGGGAAGGATTTATCCAACCGGGTGCTTTTCCTACGGCAGAGTACTGTGGCACATGCCATCAAGAGGCCTATAGCCAGTGGCGTGAGGCGCTGCATTCCAACGCCTTCCGAACGCCGTTCTATCGCACCAGCGTGAACATGCTGATCCGCGACCCAACGCGCGGAATCGCATTTGCCCGTCACTGCGATAGTTGCCACAATCCGATCGGCGTGCTGGGCGGCGCGCTCACTGAAGACTCGAAGGTTGATCGCGCCCGCTTCGACTCCGACGGCCTCACCTGTGCGACTTGCCATTCGGTGCTGAGCATTGACTCGACCAACGGCAACTCCAGTGTTGAAATGGGTGTCCCCTCGGTAATTGTCGACGAAAAAGGAAACCGCATCCCGGGTCAGGTTCCGTTCGCTCAAATTCTGCGCCATCCTGAACGCCATTCACAGGCCGTGATGCATGATTTTCTGCGCACCCCTGAGTTCTGTGCCGCTTGCCATAAGGCCAACCTGCCGGGGCCTCTGAACGACTACAAATTCTTGCGCGCCTTTACGGCATACGACGAGTGGCAGCAGTCTAAATTTTCGCAACGCAACCCGCTTACGCTTTATACAGCCGACTTTACCACCTGCCAGGGCTGCCATATGAAGCGCGCCGCCAATGCCTTGCCCGACTATGGCGCAAAGAACGGAACCTTCGCCTCTCACCGTTGGCTAGCCGGAAACACCGCCGTTCCCTTCTACTACGGATTTGATGCACAGCTGAAAAAGACCATTGACTTCCTGCGTGCGGGAAATTATCTCAACGTTGATATTCTCGGGCTCAAGAAAGCGAACAGCAACGATCTGATTGCACCACTGGGCAAGGTCTCTTATAAACTGGCCCCGAACGATTCGGTCGAGGCCTATGTCGTTGTTCAAAACAAGAACATCGGGCACTCCTTGATTCCCGAGGTACGCGACCTTTATGAAGCCTGGGTGGAGTTCACTGCAAAAGATTCTAGTGGCAAGGAACTCTATCACAGCGGATTTCTCAAGCCGGATGGAATGCTGGACCCTCGCGCGCACAGCTTTACCAATCGCCCGGTTACCGATCAGGGAGAGTTTGTTGATAATCACCGGGTCTGGACCATCCACTCAGTAGCGTATGACAACACCGTCCCGGCTGGGCGTTCCGTGCTGGTGCGGTATCAATTCCAATTGCCCGCGGATCTGAATGGCGAGGTCACAATAACGGCCAAGGTGAACTATCGCCATCTGCGACAAAGCTATCTCAATAATATTTTTGGCAAAGATCACCCGGCGTATCCGGTTGTGGAGTTGGCTTCGCGTAGCCGCACCTTGAAGATTGGCGAGAATGAACCGGAAGCCGCAGACCCGGCCGATAACGCTGACTGGATGCGTTGGAACAACCTGGGAATCGCACTGCTGGACCAGTTCCAATACGCGGAGGCGGTTCGAGCCTTCACCGAAGTGGTAAAGCTGCGGCCAACCTATGCGGACGCCTATATCAACATTGGACTCACAGAGATTTCCTGGGAGAAATACGGCTCTGCCCGCACCGCCATTCGCAAAGCTCTCTCTCTTGAGCCTGACAACGCACGCGCTCACTATTACGATGGGCTGCTGCAGCGACGCGCAGGGAACACTGAACAAGAGATCGCAGACTTCCGCAAGGTTGTGGATCTCGTCCCGCAATCGCGCGACGCACGGCGCGAATTGGGCATCACCTATTACCAACACAACGACAATCAAGCTGCTCTGGAGCAATTTGAGGCGCTACAAAAGATCGATCCTGACGATCTTAGCGCGCACTATAACCTGTCCATTCTCTACCGCCGTATGGGAAAGCCAAAGGAGGCGGCAAAGCAGCAGGCGATGTTCGTCGACAAGAAGGTAGATCCAGGCGCGCCGACATACTCGCTCGACTATTTGCGTGTGCATCCCGAGATCTCAACGGAGAGCATCCCTTGGCATATGCATTCCGATTTTGAAGACAATACTGGAGGCAGACACAATGGCAAATGAGCGGATGAGCCTGAAGGAAACTCTGTGCAGAACAACTCTCTGGATGCTGGCAATCCTCTTGATCTGCGTGCCTGCAGTCGGCAATGCCGCCAACAAATGCCCCTGGATCAACGAAGCGACTGCCTCGGGTCTGCTGGGAGGTGCGGCGGATGGGTTGTACACGCCTGCCGCAACGGGGCAACCTGCCGCATGTACCTTTACCGAAGCGAGCGGAGAGGTCAAGCGCACGCTTCGCATCACCGTCGAAGTGGCTGCGGATCCTCATGCTCAACTCAATGCAATTTCCCAAAGCTGCGGTCCCGACGTCGTCCCCGTCAAGGCAATCGGCAACGAAGCGATGGTCTGTGCGGCCGATGGTCGCAAAGGCTCGACAGCCGAGCGTATCGTTGGGCGAGTCCGCGATCAGGTCTTCACCATTCTCATCGGGACCACCTTGAAGAACGACCCCATCCTGGATCGATACACGCTGAAGACCAACGTTCTTACGGCAGCCGAGCAGGTCTCAGGGAATCTCTTCTGATTCAGAATAGATTGAAGCCTTCCACCCTTTGAATGAGTGAAAACTCCTTCAAAAAAAGGAGTTGAATCGCTTACAGCAGTGTCTATCGTCCAAAAGGAGGATACAAGGCTCCATCTCTCTGCCGATGCCTGCTCGCCTAAGGACGAATAGCATGGAGTGTTCCTAAAACAGTTGTGAGGCCATACTATGAAACGCATTTTCCCGCTCCTCTGCTTCGTACTTGCGATCGCGGTTCAGACAAATTTTGCCGCCGGTCAAAGCGCTACGGCCTCCTTGAGAGGCGTCGTAATGGATGCAAGCAAGGCTGTCATACCTAGCGCTGAAGTCGTGATCACATCGATCGGCACCGCCCAGCAGCATGTGGAACGCTCCGACAGTCGCGGTGAGTTCTCGTTCCAGGAGTTGTTCATCGGCGACTATCGGGTCCAAGTGCGGTCCGCAGGCTTTGCAACCTGGGTCGATTCGCGCGTGCACCTCGATGTCGGAAACCAGTCACAGATTTCCGTACAGCTCGTTCCTGCGACGGACCAGCAGACTGTTGAGATAAACGCAGAAGCCGCCGGGCTGCAAACCAATGAGATTGCGCAGGGTGCGGTGGTGAGCGAGACTGAAATCGCGAATCTGCCTCTCAACGGGCGCAGCTTCGCCCAGCTTGGCATTCTGCAGCCGGGGGTTCGTCCGACCTCCGCGGGTTTGATGGTGATGGGCAACTTCCGTCGAGCAGGGCAAAACTATGAAGTCAATGGCATGCGCCCTGAGTCCAACACCTTCCTCGTGGATGGCATGCGCAACATCAACCGGCTCGATGGTGGATACGCCTATCGCCCGCCTGCTGACTCTATGGCGGAGTTCCGCATTCTTACCACGACCGCGCCAGCCGAGTTCGGTGGAACCAATGGAGGCATCACCACCATCGTCACGCGATCTGGTACGAATCAGTTGCACGGGACCCTCTATGAGTTCTTGCGCAACGACGCGCTCAATGCCAACAACTACTTCGCACCGCAAAAGGAAGAGGTCAAGCAGAGCCAGTTTGGCGGCACAATCGGCGGCCCCATCGTGCACAACCACGCGTACTTCTTCACCTACTATGAAGGTCTCCGCGATAACCAGGGAATCACGCATGGCGTTGTGGTGCCGACCATGGCCGAGCGCAGTGGCGACTTCTCAGCCGATGCACCGATTCTTTTGAACTCCACACATGCTCCGATAAGCAGCAATCTCTCCGGTCAGATCAACGCCATCACTGCGAAATACCTCCAGTTCTTTCCGTCTCCCAACTCGGCTGAAAATCCGCATCTGGCACAAAGCACAAATCTGAGCCAGTACAACAGCGATCAAGGCGGAGTCAAAGCTGACTGGCTGCCATGGAGCGCAGACGTCCTGAGCGCACGTTACAGCTATTCGACAACGGATCTTCGCAGTCCGTACTCGGAACTCGGAACCGATACTCCAGGGTTTCCCGTTGGCTACTACGCGAACACGCACCTGGGCGGGTTGACCGAGACGCACACATTTTCACCGCATACTGTGTTGACCGCGAATGTCAGCTTCTTCCAGAGCCACATCGTTCTGGACAAGCGCTTCTCAGGTTTTTCGCCGCAGGCGTTCGGCTTCGGATACGCCTCCACATGGACTTCGGCCACCGGCGCGCCGTTGATCATGACCCAAGGCTACTCCAATGTCGGCGACCCGATCATCAACCCGCGCGACACCACTCAGAACGACTACGCTTTTAGCGGCAACCTGGTACACACACAGGGCAAACATGTCACCAGTCTCGGCTCTCAGTTTCGCCGCACGCAGATCAACGGCTACCAGTCGAACTTCGCTTCAGGAACTTTTTCCTTCACCGTGCAGGGTTACACCAACAACTCGTTGGCCAACTTCCTGCTCGGAAAGCCGGATATTTTCACCCAAGCCGGGGGCGACTTCACGCGTGACCTGCGCGGCTGGGAGTTAGGCTCTTATGCACAGGATGAGTACCGCATCAGTTCGACACTCACGTTGAATTACGGCGTGCGCTACGAGATCACTACGCCCTTCAACGACATCCACAATCGCCTCATGGCTTGGGCTCCTGGAAAGCAGTCTGTCGTGTATCCCACCGCTCCGACCGGACTCTTGTTTCCAGGCGACGCTGGCGTACCCAACACGATTGCGCCCGTCTTCAAGGCCGATTTCGCTCCTCGCATAGGCTTCGCATGGGATCCTCTGGGCAACAGCCACACTGTAATCCGTTCCGCCTACGGCATCTTCTACGATGAATTGTTGAATGGTGTCGGGATGCCGATGCGCGGCGCCAGCAGCGCATTGCCGCAAACAGTGGTTCGCACCCTCACCGGAACGATCAACTATGCCAATCCGCTCGGTACCGTTAGCAACCCGTTTGCTCCCGGTCAGTTCGCTTTGCCCGCGTCTACCTTTACCATCGATCGCAACCTGCTGCCTCCTTATGCGCAAGACTGGAACTTTACCATCGACCAGAGCCTTGGGAAGCAAAACCTGTCCATCGGATACATCGGCTCGAAAGGAACCCGCTTGCCGCGTTTGGTCGAGGGGAATCCCGCGATCTATCAGCCCGGTGCAACTCTGGCCAACTCTGGCAAACGTCGCCTCTATTCCGGTTGCACTTTGACTAGTGGCGCCTGCAAATTGGGCACTGCCGGGCTCGTAGAAGGAAATGCGAACTCAACCTTTCACTCGGCACAGGTCTCTCTGACCCGCCGCGGCACGCCAGACCTCAACTACACATTGGCATACACTTTCTCCAAGGATCTCGACTACTCATCAAGCCTTCATATGTCGGGTCCCGCACCTTGGCTTGTTCTTGGCGAGCTTGACATCGCCCAGAACAACCAGGATTTGGCGGGAGAGCACGGACGCTCGCTCTTTGATTCTCGCCAGCGCTTTGCCGGTAGCGTGACCTACACGGTTCCGTTTGCGCACAACTTCAAAGGTCTATCCCGCACCATACTTGATGGTTGGCAGTTCAATGCACTGTTGGCCCTCAATTCCAGCACTCCCTTCACCGTCTATGACACAGCCAATGTTTCGTTACAAGCTCCGCACCCCGGAGTCTCCGGTATGTTCGGTGATCGGCCCAACATCATGGGCAACCCCAATCAGGGAGCGACCCATAAGGTGTCGCAATGGGTATCACCTTCGGCGTTTCAGCGGCTCGATCCGGTGGCGAACGCAGGGCAGTTCGGCAACGAAGGGCGCAACAGTGTCGATGGCCCTGCTTATGGGAGCCTCGACGCTTCTCTCGATAAGAGCTTTGCACTCGGAGAACAGTCAAGAGTGCAGTTCCGTGCCGAGGCCTTCAACGTGACTAACCACACTAACCTGATTCCGCCCGTTTTCGACATGAATTCGCCGGCCTTCGGACAAATCACGGAAGCGCAGGCCCCGCGTGTCCTTCAGTTCGCCTTGAAGTTTGTGCTTTGAACTTGCTTGGAAAGAAAGGAACGACAATGAAGACCGATTGCTCATATGTGCTTCTCTCCTTCGCATCAATCGGTTCTTCAGACGGCAAGTATCCCGCTCACAGGAGGCGCGCTTGTCCTCAAGCCCAATAGCTGATTTCAAGCGGTTTGAATCTGTCGGACAAACCAATCGATCCTAATGCGAAGCATAGCTAGCCATAGGGCGGAAGTCGATTGCCTGCAGTGTAAATGTGGGGTTCTGTGCATCGGACCCCACATCTTCTCCACGGTTCCAATTTGCGTCCAGTTTGCGCTGTATAGAAGCACATAGAAATGTACTCAGAAGGACCCGCAATGCCGCGCCCTCATCTCATTTCCTCGCAGCGACTCGGCGTGAGAGACTCCGTCGAACGGATGAGCATGTTCTCCATCTACTGATGGACGACAATGCAATGAAAAAGAAATTACTGTTCATTGGTGCAGGCCTAACTACGAGACCTTCGCTTTACGTGCGCGTGTCCCCGCTGTTGGTCTTCTTCGCTAGGATTCTATATTTCACAGATCCGCGGACCATACTGCACTTTTTCCTGCGCATTTACGAAGACGATTCACATCAGTTGGATGTAAGCAACTCCACCGATGTACTGCAGTTTGATGTAGCAACTTTTGGAGGCTTGAAACGACATGACCATGTTCCACAAAGTGCTTGCATTCCTAGTGCTCGCGTGCTTCAGCTTACCTGCTCAGCAGATCACGGGAGGAATCCGAGGAACCGTGAAAGACCCGACTGGCGCTCTCATTCACGGCGCGACAGTTACCGCAAGACAGACGGAAACGGGTTTGTCGCGTCAGACGATTTCGGATCGCAATGGCGACTACGTTCTCTTGGAACTTCCGGTCGGTCACTACCGACTTCAGATTACAGCAAACGGATTCCAGGAATACGTGCAGGACGGCATTCGGCTTAACGTGAACGAGACCGCATCGGTATCGCCTCGTCTCGCGATCGGTTCGGAGAAAGTGCAGGTGGTAGTGAGTGCCGATGCCGACATGATTGAGGCGACCGTCACCAGCATGGGAAAGGTCGTGCAACAGCGCGAACTCGAGGATCTCCCTCTGAACGGACGGAACTTCGCGCAACTCGGCCTGCTGCAGCCGGGAGTTGTTCCTTTGACGCCGGGGCTTTCCGAAGCAGGCGGATCTCTGCGCAACGGGCAGGCTTATGCGGTCAATGGCCAGCGACCTGAGTCGAACGGCTTTCTGATCGACGGCGCAAACAACTTCAACGGTGTCGATGGTGGATTTGTTCTGAAGCCGCCAGTGGACGCAATTGGCGAGTTCCGCATCCTTACCCACAACGCAAATGCCGAGTTCGGAAACGCGCTAGCCTGCATCATTCATGAACCCGCCTGAGCGCTGGCGTGTTGATGGTCTGGGTGGCTGAAGATGTGTATTTTGAGCGCGGAGTTGGATTCTGTTCTCAAGGCGGGGCTGCGCTTCATCTCTCCAGCCGTTTTCGGGCACAACTCGTCGCATTTCAGGCATAGCTATGCCTGAAATGCTTTTTGACTGTTCCTTAACTTGAAAGATTGATCGTTATGTCCCTGCCGGGAAGTTATCCAGCGGTTGCGCCCAGAGCTGTGGCGATCTGCTGGAAATCGTTCCGCCAGGGGAAGGACTCTGGCAGATGCACTACGACGCGGCGCACTGTGGATACCACTCGTGCACCGAGTTTCAAGAGCCGTTCGCGCAACGTCCAGACCTGCGCTCTGGATAAAGAGGTCAGCGCCGCGTTCAGGCGAATCTCCTGCAACAGCACATACGCTGCTGCGGCCATCAGTACGCGCAGTTGATTGGCCCAGAAATTCGTGCAACTGGTGCGGTCCACATCGAGTGCCTTGAGTTCCTTGATTCTGTTCTCGATGTCGCCGCGCTGGCAATAGACTTCCTCATACAGCCATCGTGCGCTTTGCTTCATGTTGGTGACCACGAAGCGGGGGTTATCGCGCGCTTCCTTGCCATCGGCTTTGACCACTTCGGCCTTGAAGATGACACGCCGCTCGTGCTTCCAGCTCTTGGCCGCATAACGCGTGTCTCCGTAAACATGCTCGGTGCCATCGGTCAGCCCGGAACACAGCCGCGCGACGCTCATTGCTTCTTCGCAATGGCGCGTCAACACTGCGTTTGAGGCCATTCCCACGACGTACTCAACCTTCGGCGTTGCATCCAGGAATTCGAACAAGGCAGGCGATGCAAAGCCTCCATCGAGACGCACGCGGATGCGAGATTTGGGAAACGATGCACGCACCAACTCGATCAGGCGCTGCAACACACCCACCGCACCCGCTGCCGCACCAACATTGCCGGGCCGCAGTACGGCTGCGCACAAATACTGATCCTGCTCGTTGTCGAAGCTGACGAAGCCCAGCATGGGCAGGTAGCAGTGGTTGTCGTAATGCGTGTTGAAGAAGGACAGCTGCTGTGCCCCATAGGTTGCCGCGTCAGTTGGGTCCATGTCGATGGTGATCAAGCGGGCATGGCCGTTACGGCGCTTGCCGTGGCGTGAGATCACGCTCTCGGCGAGCGTCATGCCCATCGTGTAAAGGGAGCGCGGCGTGACGCTGTTTTCAAAGCGCGACAGCGGTGGCTGCGAGGCCAGATCGAGACCCTTGATCGGGTCGCGGCCCGCAAGCAACTTGTGCATCGGATCAGCGCCGATGCGAGCTGCATCATTGGCATCCTCATATCCACAGGCCAAGCCGTAGATCCGCTGACGCATCAGGTGAGTCAGTGGATGATCCACCTTGCCTTGCTGGCGGGAATCCTGAAGACAACTGCTCAGTGACTCGATCAAGCCATCACTAAAGCGCCGGTTCGCGGCAGAGAGAAGAATCGCGCCACCATCACTGCTGCCATGGGCCTGATCAAAAGCCAATACCACCGGGCGCCTCTCAAGATCGGCAAACAATACACACTGTGTCGGGGTAAAATCAGTCAAGCGAAAGTCCTTTTGTGCCGTAAATACTGTCTAGTCAACATGTTTGTGTGCGCCGTGATAAGCCGGTGCTTTTCAGCGGGAGATAGACCCGCCTGGGAACTGGTTCGTTCCACCCAGTAGCAATCGAAGCGGCGATGGAGGTAACAAAGTTGTCGGAGCCTTCGATGTAAAGGGCCGTTAAGCGGCTCCGTGAGCATGTAGGTTGTAACGCGAGTGAACGTTGAGCAGGCCCCGAAACTGATGATGCAAGATCCGACCCACCATAAACATGGGGAAGGACGAAGCTGATGGAAGAGTACGAGCGAATATATTCTGTTGGTCTTGCCGGGGTATTGACGACGACATACATGCATAGGAAAGCATGCGGAACACGGGAACCCCCAGCAGTGGTTTAGAGCCAACCGGCAACTCGTGAGAGCTAGGCTGGGCTGTCTGGGGCTGCGGATAGGCTCGTAGTACTGACGAAACCGGGTAATGCTGGTGGAGGGAAGGAGCCTTACTTTTGACACGCTACGGATCTTGCGGGTGGATTGGGGATTGGTGAAAACCTAGAAACTCCGGAGTAATCCAGTCTGCAATTGAAAGAGCTAGTACCGGTAAGCGAAGGGAATACCCGAGAGCTTTATGGTGAAGTCAATCGGAAAGCCGGATGCGTTAAAGGCGCCTGTCCGGTTTGATGTGGCGGGAACTGAAAACGTGCCTATGGCTGTCGGAATGAGGCCCAGAGCGAAAGCGATGGAAGTGCCACCGAAGCCTAAAGGTAACGCGTCAGTTCTCGACCCTACAGCACATCAGGCTTTCGCTGCATACTGCTTCGTGCATTATTCAGGCTAGGATCGACGACGAACATCCTCACCAGGTCGGGCACGAATCACGTCCACGGGACGCTTTGGGAGTTCCTGCGCAACGACGCATTCGATGCCAATAATTATTTCGCTGACACAAAGGAGCCGCTGAAGCAACACCAGTTCGGCGCTACGACCGGTGGGCCGATCCGCAAGGACAAGACGTTCGTTTTCGGATTCTATGAAGGCTTCCGTAATCGCCAGGGCGAGACAACACTCACCACAGTACCTTCGCTAAAGCAGCGAACTGGCGACTTCTCAGAACTTTGCCCGGAGGGATTCGTGGGCGGCTTTTGCGAAAACCCGTCTCATCAGCTCTTCAACATCTTCGCCAATGCGCCTTACCCAAATAACCTGGTTCCGCAAATTAACTCGGTATCGCAAAAACTGCTAAGCTTCTTCCCGCTTCCAAATGCCGGTACGAATCTGTTCTCCACAACGCAAACTCTAAGCAATAACACCGATCAATTTGGGATAAAAGTGGATCATTATCTGGATCCGCGAGACACGTTGAACTTCCGATACATGTTTACTCAGCTCTCTCAGGTCGATCCGTTGTCGCCTGGCGGCGCCAGTGTGCCGGGTTTTCCAGTTGGTGAAGATCAACGAGCGCAGAACTTTGTTGCCGACGAAACGCACACCCTTTCGCCCAACCTTATCGCTGTGGCGCGATTCTCGTTTCTGCGCAATAAGTTCCTGTTCGGCGAACACGAAAACCATCAGTCTCCCTCCAGCCTTGGATTCCAATACACTCCAAGTCTCGATATCGCCTCTGGGCCGCCCTTCATTCAAGTGAACGGTTATTCAACGGTTGGCGACCCAATCACCGGCCCACGCAACACGTTTGAAGACGTATTCGACTACTCCGGATCGCTCAGCTGGGTGCGCGGCAAGCACGAATTGAAATTCGGCGTTGGATATCAGCATCAGCAGATCAACGTGCTGCAAGGAATCGCTACCAACGGATTTTTTGTATTCGCTCCATTCCCGGTGACCGACGCATTCGCCAGCTTCCTCGCTGGACAACCTGTGGTCTTCCTGCAGGGTATAGGTGATTTCTCACGAGGGATTCGCGGCAACAATGCAAACTGGTACGTACAGGATACCTACAAGATCACACCGAGATTCACCATCAATGCTGGATTGCGCTATGAGTTGCCCGAACCGTACACCGAGATCCACAATCGGCAATCGCTGTTCGAGCCGGGGAAGAAATCGCAAGTCATTCCGAACGCGCCAGTCGGTTTGGTGTACCCCGGGGATCCGGGTGTACCAGCAGGCCTGATTCCCACCGACAAGAAGGCGTTTGCACCGCGAGTTGGCTTCGCGTGGTCCCCGAAAGAGAATGGCAAGTGGCTTCTCACTTCGGCGTACGGCACCTTCTATGAGCCTTATTACACAGGTCAGGGCGGGCCTTTGCAGGCGCCGATCAGTGCGCCTCCATACCTGGGAATGCCGCAGGTGAGCCTGCCTAACTTCGCCGATCCCTTCAAGGGCAATCCTCCCGCAGCAGGAACGTTCTCGCCATCCCTTACGAATCTGACTCTGGCCCCGTCGTTGACACTGCCTTACACGCAGGATTGGGACCTGAACCTGCAGCACTCGTTCGGAACCGATTGGCTACTGGAGGTTGGATACGTCGGCACCAAGGGCACACGCCTGCCGCGCTTCATCGAAGCGAACCCGGCGGTATTCGTACCGGGCACTGTGAATGGCCAACCGATTTCCAATTCCAGCAATGCCGACCAAAGAAGACTCTATTCCGGCTGCACGCTCGCCGATTCGCCGAGTAGCTGCAAATATTCATCAACCGGGGAAATCGCGGGCATCGCCAATTCCTCCTACAATGCACTGGAAGCATCGCTGCACAAGCGCTTCAGCCATGGCTTGTCGTTTCTCACCTCGTACACTTGGTCGAAAGCCATCGACGATGTTTCGTCGTTCAACATAACCGGATCGGCGGCGAAACCTGTTGCAGGCGAGAACGACCTTGCCCAAGATCCATTCAATCTGGCTGCAGAGCGTGGCCTCTCGCTGTTCGACGCGCGCCACCGATTCATTGGAAGCTATGAATGGGAGCTTCCGTTCTGGAAGCACGCGCAAAACTGGTATCAGTGGGGGCTTGGTGGATGGCAGTTGGGTGGCATCGCCACACTGATGAGCGGCACGCCGTTCACCGTCTTCGACTCGAACGACGTCGCGGCACAAGGCAGCGCACCGGAGATTACGGGATTCTCGGCGCAACGGCCCAATCTCGTTGGTAAGCCCAATAGCGGACCTCACGCGATCAGTGCCTGGCTCAATGCCAAGGCTTTCCAGCGACTCGATACCACAGCAAATGCAGGACAGTTTGGCACGGAAGGGCGCAATGAGAATATTGGCCCCGGATACGCCAACTGGGACTTCGCTACCCTCAAGAATTTTAAGGTGACAGAATCCAAACAGTTCCAGTTCCGTGCCGAGCTGTTTGATCTGCTGAACCGCGCAAACTTCCGTCTACCGGACTGCGACATTAGTTCGCCTACCTTCAACCATGTACTAGCAGCGCAGACTCCACGCCAGGTGCAGTTTGCATTGAAGTTTATGTATTAGCCTCAATATTGTTCACTTAAGTATCATAATGGCATTCCTGATATCGATCTTGGGCCAGGGCTTGACGTGACGGGGACGGAGCGGAAAGTTGCTCATCTTGCGCTTGACTCCTCTGGGATTGCGCCGATTACGGCTGGAGACGACGCGATCCTGGAGGATTTCGTCGAGAACCGTGTCATGGAACGTCCCCCTCTGCCGAGGGGGGAATAGCGCCGTAGGCTTGCAGCTTGCGCCGAACCACGCGCACGGCATGGAGGAAGGAGAGCCGGTCGGGATCTTCGTCAGCCTTGAGAGCGGCCTCATGCATCAGACCACGAATGGCGAAGTGGGCCATCAGCAGGCCGTAGAACTCCTGGCGCACCAGATCGGGGGTCTTGCTGCGCAGCACAATCTTGGCACCCCGCAGATGGGTTTTGAGTTCGTCGAAGGCGGTTTCGATCTCCCAGCGTTCATGGTAGAGGGCTGCCAGTTCTTCGGCTGGAGCTTTGCATGGATCGAGGATGGTGGTGGCTAGTCGATAGATGGGTTCAGCGCCTTCGATTCCCTCCAGGCGGTAATCGATCACCCGCAGATCTACACCGTTGGTTTGGTGCCGCCAGTCTCGTTCAGATGGATACACGCGGCTCAGATAAGAGCCGTCGGGCAAGCGCTTCTCGCAGGCCATGCGCATGTTCTTTTTCATCCGCCACAGCAGGTCAGCGCCTGTTCCCTGCGCCAGTTGCCATAACTCGAAACCGAAGAAGTTTCTGTCCGCCAGGCAAAACATACCCTTGCCAAGGCTTGGGAGCACCGCTTTGGCCAAGGTGATCTCCCCTGTCCGGTAACCGCCCATCTGGCTGCCAAACAGCACATGGGTGCCGTTTTCCACCAGGGATACAAAACGAATCTGCGGATAAGCGCTTGCGCCGCGACTGGCTCCGGGCCGGGAGAAGGCATCTTCGTTGGCCTTTTCGTCGGCTATATCGAAGGTGCTGCCATCCACGCTCACCAGCCGCCAATCCCGGTACCATGCCCCCCGCGTACGGCGCACGGCGATCGGCTTGACCACCTCGTCGTGCAACTGCCGCAGAGGCTCCCAGCCCAGCCGCGTGCGGGCCTGAGAGATGCCCGACTTGCCCGCCACCCGCACCCCTGCCGATGGATCGCGAAGCCACAGTATGCCTTCCAGCAGGCAGCACAATACCTCGCGATAGGACGACTGCATATAAAGGGCCAGTGCAATCACATAGTAAACAACCACCTGCGCCGGGAGATCGCGCTGGCGAAGGCTGGTCTTGCCCGTCCGGGCCAGCACGGCGCCGATCGTCGAATCAGGAAAGGTCTTGCTGATGACCCCGAGACTGATGTAGTCGGTGATCCTGGTACCTGAAGGAAGTTCTGCAACCGTACGTGCCAACTGCGGCCTCCTGTCCTTGCCTCATACAGAATGCCACAATGCCACAAATCTCGTTAAGTGAACAGTATTAATGCTAACCCGCATGACTTCTCCGGCTTCTTTCCAATTCAATCGCTGGAGATTTCATGAAACGCTTCGCCGCATGTCTATGTGTCGCTTTGACGATCTATACGAATGCCTGTTTTGCTCAGGATAAACCGGCCTCAACCGAAGCCTCCAGAAAGATCGGCCCGGTCAGCTCGTCTCTTTTCTCGGGGGCACAATCTCAAGAAGAAAACTGGACTGAACTGAATGCTTCGAAGAGCGGCCTGGATAAGTCACGCATACAATTCACGGTTCTGGGAAAGTCCTATTTTCAGGACTACACCAGCGAAATGGTTCGCGTCGAATGGCGGGAAGACGATCCAATCGATCTCTACGTAATGCGGCCTCATGGTATTGCAGAGCCGCCTGTGATTCTCTATTTGTATGGCTTTCCTGCCGATACCGATCGTTTCAGACAGGAGGCATGGGGAAAGACGGTAACGAAGGAAGGATTTGCAGCGGTAGGGTTCTTCTCGGCGCTCACTGGACAGCGATATCACATGCGGCCGATGCGGGAATGGTTTGTCAGCGAACTTCAAGAGTCCTTGGGAAGTTCCGTCCATGATGTTCAAATGGTGCTGAACTATCTTGCCGTCCGAAGAGACGTCGACACCAACAAGGTCGGCATGTTGGGAGAGGGATCGGGAGGAACGATCGGCATTCTAGCGGCGACCGCGGATTCCCGGATAGCATTCGTCGACGCGATCAATCCATGGGGTGACTGGCCGCACTGGTTGAAGGAATCGCCCGTCGTACCAGAAAAGGAGCGAGCCGACTATCTGAAACCAGAGTTCTTCTCCAAAGTAGCAATGCTCGATCCGATTGTCTATCTGCCGCGATTGGAACCGGGAAAGATTCGTGTTGAACAGGCGGCCGGGGATCCGGTGACGCCAAAGTCCGTCCGGGCGAAGTTCGCGGAGATTGCGTCCGCGGTGAGCGTGATTAGGTATGCGGACGCGAGCGCACAGGTCGCGGCGTGGACAAGACAAAATTGGTGGCTCAAAGAACAGTTACGTCCGTCTATTGCGCTGCCGACTACTGCGGAAGCTGGTCATGAGAAACAAACATCCAAGCCTTAAGGATCCGCTAAGCGCGCCAGGTGCTACAGATCCAGCCAAGGAGTACCCGGAACGCTCGCATAATCCGCTTGCACAGAAGCGATGTCGAGGCCCGCGTCACCGATACTCTGGCATGTCCGTACCGCCAACAATCCGAAGCAAGTACAACTGTAGTACTTAGGAGCTGATGTTACGCAGTCCAGATCTGAGGGGGATGCTGGCGAGGTCAGGGTGAGGCGATCAAAAACTGTTGCTTCTTCAGGTTCATCGGCACGATGATCCCCTTTTCCCCTGCTACGCTTCGCCCAT
>Ga0302320_10006297_pt1 | contig 26375 bp, 19 predicted proteins | sample Bog_T0_3_FD_202130 | JGI IMG/M metagenome (GOLD analysis project Ga0302320, IMG submission 202130) | Peat permafrost microbial communities from Stordalen Mire near Abisko, Sweden - Bog_T0_3 | ecosystem: Environmental > Terrestrial > Soil > Wetlands > Peat | place: Sweden: Abisko, Stordalen Mire... | reverse complement strand
TGCAAGCCGGCCGATTCCAGCGTTGTCTTGACGGCGTCCATGACCGCGTGCGCTTCCCCGTCCGTGCTCAGGGCCGCGCGCTGAGTCTTCGGATCGAGACCTATATGGCCGGCAACGTAGACGGTGTCCCCAACGATGACCGCTTCGCTGAACGGCGGCGCGGTGCCGGCGCCGGTCGGCGCCTGGTCGATATAACGCGCGGCGCCATCCGCGGCGAGCGCACCGGCGGGGATCATGGCCGGGAGCCAAGCCAAGGCCGCGATGAGGGGTCCAAGGACTTTGAACGTCATGGAATCATCCTGTGGGTGTCTTGATTTCGACCGCACTATACCGGAAGACGCGGCGGCCCGGGCGGCCCGATCGGCGGCACATCCGACAGTTTTATACGCGCTTCACCTACACCCTGCGCGCGCGCGCAGGCTCGATGATCCGTACCGAATGGCCCGCGTGGGCCGTGACCTCGGAGGACGGCTATGACGGCGTGGCGGCGGGTGTTGCACGAACGATCGCGATTGCGCGAACCCTGGGCGCCGCTGGCGCTCGCTGCGCTCGGCCTCGCGCTCAGCGGTTGGCCTCGCTTGGGACTCCCGGCGCAGGCCGATCTCGGAGCGCCCAAGTCGCGCGGCGAATATCTGGCGCGTGCGGCCGATTGCCAGTCTTGCCATACGAAACCCGGCGGCAAACCGTATGCGGGCGGCGAGGAACTGAAGACGCCGTTCGGCAGCATCTTTGGCGCGAACATCACGCCGGACCCGGACACGGGCATCGGCAAATGGAGCGAGGCGGACTTCGACCATGCCTTGCGCTCAGGTGTCGACGATGGCGGCAAGCCGCTGTATCCGGCGATGCCTTACGCCAATTATACGAAGCTCAGCGACGCCGATCTGCACGCGCTTTGGACTTTTATCCACGGGATCCCGGCCGTGAAGAACACGCCTCCCGAGAACACCTTCCGCTTCCCGTTCAATTTGCGCAGCGGCGTGCTTGCATGGCAGAGTTTGTACTTCAAACCCGGCCGATTCCAGCCCGCGAAGGATAAAGATGCCGTCTGGAACCGCGGCGCCTATCTCGTCGATGCGCTCGGGCATTGCGATCAATGCCACACACCGCGCAATCTCGCTCAGGCGCCCGAGGCGAAGCGCGAATTGACCGGCGCGCAGATCGAAGGCTGGTATGCGCCCGACATCAGCCACGATCCGCTGTCGGAACTCAAACACTACGACGTCGACGGACTCGTGCATTACCTCAAGACCGGGCAGACGCTCCACAACACCAAGGCTGTGGGCCCGATGCAGGAGGTCGTGCACAACAGCCTGCAGTACCTCTCCGACGAGGATCTGCGTGCGATGGCCGTCTATCTCAAGCAGCAGCGGGACGGACCGTTGCCGGTGACCGTCGCGTCGGCGACGATCTCGCCGCAAGAGTTCGCGGCCGGCAAGGAACTCTATGAGAACCAGTGCAGTTCCTGCCACCAAAGCGACGGTAAGGGCACGAAGGGCTCCGTGCCCGCGCTCGCCGGCAACACGGTCGTGACCGCACCCGAGCCCTACAACATCATCATGGCGATGCTGCAGGGCTTCGCTCCGCAAGGAACCTGGGGAGCGATGGGGTCCTTCGCGAGCTTGAGCAACGAACAGATCGCCGACATCGCGAACTACGTGCGCACGGCTTGGAACAATCGCGCCGAACCGAATGCCAATCTATGGGCCGTGGGCAATTGGCGCAAGACGGCCGTGACGCCACCGGGAGGGCAACAGCCCGCCCTCATGTGCGCCTCATTGACGCCGCAGGTGCTGCGCCCTGCGCTGGCGGAGGGGCCCAAGGCCCTGGTGCAGGCGGCCTCGAACCGGCAAAAACTCGCCCAGGTCGTGCGCAAGTACGAGCAGGCTGTGCCGCACGGCAATGCTGCGCAAACCATCGAAGCCTTGAGCATCGCCTATTGTCGCGCGATCGCCAACGATCAGTCCGTGCCGGGCCAACGCGAGGCGAAGATCGCGAATTTCTCCCAGCAGGTCGCGATCGTCCTGAGTCAGGGCGCCGGCGAGGACAGCGGGGGCTGACTCAGGCGGCGGCATCGACGCGGAGTTCGACCGGCTGCGACGCGGCGTCCACGGTGCGCAGCACGACCGTGCGACGCCAGACGCTCTTGACGTACTCGAGCACCTTGCGGGCCCGTTCCGCATCCAGACCCCGGCCATCGAGCTTCGTGTCATGGCTCAGAATCAGGGTACCGTCTGACTTGATCTCCGTGACCGCGATGCGCGGTGCACCGAAGTTGTACTTCCCCTGGAGGAGCCCCTCGCGCACGGCCTCGATGTCGCCGGCCAATACCTTGTACTGACCGTTGCGCTGACCCTGATAGCGGAACAAGCCCATGTCCGCCGCAATTTCCTGGGTCAGATAATTGCGCAGGAAACTGAAGTCGTCGTCCTCTCGCCGTATCTGGCGCGCGGCGTCGATGCCCCAGCGCTTGACGATCTCTTCCCAGAGCGTAAACCCAAGATGGTACGGGTTCACCGAGAGGGCGCTCTTTTCTCCTGCCGCGATCGGCCGCACGACGTCGGAATGGCACTTGATCGCGTCGAGATAAGCAGACTGCGGAATGAAGTCCGCCTCGCGCAGCAGGCGCGCGTGCCAGTAAGAGGCCCAGCCCTCGTTCATGATCTGCGTCGCGTACACCGGATAGAAATAGAAGGACTCTTCGCGGACCGCGAGGAAGATGTCGCGCTCCCAGCTCTCCATCTCCGGCGCGTAGGTCGCGATGAACCACAAGAGGTCGCGCTCGGGATGCGGCGGAATCGGCGCGCGAATCTTGCGCGCGTCCTGAGTCTGCGCGCCGGGCCCGTCGAGCGACGCGAAGCGCGCACGGAACCCGTCGTCGGTCGGCGGCTTGGCGCTCGGCGCGTATTCGGGATACCGTTCGCGCCGCAGCGCCTGATCGAGATCGATGTACTGCTCGAGCGACAGCGCGGCGTCGAGCACGCGTTCGACCGCGGCCTGCCCGTGCGCCTCGATGTCACGCTCGATCTGGCGCGCGTGGCTCGCCGCATGCTCGACGATGTGCGCATTGCCCTGCTCCTGGCAGCGGCGAAACAGCAGATTGTTCCGGGAGAAGTCCGCATGGCCCAGTACGTGCGCCGTCACGAGAATGTTGTCGGCGAGCGCGTTGCTCGCCGCCAAATAGGCGTGGCCGGGATCGCCGGGAAAGACGACCTCGAAAAGCCGCGAATAGCCCATGTGCCGCTGGACGAGCTGGTAGATGTAGCGCGCCCCGAAGGACCAATGCGGCATGCGCACGGGCAGGCCATAGACGGCGATTTCCGTCATGAAACTGTCTGGCACGGCTTCGAAGATCACCGGCGACCATTCCAGCCCGAGTTTACGCGCCAGATCCTCGAGCTGGGGCACATGGCCGCGCCAATCCTGCTGGCTCATGGCGCAGTTCCCAAGCCCGCTCCCGCCGCCTGGGATTCGGTGGTGAAGAAGTGCCGCACGGCCGTCTGGATGTCGTCCGCACTCGATACGACAAAGCGTCCGCCGGACATGCCGGCCGAAATCGCATCCTGAAAGATCTGCGCGGTTTCGGTCGTCGTGCTGCGCGGAACCCCGGGGGATATCTCGACGTAGCCGGCGTAGCGCGAGTGCCCGGCGATCCCGTCGAGTTCGCCGCGGGCGAGGGGACCGTCGTCGGAGGCATTGTCTCCGTCCGATGCATAAAACAGATAGATGTTGGTCTTCGCCGCGCTGAATCGGGTTTGGATGATCTCGCCGACTTTCGCGAGGCCGACCGAGGCAACCGTTCCGCCGCTGCCCGTCACCTGGAAGAATTCCGCTTCGTTGAACTCCCAGGCTTCGGTGGTGTGCGCGACGAACACGATGTCGAGCGATTGATATTGCCGGCGCAGGCCGGCCGCCACCCAGAAAAAGAACGTCTTCGCGAGCTTGCGATCGCGCTCCGTCATGCTGCCGGAGACGTCGAGCAAAAAGAACACGGCGGCGCTGAAGCTCGGCTGCCGGCGGCGCGTGAGCTGGCGATAGCGCAAATCCTCGTCGGTGAACGACGGCGCGCTCGAATCCGTGGCACGCCGCTTCACCGATTCCTTGACCGACCGGCGCCGGTCGAGGCGCGAGCGAGCGCCGCGGCGGTCCCAGCCCTCCCGCTTCCATTGCAGTTCGTCGGACTGGCCCACGCGCGGCTGCAGGTTCGGCAGTTTCAGGTCCTCCCATAGCCAGTCGATGACATCGTCGACCTTGAATTCGAGCAGCAGCTCGGCGCCGCCGCGGTCGCGGCCGCCGGCGCCCTTCTGTCCGGCGGCGGCATCGGAGTTCGGCTGGCCGAGAACATCGCCGGGCTTCGCGCTGCCCTGACCCACACCGGAAGGTTCGCCGTCCGGCCGCAGCCGAAAGCGATAATGTTCGAGCATGCGCACCGGCACCTGGACGGAGCCCGAACCCGAGTTGATGATGTCCGACCCTGCCACGATCTGCGGCAGATGTTCGCGCACGGCGTCGCGGATCTTGTCGCTGTGGCGCAGCCAATCGCGCGCACCGCGGGAGAACAGCTCATACCATCCGTTGAGCGCGGGTCGGTCCGGCAGTTTGGTGTCCGGTTCGTCCATGACGGGCTACTCCTGCGACAGGAGCGTGGTGACGTAGTTCAGCGCTTCGTGGGCGCTGTGTTCGTCGTAGCCATATTCCTTGACGAGTCGTTCCTGGACCACGGAGATCTTCTTGCGCGCTTCGTCGTCCGGGCGGGCGGTCGAGGTCACGAGCCGGAGCACGTCGCGGCGCTCCTCGAACAGATACTGCTCGATCGCCTCGCGCACGCGCGCGTGGCTCCCCAGATGGAATTTCTCGCCGGCTTTGAACGCGACCATGGCCTTGCGGATCACCTCCTGACGGAACGATTGCTTGCCGGACTCGGAAACCTTGATCTTCTCCTCGACGGATCGCAGGAAGCGCTCGTCGGGCGCCCGATTTTCACCCGTCATGGGATCCGTGACCTGGCGCTGGTCGAGCGATGCCTCGATCTCGTCGAGATATTTCTCGAGCAGCTGCTGCGCCTCGTCCTGAAAGGACGCGAAGAGGGCGCGGTGCACGTCCTCCTTCACCCAGCGATTATAGAATTCCTTGCGGGCCGTGACCAGGTGATCGAACCACAGCTTCTTCTGCTTCGCATCCATGCGCGCGTCGTTCTCGATCGCATCCTTCAGTCCCAGCAGGAGTTCCATGCTCGTGAGGCTGCGCGAGTTGCCGCGGGTGATCGCGGTGGAGAGCGCATTGATCACGAAGCGGGGGCTCACCCCAGTGAGACCCTCTTCGGGCGACTCGGACCGCAGCCGCACGGCCTCCGTGTCGGAGAACCCCTCGACCGCTTCTCCTGCGAAGATGCGGATCTTTTTCGGCAGATCGAGGCCCTCGCGTTCGGTCTTGGTGTAGCGCGTCAGGATGGCGAAGACGGCCGCGAGATTCAGTACATGCGGATCCAAGTGGGTGTTGCGGAACGCCGGCGCGCCGTAGACGAGTTTTTTGTAGATGCGCGCTTCCTCGCGATACGAGAGCGCGTAAGGAACCTTGATGATCACCATGCGGTCGAGCAGCGCCTCGTTCTCCTTTTCCTGAAGGAAATTGTTGAACTCGGCGAGGTTCGTGTGGGCGAGTATGGTTTCATCGAGATAAATCAACGGGAAGCGGGCGACCTTGACATTTTTCTCCTGGGTCATCGTGAGCAGCAGATACAGGAATTCCCGCTTCACTTTGAGGATCTCGATCATCTCGAGCATGCCGCGGCTCGCCGCGTAGACCGCACCCGACCAGGACCAGGCGCGCGGATCGCCCTCGTCGCCGACCTCGGCGACCTTCGACAGATCGACGGAACCCACGAGATCGGCGATGTCGGCCGTCGAAGGGTCGTGCGGCGCATAGGTGCCGATGCCGCATCGGGCGGCTTCGGATAGGAAGATGCGCTCGACGGGCACTTTCAAATAGTCGCCCTCGCATTGGCGATCGACGTAATCGCGCGCCCAGGGGCTGCAGTCGCCCTGGATGTCGACGCCGAAGGTCTCGCGAAAGCCGGCGCGCAGACTCACCGGTATGAGATTCAAGGGGGATTCACGCAGCGGCGAACCCTTGACGGCGTACAAAGCACCCTCCTCGGTGCGGCTGTATTCCTCGATGCCGCGCTTGAGCAGGATCGCCATCGTGGATTTGCCGCCGGACGGCGGGCCCAACAGGAGCAGCAGCCGGCGCCCGACGTCGGATCCGGCGGCCGCGGCCTTGAAATACTCGACGACGCGCGAGAGCGGTTCGTCGACACCGAACAATTCGCGCTTGAACAATTCGCGCGCCTTCTGCACGTCGGTGCCCTGCACCGCGCGGCCGTGCCACAGGAGCATGTCCCAAATGTATTCGTGGCTGGACCGTACGAAGGCGGTGGGGTTCGAGGGGACGATATCGGTGAGGAACTCTCCCAGCGTGCCTTCCCAGCGCTGGGCCCGATGTTGTTTGCTGAATACGGTCAGCGAATCGAGGAAGTCCTCGGGTCTGGACTCGGCTTTAAGCGGTGATACTCGCATCGTCGATCCTCCACTCGGTTTGAATCGGCTCTCTCAAGTCACATCGGCTCTCTCAAGTCACATAGGCCTGTCTCAAGTCACATCGGCCTGTCTCAAGTCACATCGGCCTGTCTCAAATTAAGTAAAGAACAACTGCTCTGAACAAAACGTGATCGAGTTCAACTCTTAAGTACCATGTCGTCGGCAGCGGGTCATGGCTTCGCTGCATTCGTTCCAGTAGGCGGCGCAACAGAACATCAATCGCGTCATCAGCTCATGCGAAAATCGTATTGGCGTCCGTGTCGCCGCGCTTCATCGCCATACCGCCTCTTTGCGATAGTGCGCCCAAATCGCATCCCGGTCGGTGCGTTTCATTACCATAGAGCGACCTGTCGATAGTGCGCGCAATTTGAGCCGGGAACAATTGTCCGCCGCGAGCAGCGCGTCTGCGGTTCTCCTGAAGAGGCGACGGCACGGCGAAAAAGCGCGTGCACAATTTTGGAAACGGGCCGCACGATTTTGGTGAGCGGCCCGGTGAGCGCGCGACGATCGCGTCGTCAACGCGGCCCATCGCCCGCAATGAAGCGCGCGATCGCCTCCGCGCATTCTCTGGCCTTGGTTTGCAGCAGCAGATGCGGGCCGTCGATCTCGACGTGAAGGGCGGAGGGCAGGTGCTGCAGAAGGTGCCGGGTCGCCGCGCCGGGCACAACGTGGTCGACGCGCGCTTGCAGGACGAGGACCGGAATTCGAATGCGCGTCAGTGCGGCAGTTTCGTCGACGCTCAGCACGGCAGCGATCCGATGCTGCAAGACCGATGCATCGACGCCCGCCGTGGCGCGCTCCGCCGCCGCGGGCGCGGCATCCGGCGACAGACTGCCCCACATGAGCGGCGCGCGCAGCCAGGCCGGCAGCGACTTCATGGGCACGGCGGCCGCGAACGGTGCGGCCCATGCGAGCATTGGATACGGATTGCGCGCAAACGTCACGCAAAGAACGACCGCGACGAGTCCGGGTGGAGGGTCGGCCGCGATGCGGATCGCGATCGGACCCGAAAACGACTCACCGAGCAGCACGTAGGGCCGATCCGTCGGCAGCGCCGCCCGCACCAAGGTCTCGAGTTCGGCGTAACCCTGCGCAAGATCGACCGGGTAGCGGACGATTTGCGTCTGCTGGCCGGGATCGAGCGACTGCACGAAGGCCTCGAACAGTTTGCCTGTTCCATCGAGGCCGGGCAGCAGGACGAGGACGGGCTTCGAGGAGTTTGCAGCCACGGTAACTGCATCCTGTGCCGCCGTGAAACAAAGCGCAAATACCGGGCGCGGCCGCCGCGCGGCGCAGGCAGCCGGCGCTTCGGGCGCTTCGTTCAGGCGCCTTCGAGTTCGGCAGGTACCCGCGCTGGATCGTGGGTCTTTGCCGCGGGGTCGTGGTACCAGTGTTCGTGCGGCGAGAACTGGCGGCAGAAATGGCAGCTCGTGATCAACCATTTCCAACTGCACTTCGGGCAATTGCCGTGCGTCGAGAACGTGTTCCAGACATGTCCGCAGCCGCCGATTTCCGGCGTGCAAACCCACAGATCGTGCGCCTGCGGCTTCCAGCGGCATATCGGACAGTAGATTTCCGTGGTACTCATCTCGGCCTCTGCAACAGGGAGTAGATCAAATCGTCTCCGGAAAATCGGCGACGGTAAAGGCCCCTCACCGCCGTCCGGGCCGGACGTTGCGGCGCGAAAATGGTGCATACCGACTGCGACGCGAGCCCGGCGGACGACGGTCCAGCGCCGAAAACCCCGTCCCGCCGTCCCCCGGGTACCGCCTTAGAGTTCGCAAATCCGGTGTAGTATTGTAAAAAAACATCACATGAGCGGGAGCGGCCTTGCAATTCACCGAGTTCGACGCCGCCTATCTCGAGCGCTTGAAAGCCCGTGACCCCGCGACAGAACGGCATTTCGTCGATTATTTCAGCGAGCTCATCCGGCTCAAGTTGCGCACGCGCCTGAGTTCGAAGGAAGCCGTCGAGGACGTGCGTCAGGAGACCTTCGCCCGCGTCTTGACGCTGCTGCGCACCAAGGATGGCGTCCGCCAGCCGGAGCGACTCGGGCCGCTCGTCAACTCGGTCTGCAACTTCGTGTTGCTGGAGCATTATCGCGCCAAATCGAAGAACGAGACGACGCTCGACGAGGAGCCGGAAGCGAATCTCGTGAGCCCCGGCGAGACCCAGTCGGGTCTGTTCGATGTCAAGAACGCGGAGGTCCTCGTACGCAAGGTTCTCGTGGACCTGCCGGAGCGCGACCGACGACTGCTCGAGATGGTGCTGCTCGAAGAGCGCGACAAGGACGAGGTCTGCGCGGAACTCGGGCTCACGCGCGACTATCTGCGGGTTCTGGTGCACCGCGCCAAGCAAAGCTTCAAGACCCACTATTTGCGGCGCAACTCCGGAAACAAGTCGTGACCGGGAAAGTGCGGGCGATCGGGGCCGGTAACCGCAAAAAAATCACGAAAATCATGCAACGTTTTGCGCTTCGCGACACCATATGATCAAACCGAGGTTCGAGATCTCATGAATCATGATGATGCGGTGCGACTCACAGCAGTGGAAGCTTACCTCCTAGGTGAGCTGTCGCCGGCGGACCGCGACGAATTCGAGGAACACTTCTTTGATTGTAGCGACTGCGCCAACGAACTGCGGGTAACAGCGACGTTTCTCGAGGAGGCCAAGGCGGAGCTTGCGAATCCCGTCAAACCCGCCGCGGCGGCGCCGACTCCGTCGAGAGCACCGGAGCGCCGTCCGCCAACCTCGCCGTTCGCGTTTCTCTGGCGACCTGCTGTGCTTTCACCCGCGTTCGCGCTCGCGCTCCTCGTGGTCGTCTATCAAAATGCCGTCGTGCTCCCGCGTGACGCCGGCGAAATCGCGCGCTTGAAGAATCCGGCTATCCCCGCGGAACTGTCATTCGTCGGCGGCAACAGCCGTGGCGGCGGCTCCCTGCCCAAGGTCGAAGTCGCGCCGGGTCAACCCTTCATGCTATCGCTCGACATCCCGACCGAAGACCGCTACGCGCGCTATGCCTGCGAGTTGCAGGACCCGGGCGGTGCGGTCGTCTGGCGGGCGCCGGTGACCGCGGAACAGGCGCGCGACACCGTCCCGATCTACGTACCCGCGCGCGATTGGGCGCGCGGGACCTATCGCTTGGTGGTCGAAGGCTTCAAGAAGGACGGCGATGGGAAGCCGGTGCAGATCAGCTCCTATCCATTCGCGCTGGAGGGTCGGTTGGGGGCACCCTAGCGTCGCCCGGGTTTCGGGATTCGCGCGCTAGAATGGATGGACGGCGACAGAGGCAGGGGAGGGGTCGACTATGCATGCCAATGATCCACGGAAAGGCTATTTTCTGCTCGCGGACGCGAACGCCTTGGGCGGCTACCTCGAGGAGCCGTTCGAGCGGTTCATCCCGACGCTTGCAGCCGTCTCGCTCCCCGTCGTGGGTGGCTTCACGACGGCGCGGTCCGATGAGTATCATTTGGATCACATCGTGGGCTGCGCCTCGGCCCATACCTTGGTGTCCGGCAAGTCCCATCGCGCCGACGGGTCGATCTCGGTCCTGCTCAAGGCCGTCATCGAGCGCTTGAACATCCTCGACGTGGTGACCGCGGATAGGATCGTCGCGCAGTTGTCGGTCACGATCCTGCCGGACGACCAGGGCACGACCATCTCTTTCGCTGGTACGAGTTTCCACGGCCTGCGGATCGCGGGCTTCCCGTGCCGGGTCGTGACGACTACCGGCAAAGGCTCACGCGACGACGATGGTGGGCAGGCCTTCTCGATCGTCGAACGAATCGAACTCGTCGACCCCGACGGCGGGGAGTTTCCCGGCAGCTTTCATGACAACAACACGGTCGACATTCCGGGTTTTGGGCGCTTTCATTTCGGCGAAGGCTTGGCGTCGCGGGATCTGCTGCAATTTGTCGCCGTGCGGGCCGAGCTGGGATGTCCTGTCAAGGGCAGCGTAGCAGCCGGCAGCCTTGCGGCGAAGAGCAAGAAAAAGGGCCACCCGGATCCGCCGGCATAGTTCCCTCGACAATGCTCGCAATCGTGCTGTTGGCAGCGGCATTTTCGACGGCCGCGGCGCCGCCGACGGGTGCCGCGGCGCAGTTCGGCAGCATTCATGACGATTTCGTCCATGGCAACCTGGATGTCGCATTCGCACGCGCCGAGGCGGCCCGCCTCGCCATTTTGCGAGCCTCCGACACCGAGAGCCTCGGTTGGGCGCAGAGGTTCCTGCTGCTCGAAGCCGAAGTGCTGATCTCCCAGGGCAAGCGCACGCAGGCGATCGATCTCCTCGAGTGCCCACGTACCGCGTCGTTTGCGGCAGCAGCCGACCTCGCGATTCGCCGTAAGCTGCTTTGCGGTCTCGCGCACCTTCGCCTCAATCGTCTCTCTGAGTCGGTTGCCGAGCTGCGCGAGGCGCGACGCCTCACGATGTCATCGGATCGACGGCTGATGGGGGAAGTGCTCGCCGCGGAAGCTCAGGAAGACTTGCAGACGGGCAAGCTCGACGCAGCAATCGACGGCTTCCGCGCAAGTCTCGCTGTCGCCCGGGCACAGGGCGACGCCGGGCTGGAGGCCTCGGACCTGGTCAACATCGGCTATCTCATGCAGGGTTTGGGGCGCTTCAGCGAAGCGATCGATCGGCTGCGCGATGCGGAACGTTATGCGCGGCTCATCCAGGCGCCCAAGAATGTGGAAGCTGCGCTCGGCAACATCGGCATGGCGTACGACAAACTCGGCGACTTCGAGAACGCGCTCTACTATTTTCAACAGGCCGAATCCGAAGCACGCCAGATCGGAAAGCCGAGCGCCCAGGCGGATTGGCTCGACGACGCAGGCATGGAATATTACTCCATGGGCAATCTCGAGGCGGCACTCGACTACGAGACCCGCGCGCTCGCACTGGCACGATCCGTCGAGGCCGACGAGGACATCGTCGACATCGAAACGAATCTCGCCTTCCTGCTCTACCAAAGCGGCCAGTTCGACGCGGCCGGGGAACACAGTCGGGCCGCCTTTCGGTCTTTCACGGGCACGCCCGACAGCAGCGCAGCGACCTGGGCGCGCTTCGTCGCAGCGCTGCTCGCTGCGCGAACCGAAGCCGATGACGAGGCGGAACGTTCGTTGACCGCGGTCTTGCGCCGTGCGAACGATTCCACACTGCGCGCGGACATCGAAAATGCGCTCGCGAACCAGAGCGCCGAGCGGCACCACGAAATTCGCGCCGATGAATGGTACCGGCGCTCGATCAAGACCTTCGAGGGCCGTCGCGCTGCCGTTGCCAACGAGGAATTGCGTCTCGCGGCCTTCGGAAATGGCGAAGGCTTATATAAGGACTATGCCGATTTCCTCGTCGCGACCGGCCACCCGGACGATGCGCTGCGGCTGCTCGACCGAAGCCGTGCCCGCACGCTCGATGAGGGGCTCGGCGCGCGGCGCGGAGGCCGCGACGCGATCCACGGCGGCGAGCGCGGCAAGCCGCTTTCCGACGGCACGGCGCTCACCGCCGGGCCGGCACTCGCGCGAAGCTTGGACGCGACGCTGTTGTTCTATGCGCTCGGAAAGAAAAAGTCCTATCTGTGGGTGCTCACACCACTGAGGACGCGTCTGTTCGTGCTGCCCAAAGAATCCGAGATCCGGGACCTCGTCCAGTCCTATCAAAAAACCATCCAGGCCAAGCTCCGATCGAGCGATCCGCTGCGCGAGGCCGATCCGGACGCCCTCGCACTCTACCGGATGCTCGTCGAACCCGCGGCATCGCTGATTCCACGAGACGCCACTGTGTATGTCATACCGGACGGCAGCCTCAATGGCCTGAACTTCGAGACTTTGCTGGTCCCGGACGCGCGCGGTGTCCACTATTGGATCGAGGATGTCACGCTGGTTACCGCGAGTTCCCTGCGCGTGCGCTCGCCCGCCACCGGCAGTCCGGCGCCGGCTTCCGCGCCGAGCAGTCTGCTGCTCATCGGCAATCCGACGTCGCCACGCACGGAGTTTCCCGCACTGCCGAACGCCGGCGCGGAAATCGAGCGCATCGTTGCGCATTTCCCGGCGACCAAGCGCACGGTGCTGACCCAGGCCGCGGCAGTTCCGGCGGTCTATGCGGCGAGCGGTCCCGGCCGATTCGAGTACATTCATTTCGTCGCGCACGGCACGGCGAGTCGCCTGAATCCGCTCGATTCGGCCGTGATCCTGTCGCCCCCGTCCGATGATACGGAACGGTTCCGGCTCTCGGCGCGGGACATCGTGCAGTATCCCCTGCATGCCAAACTGGTTACGATATCGACGTGTTTCGGCTCCGGTTCGCGCAATTATGCGGGGGAGGGGCTCGTCGGCCTCGCCTGGGCCTTCCTTCGGGCCGGCTCCCCCCATGTGATCAGCGCACTTTGGGAGGCTGATGACGAATCGACGCCGCAGCTCATGGATGCCATGTATCGGGAGTTAGAACTGGGTAGGACACCGGCACGAGCCTTGCGCAGCGCCAAGCTCGCGCTCGTTCACTCGTCGGGCAAGAATCGCAAACCGCTGTATTGGGCGCCCTTTCAGCTCTACGCCGGCTCGTGAGGCCGGCGCGTGAGGCCTTCGCGCCGGAGAAGGTACGGAGTCGCTGCGGCGCTGCTCGCTGGGATCGCCGGCGCGGCCTGCGCAGGCACAAGCATACCGACGTCGGCCGAAAGCCCACCCTCTGCGGATCCGGAGTTACTCTGGCAAGACATACGCCGGGAGTATCGGCACGGCAATCTGGATGACGCGCATGCGCGTGCCGAACGGGCCCGCATCGAATTCGCGGCCGTGGGTCGACCGGAGCAGCAGCAGTGGTCGCTCAAGTTCCGGCTCCTCGATGCGGAGATTCTCACCAATCAACGGCGCTTCGCCGAGGTCGTGACACTGCTGTCGGACGCGGAGGCTCGCTTGCCGGTATCCGGTGATACGGTGATCCAGCGCGACATGCTCCTCGGCCTGGCGCAAATGCGTCTCAGTCGGATGCGCGAGGCCCGGCGCAATATCGCGAACGCGCGCCGCCTGGTTGATGCCCTGCACTCGGCGTTGCTCGGCGAAGTGTTGAAGGCACAAGGCAACCTGGCACTTCAAGCGGGGGATAAGGCCAAGGCCGCGGAACTGTTTTCGGCAAGCTTGAGGATCGCGCGGGCGCGAAACGATGCTTATCTCCAAGCCTCCGACCTGGTCAACATCGGTAGCGTCGATCTGGATCTGGGACGCTATGAACAGGCGGCGCTTTTCTCGAGCGATGCGGCACGGCTTGCGCGCTCCATCGGAGCAAGCGGCACCTTGGACCGCGCGCTCGGCAATCTCGGAATGGCGCACCTGCGGCTCGGTGACTTCGAAAAGGCCCTCGAGGAACTCAAGGAGGCTGAGACCCGCGCCCGCGAGATCGGTCTCAAGAAGACCGAAGTCCTCTGGATCGAAGACGTGGGTCTCGCCTATTTCAAGCTCGACGACCTCGAGCATGCGAGGGCCTACGAGGAAAAGGCGCTGAATGCCGCACAGGCGCAGGGGGCAAACGAACTTCTCGTCGAGATTCGGACCAATCTCGTCTCGGTTCTGTATTTTCAGGGGCACTTCGACGAGGCGCTGCACGCCGCCGCAGAGCTCATGGCCGATGCCCGCGCCCGTCATGATCACTCCGTCATGACGGATCTGCTGCTGGTCGAGGGGCGAATCGCCGCCCGGCAGGGTCGGAACGCCGAAGCCGAACGCCTGCTGCTGCGCGCGTATGCGGGGGCCCGAGCCTTCCCCTCGCTGCAGCTCGACATCGAGAACGAACTCGCCAATTTCTACGCCGGCGGGCGCCACCGGCAGCAAGCGGAACGCTGGTTTCAGCGGTCGCTCGCGAGCTTCGAGAGCCAGCGGGCGGCCGTTCGCGACGAAACACTGCGCCTCTCCTTCCTCGGCAACGTCGACACGCTGTTCGAGGACTACGCTGACTTTCTGGTCGCGACCAACCGGCCGGATAAGGCCCTGCATGTGCTCGATCGCAGCCGGGCGCGGGCTCTGGAGGAGGGCCTCGGCGACCGATTTGCCCCGAAGTCGGCGTCCCGCCTGCGCCCCGAGGACCTGCGGGCCCTGTCGAGGGCACTCGGAGCGACGCTGCTGTTTTATGCCTTGGGCGCAGAACGGTCCTATCTGTGGACCATCACGGCCGACGCGATCCGCCTGTCCGTGCTGCCGAGCCGGACGGAGATTCAGGCGCGCGCGACCGGCTATCGGAAGCTCCTGCTCGCCACCCGGACGACGAATGATCCCATCGCCGCGGCGAGTCCCGACGGACTCTGGCTATTCGAGCGGCTCGTGGCTCCGGCTGCCGATCTGATCCCGCCGCAGGCCAAGGTGTATCTGTTTCCGGACACAGATCTCTACGGTCTCAATTTCGAAACCCTGCTGAGGCGCGACGCGACGGGGATCCATTATTGGATCGAAGACGTGACGCTGACGACTGCCAGCTCGCTCAAGCTTCTCGCGGTTTTCGCGAAGCGTGCCGCCGCAAATCCGCATCGCCGATCGGCGACCGACCGGGATCTGTTGCTGATCGGTGATCCACTCGCGGCCGGCAGTGACTTTCCCGCGCTCGCCAACGCGTCATTGGAAATCCAGAAAGTCGGGGCGCATTTTGCGCTCGATCGGCAATCGGTGGCGGCGCGGGATCTGGCCGTGCCGACCGCCTATGCGGCAAGCGGTCCGAACCGCTATCGCTTCATTCACTTCGTCGCCCACGGCAGGATGAGCCGCTCGAATCCACTGGAGTCCGCGGTGGTCTTGTCGCCCCCGGCGGATGACCCGGAGTCTTTCATGCTTTATGCGCACGACATCGTGCCCCAGCCGCTCACCGCCGACCTGGTGACCGTCTCGGCCTGCTATGGCTCCGGTGAGCGCGCCTATGCCGGGGAAGGACTCATCGGCTTGGCATGGGCTTTCCTGCGCGCGGGATCGCACCACGTCATCAGCGCGCTTTGGGAGGTGGACGACGCCTCGACGCCGCGCCTCATGGATGCACTGTACGAGCGCCTCACCCACGGCGCCGAACCGGGCGATGCCCTGCGGGCGGCCAAACTCGAATTGCTGCGCACCGGCGGACCGACGCGCAAGCCGCGCTACTGGGCTGCCTTTCAACTGTATGCGGGCGCATGATCCCGGTGTAATGTCTGGCGTGCGGCCATGATCTGACTCAAGGGCCGCGCAACACTCACCAGGCAAGGAGCCACGCATGAAGAATCAACCAGTTAAGCAGCGCACGACGGCGGCCTCTCGACCCACGAAGACCCATGAGGTCAAGCCGAAACCAGCGGCTCGCCGGGCGCGACCAAGCGCCCCGACTCCGGTGTCGGGCCTGCGTCCCAACACGAACGGAGGCGGCCAAGGACACGGCGAAACGGAATGACCGATCTCGATGGCGCCGCCGCGAAAAGATATTTTCGGCAAATAGCGACACCCGTCATGTAACGAACGCGGCCGTTGCAGCACCATTCCTGGCAGGTCAATCAACTCCCATCCCGTCGGCCCAACCGTCGGGGTGGGGCCTCATTCGACTCGGCCAGGAAGTTTGCCATGCGCACTCAACGAGCCAGCATCGCCGTCGGTAGTATCGGATGCCCTGAACGCGCAGATCGTGCCCGCGCCGGACGCCCGACCTGGCAGGAGTGGATGGCACGGCTCGCCGCTCAGCGCTCGCCCGCCGGGGTTCCGGAAATGCCACGCCATTCGATCGCCGCGCTGACGAGCCTGCGAGACTCCTCTCCCGCTCCGAATTAACCAGCGCTATAGTGCCGCGGTGAAAGAACGCGCGGCGACGACGGAATCTCCCGCGGTGGGCACGCAGCCCGCCGCCGAATTGCTCTGCGAAGTGCGCAATCGCATCGGTTTCGTGACCTTGAACCGCCCGGCGGCGCTCAACGCGCTGTCGCTCGGTATGATCCACGGGCTGCGCGAACGGCTCGCGGCGTTTGCGGGCGACGACGAAGTGCTCGCCGTGTTTATCCGCGGCGCGGGAGAGCGCGCGTTCTGTGCCGGCGGGGATATTCGCTCGCTCTACCAGAGCGTCAAGACCGGCGCTCACATGCACGAGGAATTCGTCGCCTGCGAGTACCCCCTCGATTATTTCCTGCATCGCTATCCGAAGCCCTACGTCGCCCAGCTCAACGGCATCACGCTGGGCGCGGGCATGGGTATTGGCCAGGGCGCGAAGATTCGCATCGTCGGCGACCGGACGCGGATGGCGATGCCCGAGGTCGCCATCGGTTTCTTCCCCGATGTCGGCGGCAGCTATTTTCTCTCGCGGCTGCGCGGAGCGCTGGGCACCTACCTGGCCCTCACGGGCACACAACTCGGCGCATTCGATGCGGTAGGGAGCGGGCTCGCCGACGCGTATCTGGCGCCCGATGCCGCGCTCGGACTGGAGACGCGCTTGCTCGACATGCCTTGGAGCGGCGACCCGCACGGCGCCATCGACGCGGTCGTCCGCTCGCTCGCCACCCGCGCGCCGGCGCCCGGCGGTCAAACGGTGTCGCTGGCCGAGCTCCAGCCGGCCATCGACGCGCATTTCGCCGCCGTCAGCGTCGCCGGGATCTTGAATTCGCTGCAGCGCGAAACCCGGCCCGAGTTCGCCGCCTGGGCAACCGCGACGCACGCGCTCCTGCTGCGCCGTTCGCCGACCATGCTGTGCGTGTCCTTCGAGCAACTGCGGCGAGCGAAGAGCCTCGACCTCGCGGGCTGTTTCCGCATGGAATTCGATCTGGCGCAGCACTGTTTCGTTCAGGGTGATTTCGTCGAGGGCGTGCGCGCCGTGATCGTCGACAAGGACAATGCGCCGCGGTGGCGGCCGGACCGCATCGAGGACGTGAGCGAGGCCTACGTTGCGGCGCTGTTCAAGGCCGATCCGTCGCGGCTCGATCATCCGCTCGCCGACCTGGAGCAGAGCCGGCTCAAACCCGTTCCCTGAGCCGCATGGCCGCCGTCGCGGTGCACGCCGACAAGGCGCATCGGTCGCGTGCTCGCGGCGCGAGTACCGTACTATCGGCGGTCATGATGATGAGAATTCTTCCGACCGCTGTGATGCTGCTCGGCCTGCCGCTGCTGGCTCTGCCCGAACTCGCTCGGCCGAGCGCGCTCTCGTACCCGACGCCGCCGCGCGATGCGATCGTCGACGATTATCACGGTACACCGGTTCCTGATCCCTATCGGGGTCTGGAAGATCTCGATTCGCCCGCCACGCGAGCCTGGGTGGCTGCCGAGGCGCGGCTCACAACACGCTATCTCACGACGCTTCCCAACCGGGGACGGCTCCGATCGCGGCTCGCCAAGCTCTTCGACTACGAACGTTTCGGTCTGCCTTTTCATGCGGGCAAGCGCTACTTCTACGCGCATAATTCGGGGCTGCAGAACCAGAGCGTGCTGCTCACGGCCGAGGCGCTCGAGGCGCCCCCGCGCGTTGCGCTCGATCCGAACGCGCTGTCGGCGGATGGAAGCCTTGCAGTCGTCGGCTATGCGCCGAGCCACGATGGCCGTTTGCTCGCCTACGGCGTGTCGGTGTCGGGATCCGACTGGACCGATTGGCACGTCCGCGATATCACGACCGGGCAGGACCTTCCCGACGTCATTCGCTACACGAAATACTACTTGCCGGTCTTTTCCCGGGACGATCGCGGCCTCTACTACTCCGCGTTCCCGGCACCCGCCGCGGGCGCGGAACTCGCCGCAAAAGACGCCGATAATGCGGTGTTCTATCACGCGTTCGGAACGCCGGTCACGGCCGACCATAAAATGATCGGGATCGTCGGTCACGCGGACTGGCAATACGAGCCCCACTTGTCCGACGATGGCCGCTGGCTCGTAATCGCCGCCGGTGCGGGCGAGGTCGGCGATACGGGTTTGGAAGACCTTTATTTCATCGATCTCGACGCGCCCCGGCAGTCGCCGCACCCCGTGGTCGAGGGCTTCACCGCCGCCTTCGTCTACGTGGGCTCGGACTCGGGCGAGCTCTATTTCTTGACGACGCTCGACGCACCGAACGGCAAGGTCATCGCGATCGACCCCGAGCGGCCGGGAGCGCATCCGCCGCGGACCGTGATCCCGGAAGGATCGGAGGCGATCGACCTCACCGAAACCAGCGTCACGCTCGTCGATCACCAACTCATCGTGCGCACGATCAGCGACGCCCATAGTCGAGTCATGACCTACGGACTCGATGGCATTGCGCGTCGCGAGATCGTCCTGCCCGGAACGGGCACCGTCGGCGGTCTCTCGGGACGATCCGGGGACGGCGAGACCTTCTACACGTTCACCGATCTCGTCACACCGCGTACCGTCTATCGCTACGACCTCGAGACCGGCAGGAGCGAGGTTTTCCGAACATCCAAGGCCGATTTCGACCCCGGAACTCTCGAGCAGCGGCAAGTGTTCTATCCTGCCAAGGACGGGACCCGGATTCCCATGACGCTCGCTCATCGCAAGGGTCTGTCGCTCGACGGGAAAAACCCCGTTCTCCTCTACGGGTACGGCGGCTTCGGAATCCCGGTGCTCGCCGAATTCAGCCCGAAGGTCGTGGCCTGGCTCGAGATGGGAGGCGTTTACGCGATTGCCAACATCCGCGGCGGCGGCGAATACGGCGAGGCCTGGCACGCCAAAGCGAATCGCAGTCACAAGCAGGTGGTGTTCGACGATTTCATCGCCGCCGGCGAGTGGCTGATCGCCCAGCACTATACGTCTCCCGACCACCTTGCCATCGAAGGGGAGTCCAATGGCGGCCTGCTCGTCGGCGCCTGCATCACGCAGCGCCCGGATCTCTATGGCGCCGCAATCGCGGGCGTCGGCGTCATGGACATGCTGCGCTTCGATCGCTTCGGTCAGGGCGCGGGCTGGACCGGTGAATTCGGTTCACCCGCAGATCCCGCAGATTTTCCGGCGCTCTACGCCTATTCGCCCCTGCACCGGGTCCGCGCGGGAACGCATTACCCGGCGACGCTGATCGTCACGGGCGATCACGACACCCGCGTGATGCCGATGCATTCCTTCAAATTTGCGGCGGCGATGCAGGCCGCCCAGTCGGGACGGGCGCCGATCCTGTTATACGTCGAGGAGTCATCGGGGCACGGGGGCGGCGCGACCGTCTCGCAGATCATCGAGCAGACGGCGAACGCTTACGCGTTCCTGTTGGACAGGATTGGCCGCCGGAGGTCTCGGTTGCCGCGTTGAATGCATAGCCCCCGGGATCCCAAGCGCGGGGATTCAGTTCAAGCGCTCGAGCACGCTCACGTAGTTGGCGACCGCCGCCCCACCCATATTGAAAATACCCGCGAGCTTGGCGTTCGGCACCTGGATCGCGGGCGGCGCCTCGCCGCATAGCTGCATCGCCGAGAGCGCATGCATCGACACGCCGGTGGCGCCGATCGGATGGCCCTTGGCCTTGAGGCCGCCCGACGGATTCACGGGCAACTTGCCGCCGATCTGCGTCCAGCCTTCTCGGACGGCGCGGGCGCCCTCGCCGGGCGAGGTGAGACCCATGGCCTCGTACTCGATGAGCTCGGCGATCGTGAAACAATCGTGCGTCTCGACGAAGGACAGGTCGTCGAGCGCAAGGCCCGCGCTTCCGAGCGCCTGCGACCAGGCGCGCGCGCAGCCCTCGAAGGCGACGATATCGCGTCCCGTCATCGGCAGCCGGTCCTGCACGTGGGCGATCGCTCGAAATCCGACGGACCGCCGCATCGCCCGGGCCGTCTCGACGTCGGCCAAGACGAGCGCGGCTGCGCCGTCCGAGACCGGCGAGCAGTCGGTGCGCTTGAGCACGCCCGCAACCACTGGATTGCGCTCGCTTTCGTGCCTGCAGAACTCGTACCCGAGGTCCTTGCGCATCTGCGCATACGGATTGCCGGCGCCGTTGCGATGATTCTTGGCGGCGATCAGCGCCAGCGCGTCGGACTGATCTCCAAAGCGCTCCATGTAAGCGCCGGCGATGCGCCCGAACACGCCCGCGAAGCCGAGCCGGTTGTCGCGCTCTTCCGGTAAGTAGGAGGCGCGCAACAGATTACGGCCGATCTCCTCCGCCGAGCATCCGGTCATGTGCTCGGCGCCGACCACGAGCACGATCCGCGCGCGCTTGGATTCGATCGCGCGAATGCCTTGGTGGATCGCCGCCGATCCCGTGGCGCAGGCATTCTCGACGCGCGTGGCGGGTTTGAAGCGCAGGCCGGGATTCGCCTGGAGCACGAGCGAGGCGGTGAAATCCTGCGCTGAAAAGCCGGCATTGAAATGACCGATGAACATTTCATCGACGTCGGTTGCATCGATGCCGGCGTGTGTCAGCGCCGCATCGGCCGCCGCCACGATCAAGGTCTCGACGGTCTCCTCGGGACGCTTGCCGAAATTCGTATGCGACCAGCCGACGATCGCCGTCGTCGGGGCGGCCGACTCGATTGCAACGTGTGCCGTCATTCGCGATTGTCCTCCGGAATGAAGATGGTCGCCGGGCGTTCCAGGAATTCCTTCAAGGTCTGGATCATGGCTGCCGCATCATACCCGTCGACGAAGCGGTGATCGAAGGACGAGGAAAGATTCATGATGCGCCGGACGATGATCGCGCCGCCGCGAACGACGGGCCGTTCCTCGGCGCGATTGAGACCGACGATCGCCACTTCGGGTGCATTGATGACCGGTGTCGAGGCGATGCCGCCGAGTTTGCCGAGGCTCGTCACGGTGATCGTGGATCCCGAGAGTTCCTCCCGGGTTGCGCGATTGCTGCGAGCCCGCTCGGCGAGTTCCCGCACGCGCGTCTCGATGCCCCAAACCGTCAAGGCTTGGGCATCGTGCAACACCGGCACCTTGAGTCCGTCGGGCGTTTGTGTCGCGACGCCGACGTGTACGGCGGTATGACGCAACAGCACGCCGCGCGACGCGTCGTAGCGGCAATTGCAGCCCGGATGCAGACGCAGTGTGCGCACCAGCGCGGCAATGACGATCGGCAGGTAGGTGAGCACCGCACCACCCGCTCGGCGTTTGCCGTTCAAGTGCTGGCGCAGCGCCTCGAGTTCCGTGACATCGACCTCCTCGACGTAGGCAAAGTGGGGAATGTTGCGCTTTGCCTCGCTCATACGCTCTGCAATGACGCGGCGCAGACCGATGACCTTGATCTCGGTGACCGAGGAGGGTTCCGAGGCGCCGCCGCTCGGCAGCGTGGCCGCGGCGGGCAGCGTCGTTCCCGCGCGCCCAGCCGTTCCCGGAGCGCCGGCGGACCCGGTCACGGCGCCGAGGCGCTCACTCGCGGCGGCAATGTCACCCTGCAGAATGCGGCCGCGCGGCCCGGTGCCGACGAGGCTGTGCAATTCGATGCCCGCTTCGCGCGCGCGGCGTCGGTTGGCGGGCGAGGTCTTGACGCGCGTGCCGCCGTTGAAGCTCGTCGCGACGCCGGCCTCGGCTGCCGCGTTGGGAGTGGCTGCCGCGGTGGGAGCGGCTGCCGCGTTGGGAGTGGCTGCCGCGCCCGGCCGGCTCCCAGCGCCCGCCTGGGCCGTATCGCCTGCAAGACGGATCACGACGAGCGGCGATCCCACGGCGACCTTGTCGCCGGGCGCCCCGGTCGTCGCGAGAACCTTGCCGCCCACCGGGGCGGGCACTTCGACGGAGGCTTTGTCGGTCATGACTTCGACCATTGCCTGGTCTTCGACGATGCTGTCGCCGACGTTCACGTACCACTGAATGATTTCCGCCTCGACCGTGCCTTCGCCGAGATCGGGCAGCTTGAACACGAACTCGCCGGATGCGTCGCTCACGTCCGCTCCAGCACCGCGCGGATCGCGGTCGCGACGCGTTCGGGGCCCGGGAAATACTCCCACTCGAAGGCGTGCGGATAGGGGGTGTCCCAGCCGGCGACGCGCTGAATCGGCGCCTCGAGATCCCAAAAACACTCCTCCTGCACGATCGAGAGAATCTCGGCGCCGAATCCGGAAAAGCGAGTCGCTTCGTGGGCGACGACGCAGCGGCCGGTCTTTTTCACGGAGGCGCAGACCGTATCGACGTCCAGCGGCACGAGCGAACGCAGGTCGATGATTTCGGCGTCGACCCCGAGACTCGCCGCGGCGCGCATGGCGACGAACACCATCGTCCCATACGTGACGATCGTCAAAGCTTCGCCGGCGCGCACGATGTCGGCCTTGCCGAACGGCACCGTGTAGTGGCCCTCTGGAACCTCGCCTTTCGGATGTGTGCTCCATGGGATCGCCGCCTTGCCCGGATCGCCATCGAAGGGGCCGTTGTAGAGGCGCTTGGGTTCGAAGAAGATGACCGGGTCGTCGTCTTCGATCGCCGTGATCAGCAGGCCCTTCGCGTCGAAGGGATTCGACGGCATCACGACCTTGATACCGCAGACGTGGGTGAATATGCCCTCGGGACTCTGTGAATGCGTCTGGCCGCCGCGGATACCGCCGCCGCAGGGCGTGCGGATCGTGACGGGCGCGAAGAAGTCGCCCGCCGTGCGATAGCGCAGTCGTGCGAGCTCGCTCGCGATCTGGTCGAAGCCCGGATAAATGTAGTCGGCGAATTGAATCTCGGCGACCGGCCGGAGGCCGTTCACGCCCATCCCGATCGCGGTCCCGACGATCGCACCCTCCGCGATCGGCGTGTCGAGCACCCGATGCTCCCCGTACTTGCGCTGCAGACCCTCGGTCGCGCGGAACACGCCGCCGAAATAGCCGATGTCCTCACCCATGAGTATCACCGCGGGGTCGCGTCCGAGCATGACGTCCATCGCGGAGTTCAAGGCCTGGACCATCGTCATTTGCGCCATCGCTTCAGTCCTTCGCAGGGTTCGAGGCGCCCGCGGCGGAGGCCGCCGCGGCGCGCGCTGCCGTGGCAGCGCTCGCGGCAGCCTGCCGCATGGCGGCGCGCTGCCGCTCGAGATGCGGCGGCATTTCCTTGAACACGTCCTCGAACATCAGACCGCTGTCCAGACGCGGGCCCTCGTTGAGCGTGCCGTACGCGACCGCCTCCTTCCAGCTCGCCGCGATCTCGGCCTCGAGTTCTTCGGTGAGCAGCCGATGCCGCTCGTCGGACCACTCGCCCAGCGCGATCAAGTGGCGTTTGAGCCGCTCGATCGGATCGCCCAAGGGCCAATGCCGGTGATCGTCCTTGGCGCGGTAGCGCGTCGGGTCGTCGCTCGTCGAGTGCGCGCCGACGCGATAGGTCACCAATTCGATGAGCGTCGGTCCCGCGCCCGTGCGGGCGCGCTCGGCGGCCCAGCGCGTCACCGCATAGACCGCGAGAAAGTCGTTGCCGTCGACGCGGATGCCGGCGATGCCGTAGCCCGGACCGCGCGCGGCGAACGAGCGCTGCTCGCCGCCCGCATACCCCTGAAACGTCGAGATCGCCCATTGATTGTTCACGACGTTCAAGATCACGGGTGCTTGATAGACCGACGCGAACAGCAGCGCATGATGAAAGTCCGCTTCCGCGCTGCTGCCCTCTCCGATCCAGCTCGCTGCAAGGTGATCCTGCCCCTTGATCGCGGCAGCCATCGCCCAGCCCACCGCTTGAGGAAATTGGGTCGCGAGATTGCCGGAAATCGAAAAGATGTTGCCGGCCACCGAGTGGTACATGACGGGCAACTGGCGTCCCTTGCACATGTCCCGCGTGTTCGAGAGCAGTTGGCACATCAGATCCACGAGCGGCATGCCGCGCGCGATGTGTACGCCCTGATTGCGGTAAGACGGAAACAGCATGTCGCCGGGACGCAGCGCCATGCACTGCGCGACCGAAACGGCTTCCTCGCCGAGCGAGCGGATGTAGAAAGACACCTTGCCGGCACGCTGCGTGCGCTGCATGCGCTCATCGTAGAGCCGAGTGAGCAGCATGTGGCGCAATCCGACCTGGAGCTCTTCGGGATCCAAGTGCGGATGCCAGGGGCCTTTCGCGACATGGTCGTCGTCGAGCACGCGGACCAGCTCGAGCGACAGGGCGCCGATGTCGCGCGCCGGGGCACTCGCCTCCGGCCGAGCGACGGCGCCCGCGGGCGAGAGCTGCAGGTAGCTGAAATCCGGCATCTCGCCCGGACGGGCGGGCGTCCGGGGGACGTGCAGGCGGGACGTGGTGACCATGGCGGTAATCTACGAGGTTCTCCGCGAGATTGGTATTTTTGTCGGAGACCGCGCCGCAAAATCAGTTCATTCATTCCGAAAAATTCGATAAGATGAAATCCATGAACCGAGTGCGGCTCGATACCCTCGATATTAGCCTGCTCGAGATCCTTCAACAGGAAGGCGCGCTGTCGGTCGCGGAGGTCGCCGCCCGCGCCCACCAGTCGACGACAACCTGCTGGCGGAGAATTCAGCAGCTCGAGCTGGACGGGGTGATCAAGCGGCGGGTCGCCTTGCTCGACCGCAATGCCCTGGGTCTCGACGTCACGATCTTCGCGCACGTGAAGCTAGCCACCACGGGCCGTGACGCAATCGCGACGTTCGAGGCGGCCATCCGCGACCGCAGTGAAGTGCTCGAATGTTATACGGTCACGGGCGAATGGGACTTTCTGCTCAAGATCGTCACGCGCAACATCAAAGCCTTCGAAGCGTTCTATCTGGACTATTTGTCGCGCATTCCCTGCGTCCAGTCGGTCAACTCGTCGGTGGCGGTCACGGTGATCAAGGAGTCCACCGCGCTGCCCTTGGGCGCGTAAGCGTGCCGGCACTTGCGGGTATGATGCAACTATGAGCGAAACCCTGGTCTTGATCACCGGCATTTCCGGATTCATTGCCAAGCACTGCGCCGTCGAGCTGCTGCGCCATGGGTATCGGGTGCGCGGTACGGTGCGTAGCGCGGCGAAGGCCGCGGAGACGCACGCGACGCTGGCTGCGCACGCCGACACCGCGAAACTCGAGTGCATCGTCGCCGATCTGCTCGCAGATGACTCCTGGGATGCAGCGATGCACGGTGTGCAGGCCGTGCTGCACGTCGCTTCGCCGTTTCCCAGCGCCGAACCTCGCGACCCGAACGACGTCATGCGGCCGGCGATCGACGGCACGCTGCGTGTGCTGCGCAGCGCGGTGCGCGCACGGGTCCCGCGCTTCGTACAGACGTCCTCGACGGTCGCCATCGGCTCCGGCCATCCCCGCGACCGGACCGCGCCGTTCACCGCGGAGGATTGGACCCAGATCGACGGTCCGGGCGTCGGTACCTATGCGAAATCCAAGGCGCTCGCCGAGCGGGCCGCACGGGATTTCGTCGCGCGCACGCCGGGCGCGCCCCACTTTTCCTCGATCAATCCGGGTCTCGTGCTCGGGCCCGTGCTCGATCGCGACATCGGTTCGTCGGGCGAATTCATCCAGCGCTTCCTGCAGGGCAAATATCCCGGCTGTCCGCGCTTGTCGTTTCCCGTCGTCGATGTGCGCGACGTCGCCAAACTGCATCGGCTCTCGCTCGAGTCGGGCTTGCCGAGCGGCGGCCGCTACCTCGCCGTGTCCGAGACCGCCTGGTTCATCGATATGATGCGGCCGATCAAACGCCGTCTCGGGGCCGCCGCACGCAAGGTTCCGGTCATCGAGCTGCCCAACTTCGTCGTGCGCCTCATCGGTATCGTCGATCCGCGCGCGCGCGCAATTGTCGGCGAACTGTCGCGCCACCCGACCTACGATACGCGCGATACGCGGGAAGCGCTGGCGATCGGTTTCATTCCGGTCACCGAGTCGGCGCCCGCGATGGCACAGAGCCTCGTCGACCTGGGTCTGGCGGCGGGTGCCTGATGGCCGGGCGCTGTTTCGAGGACTGGACGGTCGGCGATCGCATCGAGCACGT
>Ga0302320_10006294_pt1 | contig 26381 bp, 20 predicted proteins | sample Bog_T0_3_FD_202130 | JGI IMG/M metagenome (GOLD analysis project Ga0302320, IMG submission 202130) | Peat permafrost microbial communities from Stordalen Mire near Abisko, Sweden - Bog_T0_3 | ecosystem: Environmental > Terrestrial > Soil > Wetlands > Peat | place: Sweden: Abisko, Stordalen Mire... | reverse complement strand
AGTTCGCGACGGTGAAATAATATCATGCCGATAACGGCAAAGAAGCCGCCGACGAGGAGGACGATCTGGCCGAAGGCGAGACCGAGCTGGCCCCAGGTAATAGTGCGGCCGGTGCTGAGGGCATCGACGGGCGAAAAATTCTTGACCAGGCTGGTGACCACCAGCAATCCCTTAAAGATGGGAAGGAGGATGATATCGGCGGAGGCGTGCCCCATCACCCCGGTTTCCTCGTTGCCGCCGGCCACGGTGCCATTGGAAACGGATTCGGCCAGCGTGCCGCTGGAGAGCACCACGACCATCAAGGCCATGGAAAAGAACGCGGCGACCGGAAACGTGAGGAAACTGGCAGCCATCAAACCCATGGCCGACATCAAAGCCAGCCAGCAAAAGATGATTCCGAGAGCGCGGGCAAAATTCATGCCGAAGCCACCTTCGGGATACAAGACTTCCATGCCATCCTCGAGGGGAAAGAGCAGCGGGAGATTGTTGGGATTATAGGCATTGATGGTCAGAAACCCCTTACTATCGAGGAGATTGGCCGGAATGGGAAATTCGTGATACGTATCGGCCGACAAATCCATCAAGTCGCTCTGCCAGCCGGGGGTTTCGGTTTGACCGATCGTCCAGCCGACTTTGAAGGTGGTCGTTGCGCCGACCATCGGGGTATTGAATTTAATGCGCAGCCGCAACGGTTTGTCCTTCAAACTGCCTTTGACACTGCTGAGATCGACGTTCCAACTCTTCCAATATTCAGGAGGGACGACCTGGAGGCTGGCCTTGACCTGCTCCCGGATCTGACGGCGCATTTCCACGACATCCTTGGGATTTTCCACGGGATGGTTCTGCAGATTCTTTTTCAGCGAATCATCGGTCATGGTCTCGATATCGGAGGCCTCGGTGGGCGGCGTGGCGGAACCACGCGCCACCAGTATCTCATCCCGGAGCACCTGCTGAACTTTGGGGGGAAGCTGGGAGGCGCGCCACATGAGCAATCCGTAAACACAGGCGCCGCTGATGGCCAGCAAAGCGGCGTTCAGCAGGGCGATGCCCAGCCATTTGCCCAGCCAGATTTGCCAGCGAGCAATGGGTTTGGTGGCGAGGACCTGGATCTGACATTCTTCAATATCGCGGGCCAGGGTGCCGCAGGACAACCAGATGGTGGAAAAGCCGAGCAACGCGGTAATGGAACTCAACGTGTACGTCAGAATGATCTGGGTAAAACCCTGGGCGGTGCCGTCATCCTTGATGACGAGCGGCAAACCGACAACCGCAACGATCAACAGGGCGGCAATGACGAGAAACAGTCGAAACCGCAAAGCGGCTTTCCAAGTCAACCAACAGATGGCGAGAATGCGTTGCATGCAAAACCGCGGTTACTTTTTACCGCCGAGCAACGAAGACAATTTTTCATCCGCCTTGGCCAAATCCACAGGCTTGATTTCCGCGGTTTTGGCCGGATCGGGAGCCACCGGCGCGGGCACGGGCTGGGTGAGAGCTGACAGTTTGCTTTCGTCGATGGCGGGCGCCGGGGCGGCCACTGGAGCGGGCCGGGCGGCGGCTTGGGGCAGGGAAAGTTTCTCGAGCAATTTTTCCGAAGCGGGCGGCTCGGCCACCCCGCCGCGCAGATAGGCAGCAACCTGGGCGCCGGATTGGGCGCCGCTAGTTTCCTGGGCGGCGCGGGCTTTTTGGACGACATCCAAAAAGTAACTTTCCAAATTCTGGCTCGGGTTATCGACGCGGACTTCGCCGGTCGTCACATCGCGGCGGATGATCTCCAGAACTTTCTCCAGCGTTTCCCGGGGAAGAACGGGGGTGGTGATCCGCAAGGTATCGGGCTTGGCGAGCAACTCTTTTAAAGTGCCCATGGCCTGGATTTTGCCGCCGTAATAAATGACGACGCGATCGCAAACATCTTCGACATCCGAAAGCAAATGGCTGCTGAGGATGACCGTTTTTCCCCGGCGAGCCAGGGCGACGATCAAGTCTTTCACTTCGCGGCAGCCAATGGGATCGAGACCGGCGGTGGGCTCATCCAAAATCACGAGATCGGGATCATTGATCAGGGCTTGGGCCAGGCCGATGCGGCGCTGCATGCCCTTGGAGAATTCGCCGACGGCCCGGGTCTGAGTGCGGCCCAGACCGACCATTTCCAGCAACTGTTCCGACCGGCTATTGCGCTCGGACTTGGACAATTGAAAAATGTTGCCGAAGAAATCCAGCGTTTCGCGGGAATTCAGATAGCGGTAGAGGTAGGATTCTTCCGGCAGGTAACCGATGCGGGATTTCGTCTGCACGTGGCGGGGAGAATGGCCAAACACCTCGATATGGCCCTTGGTGGGATTGAGCAATCCCAACAAGAGCTTGACGGTGGTGGATTTGCCCGAGCCATTGGGCCCGAGCAATCCAAACACTTCCCCGCGGCGGACCTCGAAATCCACACGATCCACCGCCCGGGCTTTGGGACGATTCCAAAAGTCCTTGAAGACCTTGGTCAGCCCGCGCACGGACACCACCACTTCACCGGTTTGGGTTCCCGCGGAGGGGGCGGGAGCGGGCGAGATCAGATCGGTGGCGGGCATGGTGACAGTATTTTATTGCTGCAATCGGACCCAGCTTTCGTGTTCGCTGAGCGTGAACGTTTCATTGGCCAATCTTTTAAAATCATCACTGATGTCGCCCTCAGTGACCATTTTAAACACGTAATCGATTACTTTTTGCTGCTCTTCCGGCGACAGTTGCTTGATAACATTAATTACATCCACGGCATTCATCGTTTTCCTTTCCCTTTTCCATTGGTTTACCATTTTCCATTTCCTAACCGACATTACTTAAAATCAAGCGAGCTTGGGCGTCAAGCCGGGACGGGCCGAAGCCGTTGCCCGGGGAGCCACCAACTCAGGTTGGAAATGCTCCAGCTCTTCACCTTTGCGCACGAGACGGGCGCTATTAAAAATCACAATCAAGGTGCCCGCGACATGCATCATTGACGCGGCAATCGGTCCGATGAAGCCCGATGCGGTGGCGGTCCAACCGGCAATAATGAACACGACGCCAAAGAGGAAATTCTGGTTGATGACGGTGCGGGTGCTCCGGGAGAGTTTCACCAAAAAAGGCAGACGGCGGAGATCGTTATTCATCAAGGCGATCGTGGCGCTGTGGATGGCCACTTCGCTGCCGGCGGCCCCCATGGCGATGCCGATATCACCGGCGGCCAAGGCGGGCGCATCGTTGACACCGTCGCCAATCACGGCGACGCGGTAGCCCTTGGCTTTGATCGCCCGGACAAACTCAACTTTGTTTTGGGGCAGGCAATCGCCTTTGGCTTCTTCGCAGCCGATTTCCTGAGCGACACGCGTGGCCACCACCTGGCGGTCACCACTGATCATCGCCACTCGGCGGACGCCGGCCTCTTTCAACTCCGCCAAGGCTTCCTTGGCTTCCGGGCGAATTTTATCCTGCATGCCGACCCAACCGATGCATTGGCCGTTACGAGCGACAAAAATCAGGCTCCAACCTTCGGCTTCATTCAGGTCGACGGACTTTTCGAAACCGGGATCAATTCCGTTGTCTTTGAGCCATTGAGCGCGGCCGACGAGGATATTGGCATCGTTGATTTGGGCTTTGACGCCGCGACCGGCGATTTCCGCAAAATCTTTGGGTTCCACCAAGGGCAGACTCGCTTCGCCAGCGAGATTGGACAGCGCTTTGGCGGTGGGATGGTTACTGTATTTCTCCGCGGAAGCGGCGAGCAAGAGGAGTTCAGCGGGCTTGGTTTCGCCGAGTGGCGCCAAGCGGCTGACCGCGAGCTGGCCCGTGGTCAAAGTGCCGGTTTTATCAAAAATAAAAGCGTTAATCTTGGCGGCCGCTTCGATATCCGCGACGTTCTTTATCAGAATACCCAAGCGGGCGGCGGCGGACAAAGCCGCCACCATGGCGGTGGGGGTGGCCAAAATAAAGGCGCAAGGACAGGAAACGACGAAAATGGCAATGACCCGGTTTAGATCATGGGTGAAGGCCCAGACCAGCGCGCCAATCACCAATACCAAGGGGGTATAGAAACCCATGTATTGATCGACGATCTTCATCAGAGGGAGCTTGGTCTTTTCGGCGGCCAGAATTAATTCACGCACGCGACCGAGGGTGGTGTCCTCGCCGGCCCGACTGACTTTGATTTCCAGAACGCCGGTCAGGTTTTGGGTGCCGGCAAAAACTTCGTCACCCGATTTAAGATCGACCGGCAGCGATTCACCGGTAATGGTGGCTTGATTGAACGATCCCTGGCCGGTCACGATGACGCCGTCGGCAGCTACGTTATCACCGGGACGAATCCGGATCAGGTCGCCCACGGCCAACTGGCTGGCGGCGACTTCTTCTTCATTGCCATCCTTCAAAAGGCGACGCGCCCGGGTGGGGGTGAGTTTGATCAGGGATTCGATGGAATTGCGGGCGCCTTCCGCGGTCCGGGTTTCGATCAATTCGCCGATCAGCATGAAGAAGGCGACCACGCCGGCGGTTTTATAGCCCGCGCTGGCAGTTTCGCTCAGGCCACCGGAAGCACCGGAGGCGAATGCGGCCAACACGGCGATGGCGACCAGTTCGTTGATGCTCAACTGGCCCTTGCGGAGGTCTTTCACCGCCGTGATGACGATGGGGGTCCCCAAAATGATTGCCCCGATGCAGGCGCTGGCGCTGGAGACGGTCTGGCCTTGGGCAAAGAACCAATCAACGATAAAGGCGTTCAGGACGAAGGCGATGCCCGCGAGCATCCAAGTCAGGCTGACGTTGGAATGCTCGTGGTCATGACCACAGCCGCAATCCGGGCCGTGTTCATGTTCGTGCTGGCTCAGGAGCGAGGTGACTTGCATACAAATTAATTTTACTTGCCGTTAGGATTCGCCAACAACGGATTTTCCGGCGGCGGTTCACGATTTAATTGTAACCGCATTTCGGTCGGTTCGCCAGTCTGGCTGGCGGGTTCCAGCCAGTTTTCGGACGCGCTCAAGACCTGGCCCCAAGCCAGCATGACCGCCTGCTGCCGGTAGAGGTCGGGATTGCTCTGATATTGTGGCAGGATGTCGGTAAACCGCCGCGCTTCGGCGACGACGTTGGTGACGTAATTGGCGCTGGCGAGCGTCGCCTGGTTGAGGATGGTCGAGGCTTGGGCGCTCGCGGTGCTCAACACCCGGTTCGTGTAGCTGTTGGCATCGATGATCATTTTCTTGCGATTTTGCGAGGCAATGGTCACGGCGGCGAATACGTCTTTTAATTGCCGCGGGGCATTGCGCTCAATAGTGCATTGATCAACCGAAATTCCCAAATGCTCCTCCTCGACTTTGTTGACAACCCGCAATTTCACCGCGTCTTGGAAGCCCGCCACGTCCCGGGTCAGAATGTCGTCGACGTTATATTTGGCCGCAGTATAGAGAACGGAATTGTCCAAGACATTTAACACGGCATTGGAAATGCCGGTGAGGCTGTAGGCAAAATTGGTTTCGCCCGCAAAGCCGAAAACGGCGAGCGTGGGGTTCTTGATGTAATACGTCAAAGTCGCCCGGATATGGATGATGTTGGTATCGGCGGTGAGGACATAGCCGTCGATGGCCGGGTTCAGGGAGGGACCGGAGGGACCGATGTCGCCGCCGCTGGCTTCCAGCAAATCCTGATCATGGGTCGTGTAATACCAACCGTTGTTGGAGGTGACTCTTTGAATCTCCGTGATGGGAATTTTTACCACCTCATCGATGGGATACGGGAACGACCAATGCAGGCCGGGCCCGAGAATGGCGTCGTCGCCTTCCCCGACCGTCTTGCCAAACCGCAGTTTAACGGCTCGTTCCGCCGGTCCCACCGTAAAGAAACCGGAGGCAAAAAACGCCAATACCATCAGCACCATGACCACTTGGACGACGCGAAAGCTGCTTTGAAAGGCTTCCGCCAAGGCCTGGGATCCGGCGTCCTGAGGCTGGGCAGACTGATCGTGGGAAGGTACAGGAGAGTCGCTCATGGATTTCCGGGCGTTTTAAGGGCCTGACTCTGAAACAGATCAAAGGGCGGGGTGCGATCGTCAAAGATCAGGGTCGCCCGCTGGCCCAGAGACTGTTTCAGCGCATCAATGCGCAGCAGAAAGATGTAGAGGTCGGGATTTTGTTCAAAGGTTTTGAGCGTGGGGGCGGCGGCGGCTTCGCCTTCGCCTTTGATCCGGATGGCCGAGGCCTGGGCGTTGGCCACGAGTTCGGAGGCCTGGCGGTCGGCTTCGGCCTTGATGATCGTGGCGTCCCGGAGGCCGTCATAGGTTTCCTTGCTGATCAGCAACTGACGCTCTTGCTTCATCCGTTCAAACACGCTTTGGGTGACGGCTTCGGGCAGCTCAATTTTCTTAAACCCGAGAAAATCCACTTCGATGCCGTAATTATGAGCCTCCAGCTGAGATTGAACCCGCTGTTTAATCTCATCTTCGATCTGCTCGAACTTCAAGGCTTTCGGGTCGGTGTTCACCAAATCCCCCAGCCGATGCTGGCCGATCACGCCGTTTTGGGCGTTACGGAGGATATCTTCCAAGGTGTTTTGGGCGATGTGGACGGAACCGCTGAATTTCGGAAAAAACAAACCGGCATCCGAGATATGCCAGCCGATGTAAGTCGTGGTGATGACATTGTTGTTATCCGTGGTGTATCCCTGGCTGAACTTGTCCTCAAAGTTTTGGATTCGTTTATCGAACTTGTAGACCTTCTCAATCGGCCACGGCCATTTGAAATAGGCGCCGGGCTTGTCATAGGTGGCGTTTGGTTTATCAAATAAGGTCTTCAATGCCACTTCGGACTGCCGCACTTGAAACACGAACAGCAGCATTATAAAAATAGCGGCCAGCACCGCGCTAACAAGGATGGTCAAGGGATTACGTTTCATGGCTTGGTCTCGTTGGGCGTGGGAACTTTCAAATTATTCAATAACAGATCAGAGCGAATGCTCTCTTCCAGATTGTAGATCAGGACATTGTGCGTATTGGTAACCAGCAGCAGATACTTTCGGGCATCGGCGGTGGATTGGGCAAAAGCTTGATAGTAAATCCGTTGCTTGTAAACCGAGGGGGCGGCGGCGAAAGCGGGAATCTGGTTGGTAAAGAGGGCGGCGCGCGCAAAGGCGGAGGTCTCCAGTTGCACTTTGGCGGATTCAGCGGCGCTATTCGTGCTGAAGGCGAGGGCCACAGCCGTGTCATTGGTGATGACGGCTTCCGCCTGGGCCAGGAGGTTGGAAGCCAGGCGGGTCTGGCGGGCGCCAATCACACTTTCGTAATCCTTGGCCACCTTCGTGGGCGGATGAATGTCCTGCAATCCAACGAACGTTATTTTGGCGCCCAAATGCCGCTCATCTGCGGCGGCCTGAATCTGATCGCGCAAATAATTTCCGCCTTCAAATCTCCCCGCCGACATGATTTGATTCAGATCCTCACCGGCGAGGAAGCGAACGACCTGTTCCGACGCCACCTCGGACAACACGTTGGTGGGATCGCTGTTATAATAGGCCCAGTCGATGACATTCGTGATTTGATATTGAACCGGGATACTCACCGAAATCAAGCCGACCGCGGGCGTTTTTACGATACTGTTGGTGTCTCCCTCCAATTTTTCGACGCCAGTCTGCTGGCTGCCGCCCACCAGAAAGTTTTCTTCCTGGTCATGGGGGACCGACCAGAGGATCACGCGCGATTCCTTGCCTTCGGTCGGAGTAAAGCCGACATACAAAGATTGGATCCGCTCGGTCTGATAATGGTAGGCAATGTCCCAAGGCCAGGGCAGCTTGAGGTGGGCACCGGGCAGCAAGGGGTCGGGCAACCGTTTGCCGAAATGTTCCAGAACCGCCTCTTCACCGGGGCTGACAAAAACAAAACAGGTGGACAAGGCCAGCACGGCCAACTGTACCAACAGGAGCAGCAGGAGGTTTTTTTGGAGGAGTTGATAAAACCAGGTTTCGGAAACCTTGAATCCGAATTGGTAATCCAAGGCCTGCGCGGCGGTGGTAAACAAACTTTCGGGCTGGGCCAACAAGCCCACGAGACGCCCATCATAGAGCGGGCGGCCAATTTTGCCTTTGATGCGCGGCCGATAAATTTCCAGCAGCAAGGTGAGCAATTGCTCCACCGCAATCAAAGCCAGCAGGAGGCACAGAATTCGGGCTCCCCACAAATCAGCCCAGGCCAGCTTGAATTCGACACCGGCAATGACGACCGCCGTGAACATGCAGACGTAAGCGCCAGCGAGGAGGAAGCTTGAGCTGCCCCGCAGCAAGCGGCTGTTTTCCAGGCGGACCATCGTTACCGAGAACCGGCCGACGAGGAACAGGACAAGGGCGAAAATGGCGAACAGCGACAGCGCCGGCATGCTGTGTTCCGGCACGAAACCGGAAAGCGGCTGACCCGCCCAGCGCCACATAATCCAAGCGGCGGCCGATTCGAAAACGAGCAGCAAAACCGAAAAACCGGGGACGAAATATTTCTCAAACTGTTCGCGGGAACGGCGCGCGGGAAAGACCTCCGAATCCCTGGCGGCGAACAAGGTGGAATCACCCCGTCCATGGGCCAGTTCGTCCAGCTCGAGTTTTTCGAGGCGTTCATTTTCCTCCAAGCGCATCTGGAACCAGCCCATCAGGGCGACCAGGACGCTCAGGCCAAGGAAGATCACGGCAACCTGGGCCGTGAATGATTTCACGTAAACCGTGGCAGCCAAGGCGGCGATAAAAATTATCAGACCGACCACCAGGTTCACCAAACCGTTTTTTTGTGTATTACGTTCCATTTTCAGCTCAATTCGCGTTCTTCAAACAGCGCCGCTCCGACCGCCAGCGCTGCTCCGGCGTAGCACACCGCATAGGCGAGCGCTTTGGCGACATAAGCCCATTGAAAGGTATTCTTGCCAATCTCAATGGCATCGGCGAACCAGAAAAGTTGCCAGTTCGGCAGGATTGAGTAAAGCGCCGATGCCCACCAGGGAGCGCCGCCTTCAATTTTCCCGCCCGCCTGACTGTAAATATAATCCGACATGAGACCGATCAGGAAAATGGCGGTGCAAATGGCGAGGGTCGGTATGGTATCAAAGCGGGTGGAACAGGCCAGCGCGATGGCCGCCAGAATCCACAAGGCGAACAAAATCAAAATACCGGCGGGAACCAAACGCCAGTCCACTTGGGCCAGGGTGGAAAGCGATTGCATTTGGTGGGTGAAACGGAAGACGACAAAGGCCGCCAGACTGACAAAAAGGACCATAAGAAAAACCGCATCGCTGACAAAGGTCCGGCGCAGGAAGAAATTGCTGAATCCCGCCAGCAAATAGGCCAGCGCGATGGCGGCGCCAAAGATCTCGAGGGCGGGCAGATCGGTGCCCCCGTAAGCGTCAAACGCCATGCGACTCGTCAGGAGAACGCCCACCAGGTTGGTATAACTCAGAACCGTCAGGGCCACGGCCAGGCCGGCAAATTTGGCGAACAAAAACTGGATGCGTCCAATGGGTTTGGACAGCACGGCCAAGGCGGTCCCGGAGCGAATTTCCCGCGCCAGGGAAGCCGAGGCACTCAGGATGGCGCCAAACAATCCGGAGACCATCATCACCGCCAGCGCGGAGTTGACGACCAGCTTGGGCTCATCACCGAACGCGAAATAATATGGGACGGCCAAAAAAATCTCGAACATGAGGGATCCGGTCAACAGCAGGAGAAAAACCGGCTGCCGGACCAGTTCCATGAACGCATTAATGGCTATAGTGAGGAACTGACGCACAAGTAATCCGGACAGTCTATTCGCCGAAACGCAAAAGGCCAGTGGTTATTCGTTCAAAGATGAAAATCATAATCTGAGTTCAGCGAAATTGACGCTGAAGAAATCAAAATCGTTCAAACTTTTCAGTTAAACCGCCTTAAGCCATGGCCCGGGCGATGGCGTTCCACCAAGCGTCATGAAGATCTTTCAATGAGGCGCTGGATTCGGCGGAAGCCGTCTTGATATTTAGTTTTTCGCCGCCCACGCGGCCGATGGCGGCGGCGGGCACGCCCAGCAGTTTCGCCCGTTCCACCACTTTCACGGCATCCAAGGGCTTGGCGGAGACCACGACGCGGGATTGGGTTTCGCCGAAGAGCAACGCATCGTCGCGGATTTCTTTCAAATCGGAAAGATCCACGGTGGCGCCGATCAAACGCGGGGTTTCCCGCGCAACGAGTTCCGAAATACAGCTTTCGGCCAACGCCACGGCCAGTCCGCCGTCACTGCAATCATGGGCGCTCTTGATCAAGCCGGATTGAATCAGACCCAGCAGCGTGGTGTGCAAGGTCCTGGCGATATCCAAGTCGCAGCGGGGGGGTGTGCCGGTCTTAAGACCTTGAATGACTTGGAGATACGCGGAACCGCCCAACCCCAGCAAAGGATCGTTTTTATCGGCGGCGTCGCCCAACAAGATAATAACATCGCCTTCATCTTTAAACCATTGGGTGGTAACGTATTCCAGCTTATCAACCACACCCACGACCGCGATGGTCGGCGTGGGGTCGATGGGGCCGTTGGGGTTTTGGTTGTAGAGGGAACAATTGCCGCCGGTCACGGGGGCATTGAAAGCCCGGCAGGCATCGGCCAAGCCGCGGACGCTTTCCTTGATTTGCCAAAATAGTTCGGGCTTATGGGGATTGGCCATGTTCAGGTTGTCCGTCGCCCCCAAGGGGACGGCTCCGGAGCAGGCCAGATTACGGCAGGCTTCGGCCACGGCGGCCTTGGCGCCTTCATAGGGGTCCAGATAAACGTAAACTCCGTTGCAATCGACAGATATGGCGATCAGTTTTTCGGGAACGGTGGCGCCGTTAACCGATTCGGGAAGGGAATCGCCCTTGATGCGGATAACCGCAGCGTCGCTGCCGGGGCAAACCACGGAACCGTCGCGGACTTGATGATCGTACTGGCGATAAACCCAGTTCTTGGAAGCGATGCTCGGCCAGGCGAGCAATTTTAGCAAAACGGCGGAGGCGTCGAATTTGGCGGAAATAGGGTCCAAGCGGAAGGCACGAACGGCCTGCAAATAGGCTGGTTCCTGCGCTTCGCGCTGATAAATGGGGGATTCATCGGCAATTTTCTTGGCCGGGATGTCCGCAACGACATTACCGCCCTGGCGCACAACCATGCGACCGGTGTCCGTGACGAAGCCGACTTCGGCCCAGGGCAGATCCCATTTGTCGAAAATGCGTTTTACTTCTTCTTCGCGGCCTTTGTGGACGATGATAAGCATGCGCTCTTGCGACTCGCTGAGCATGATTTCATAGCTGCTCATGTTGGGGGCGCGCTGTGGCACCTTGTCCAACTCGATCTCGATGCCCGTACCCGCGCGAGCGGCGGTTTCGCAAGTGGAACAGGTCAACCCGGCGGCACCCATGTCCTGGATACCGGCGACGGCGCCGGTGGCGAGCAATTCCAGGCAGGCTTCGCAAACGAGCTTTTCCATGAAGGGATCGCCCACTTGCACAGCGCCGCGCTGTTGCTGGGAGGATTCGTCCGTCAGATCCTGGGAGGCAAACGCCGCACCCGCGAGGCCATCGCGACCGGTGGCCGGCCCGACGTAGAAGACCGGGTTGCCGATGCCTTTGGCCGCGCCGCGGGCGATTTGGTCATGGCGCAGAACGCCGAGGCAGAAGGCGTTTACCAGCGGGTTGCCTTCGTAGGATTTGTCGAAATAGACTTCGCCGGCGATCGTGGGGATGCCGAAGCAATTGCCGTAATGGGCGATGCCGTTGACGACGCCGCTGAACAACCGTCGGACTTCGGGCTGGGATAATTCGCCGAATCGCAAGGAATTGACTGCGCAAACCGGGCGGGCGCCCATCGTGAAAATGTCGCGCACAATGCCACCGACGCCGGTGGCGGCACCCTGAAACGGCTCGACCGCGCTGGGGTGGTTGTGGGATTCGATTTTGAAAGCGATGGCCAGATTATCGCCAATATCAATGATACCGGCGTTTTCCTCGCCGGCGCCGACCAGGATCTTGGGCGACTTGGTCGGGAAGGTTTTGAGGAGGGGCCGGGTATTCTTGTAGCTGCAATGTTCGCTCCACATCACTGAAAAGATGCCGAGTTCGGTATAGCTGGGCACGCGACCAAGGATTTCCTTTACGTGGGCATATTCATCCGGCGTCAAGTTGTGCTTGGCGACGAGTTCGGGGGTGATGGCTGGCTCGCTCATGAAATAATTCAGGGCATAGAATGCTATCTCCGGGGTCAGTAGACAAGTAAATCACGGGGAGGGTGGATTCGCCTGCCGCCACGAAGGCCGCCAAGGCAAGTCCGGATAGGGCGGGCAGCCCTCTGCACGCCGTCGTAGGAATCGATAACGCCGATCGTTCTTTTGCGCATCGTCGTGGGTTGTGATTCCCGGGACGGCGCGCACGGAGTGACGCGCCCTACCCCACGATTCTCGTATACTCCACGGTTTGGTTAGATTGCTCCGTCTTTTCCGCCGGGCAGGACGCCCGGCTCACGGCGGGCAGGATGCCCTCCGCTACGAGGGGATTTTGTTCAGGGACTATCGTCAGGCGCAAGCCAAGCGATTTTATTACTGCCATTGCCGAGATGCCCTGATTATGCTACAAATATGTGCATTATTTAATCAAATAAGCGGCAAAAAATGAACATAAACTTCCCACCGGTGGATGCCGGCTATATCAAAACAAAGGTCGAAGGCGGCTATTACAGCAACGCCACGGAAATGGTGCGCGACGCCGTTCGGCGTATGCGCGAGCAGGATGACCATCATGGCCGACTGCTGGCAGCAATTGAAATTGGTGAGCGCGACATTACCGCCGGCCGCACGGTTCCATACACACCCGATTTGCTCAAACAGATAGAACAGGAGGCACGGACGCACGCCGCCAATAACCGCCCGACAAATACTGATGTCGTCCCCTAAACGCCGCATCGAGCTATCGCGGCAGGCAAAGGAGGATTTTCGTGACATTCTGTCCCACACGCTCACAACTTGGGGTGAATCTCAACTGGCAAATTACCGCGTCAGCATCAATGACGCACTGCACGTTATTTTGCACAATCCTGGCGCGGGCCGTCCGACGGTGAAACCAACCCTTAAGGTCTTGGCAGTCGAGCATCACCGGATTTTTTACCGAACAATTGACGACACCATTTATGTCGTGCGCATTTTACATGAGCGCATGGACACGTCCCGGCATTGGTGAAGCTGCAAAGTGGCGGGTTTTAGAAAGCCCAAGCCTGTTCTGGCGAATTGTTTTGAACAGACGGCCTTTAGCCACGGTTGGAACACAGATGAAACACGGCTGGGGAACAGCAGAAGGGGTTCAGGCGGAGAGGCGGCGGGGAATCGGAGTTGGGAGCCGCGACAGAACGCAGAGGACGCAAAGGAATTGTGCCCCGAAGCCCAGCGATTGTCCCGCGTCCGACGCAGGACTACCCAGGGAAAGCGAATCCACCCACCCCTCCTCCCCAAACGAGATGGTGCCCAACCGTTTTGCCGATACCGTCATCGTTTGGAAGTTCTTATCTTCGCAGCTAAACGTACGGTCTTTCCGCCGGGCGGGACGCCCGGCTCTACGGCGGGCAGGATGCCCACCTCCACAAGGGGCTGGCGTCCGCAGGTGCCGCGGTCGGGAGACCGCGATAGGTTCCCAGCAACGCTTGGTGGCTTGACTCTGGCGTACGAGTACGGATTCTGTTGTCTGTGCACGATTTGCAGGCAACGGATTTACATCACTTGAACGCCGCCTCCGGGTGGCTGGGGTTGGGCTGCCCGAATGACGCGCGCGAGGAGCTGGGGAAGCTATCGGCGGCAAAGCAAACGCATCCCGCCGTATTGGATTTACGCTGGCTGATCGCCAGCCAGGAGAAAAACTGGCCGGAAGCGCTGGCCATTGCGGAAGCCGAACTGAAAATCGCCCCCGAAAGCGCGTCGGGCTGGCTGCATCGGGCCTATGCGTTGCGCCGGGTGAACGAAGATGGTTTGATTGTCGCCTGGCACGCGCTGTTGCCGGCGGCCGAAAAATTTCCGAACGAGCCCATCATTGCGTACAATCTTTCCTGCTATGCGTGCCAGATGAATGAGATGGTAACCGCCCGGACCTGGCTGCATCAGGCCATCAAAGTCGGCAAGAAGGAGGAGATCAAAAAAACAGCCCTGGCCGACGATGATCTCAAACCGCTGTGGAACGAGATCCATGAGTTATAAATTGAAAGCACCCGTTTTAACAGTTGATCATTTGCGGATTGAGCGTGGTGGGACAGTGATTTTGGATGACATCAGCTGGGCGGTGAATCCAGGCGAACATTGGGTCATCCTGGGGGCCAATGGCTCGGGCAAGACCTCCTTGCTGAGCGCGCTGACGGGCTATTTTATGCCGACGGACGGGGAAATTTCCGTGCTAGGTGAGACATATGGAAGTTCCGATTGGCGCGAGCTGCGCAAGAAAATCGGCATGGTCAGCTCCTCCGTTCGCCAGATGATGGCGGATGAAGAACCGGCGGTGGAAACGGTGGTGAGCGGCAAGTATGCGATGATTGATTACTGGGGCAAATTGACCAAAGCCGATTTGGCGGCCGCCCGACGTTTGCTGCGGCAGGTGGAAGCGCTGTATTTGGCCAACCGCGCCTGGGGCGTGCTTTCCCAGGGCGAACGCCAGCGCATCCTGATTGGGCGCGCGTTGATGGCGAAACCGCGGGTATTGATTCTGGACGAGCCGTGCGCGGGCCTCGATCCGGCGGCGCGGGAATCCTTTCTCCGGTTCATCCAGCGCCTGAGCCAGAAAAGGAATGCGCCCACGCTGATCTTGGTTACCCATCATGTGGAAGAGATCATGCCCGGATTCTCCCATGTGCTGGTCCTGCGGGAAGGCAAAGTGCTGGCGGCGGACGCGAAACCAGCGATCATGAAAACGGGTGTTTTATCCAAGGCTTTTGACGCCAAAGTCCGGTTGAAAAGAATTGGCCGCCGCTACGATATGGACATGATCGTTACGGGAAATTATGCGGTTTGAATTCGGAAGACTTACGTTAACTCAACCCGGGCCTGCCCGTGAACCTGCGGAAAGAACTTCACGCGGAGGCGCGGAGAGGAGGCAATTTGAATAAGCATTTTACCGACTTTTTCTGGAACCATGGCTCCGGAGGCGGTTCATGGTCCCAATGCATTCGAAAATCGAAATAGGGCTTCCCATGAACCTCGAACATTTTGTTCCAACGATTGACGTGGCCTCACTCCTCACCCCTACCCCTCTCCTCGTTAGAGGAGAGGGCACCGCGTTGGTGTATCCCCATGAATTTCCGATGTCCCCCGGCGGCGGCGCATCAATCGGTTCATGGGTTCAATGCGCGAACTTTTTCGGTGAAATCTCTCCTCATTGCGGGGCGAGGGAGACGCAATGGGCCGTCGCCATTATTTCTTCGGCAATCGGCCTAGCGCCGACGGCGTGCAAGATCAGGCTCCAGTATGGCCAAAACCGATCCGTCAACACTCCACTCCCCCCTGAGGCGCGCCGATAGTGAATAATATGCGGCAAGGGAGGTCTCCGGGGGGGGTGAATTCATTGCTTTCCTAAATCCCTAATAGTGGTAAGATGGTTCATGCCTTTCAGTAAATTAGGCCTTTCAAAAGCAGTCGTTGACGGTGTTAAAGCGAAGGGATATGTGGACCCTACTCCCATCCAATTGCGCGCCATCCCCCTGGTTCTGTCTGGCCGCGACATCATCGGGAGCGCCCAAACCGGTACCGGTAAAACCGCCGCTTTCGCCCTGCCCATTCTCACGAAACTTGGACATCACAACCCCGTCGGCCCACGAGCCCTGATCCTCGAACCCACCCGCGAACTGGCGGCCCAGGTCGAGACCAGCTTTCACAGCTACTCTCATTTCACCGACCTGAGGACCACCGTCATTTTCGGCGGCGTCGGGTACGGCAAGCAGAACGACGAACTCAAGGCGGGCGCGGACATCGTGGTGGCCACGCCCGGTCGCCTGATGGATCACATGGAGCAAGGCAACGTCAAGCTGGACAAGGTCGAATACCTGGTGTTGGACGAAGCCGACCGGATGCTGGACATGGGTTTTCTGCCCGATGTACGGCATATTCTGGATCGCTGCCCACGCAAGCGTCACACCGCCCTGTTCTCCGCGACCATTCCGCCGCAGATCGAAACGCTCATTCAATGGGCCATGCAGGACCCGGAAACGATCGAAATCGGCGCGCGCCGTTCCCCGGCGGAAACAGTCAAACATGTCATTTATCCGGTTTCAGACACGCAAAAAACCGATCTGCTCCTGGAGTTGCTCAAATCGGTGAGCGTGGAGTCGGTCATCATTTTCTGCCGCACCAAGCATGGCGCCGACCGCGTGGCGAATACCTTGAAACGCGCGAATCATGCCGTGGCGGTTCTGCATTCCAATCGCACGCAAAAGGAACGCGAACAGGCGTTGCAGGGATTTCGCGAAGGCCGTTTCGCGGTTTTGGTCGCCACGGACATTGCCGCGCGCGGCCTGGACATTGCGGATGTGAGCCATGTGATCAATTACGATGTGCCACAGCATCCGGAAGACTATATTCACCGGATCGGCCGGACGGGCCGCGCCGAAAACAAGGGGGACGCTTACACGATCATGGTCGCGGAGGATGCGGCGCATGTGTTCGCCATCGAACGTTTCATCAGCCAGAAGATTCCCCGCGTGAAATTGGAGAAATTCGATTACCGCTATACGGCATTGTTCGAAGAAGGCAAACCCGGCCAGGCGGCTGGTGGTTTTCCGGGCAAAGCCCGCGCAGTGCGCATTCGTGGCGGGTACCATTTCGCGCCGGGCGGCCGCAGACGGTGAGCATGGTCGGCAAGTTGCCGACCACGACGGGCGGGTCGCCCGTTCCACCCGGGATAATTCGCCCCGTTCTGGGTGGATCGGAAAGATGAAGCGAAGGCCCCGGTGAGATTTTTGGGTGTCCAATGATCGAAATGGCATTTTAATTTTATGTATCCAATGGCATCACTTGGCGGATTATTTGTTCTTCTCTACCTCGCTTGCGTCATCGCCGTGATCATCTACGTTTTGAGACTTCTGGGGCGGCTGGTCAGCGCACACGAGCGGGTCGCGGGCGCACTTGAGGTCATTGCCCGCAAACAGGAAGACAGCAAAGGGGATAAACCGTAGGAATTGTCGAAACGCGGCAAATGCCGTTCGCCCCATGCGGAAGCTCGCGATTAACAGAAAGTCATTGCTTCGGATATTATTGGGGGTCTATTTATTCCCGTTTTGTCTCGATCGACTCGTTAAGTGTACCGCCGAATGATTTGCCGCTTTGTGGATTGATGTTCGTCCTGGCAGCCGCCGGATTGTTTCTTGGTCGTCGTGAAAGTCGAACTTGGCGAATCATCTGGGTCAGCGCCCTAACGTTATCCATTTCATTCGGAATTTTGCAGGTCATCGCCGGCCAGCGAATCGCGCATCAGTTTCATAGAAATCAGACAAATTCGAACGCACAATCGGCGGATTGCGTTTGGCAGCCCCCGAGTACGTTGCTCAGACGAGGCCGCTCCTGACGGAGCTGGGATTTTGTTTAGGGAGATCGTTACTACAAATAGAACGCACCTATGGTGCTCGCAGAACAATTTCGCTGCGATTTTCAATGGTCCCCTGCTTTTGCGTTTTCCGTGAGCTCCAGCGGAGCGACCCATTTGTAGCAACCATGGCAAAAGATTTGCAAGCTCCGTTAGGAGCGGCCTCGTCTGGAAAATTCCCATGCCGAACTAAAAGACCGTTCTTTCATACCGCGAATTGCCCCAACAAAGCCTGATACACATCGGTCGAATCCATTTCAGACTGGGAAGAGCCGGCCGGTTCCGGGCTGATGAATACGGGCCACTCTTTTTTATCTGCTGGGCGGCGGCCGTGCGAACCTTTTACCAGGGTGGCGTCCAGCGGAATCACGTCCATCAACATCCGGAAGCCCAGTTTTTTTTGCAATAATCGCCACGCGATTTTTAATTTTGGCGACGGCAATTTTGGGTCGAGGAAAAGTTCCACCGGATCGTAGCCGGGTTTGCGATGAATATCCACGGTGCGCGCAAAATCCGGGGCGCGCCGGTCATCCCGCCAATAGTAATAATTGAACCACGCGTTCGACGGGGCGACGGCGATCAGATCGCCGGCACGAATATGATCAATTCCCGCTTTCGCTTTTTCCGGGCCGGCCAGAATGATTTCGACGCCTGCCGTCTTTTCCAGCAATCGGCGAACTGCCGTTTCCAATGCTGGATCGTTCAGGTAAATATGCGCCACCTGATGGTCGGCCACCGCGAAAACCTTGCTGGCGCCCGCATCCAAAATCTCCAATCCCAGCTCTTCTTTGATCGCCAGCCAGCCTTGTTCCCGGAACAAGCGGTTGAGCGAAACCGGCGTGTTCACGTTGGTGATACCGTACTCGGACAGCAGGACGACCTGCACGCCGCGCTTATCGTAAAAATCAATCAAACCGCCGACGATGGCGTCGAGCTCCTGCAAATCGCGGTGGATCTTGGGATTCAAGCCACCCGAACCATCGTAAGGACCATGGCGCTGCAGGTTATAATCCAAATGCGGCAGGTAGACGAGATTCAGCGTGGGCGAAAATTTATTTTCGATCCACTGGGCGGATGCGGCGATCCAGCGGGAAACACAGTCCGATCGTCCTGGCGGGGAGTCAATTCCCGCGGCGGGTCCCCAGAATCCGAAAAAGGGAAATTCGCCCAGATCCTTTTTTATTTCGGGACGAATGCCATAGGGCCAGGAATAAATATCGAAGAATTTCCGGCCATCGGCGGGATACATGGGCCGGGGCGTGATCGCATAATCCACGCGGGAATACATGTTGTACCACCAGAAACAATTGGCGGTGGTCGAGCCGGGCGACAGCGCGTCCCATATTTTGGAGGCCTGGACGATATGGTTGGACTGCTTCCAGAATTGGACTTCGGCGAGTTCGCGATGATACCAGCCGTTGCCAACGATGCCGTGCTGCGCCGGGGTTTTACCGGTGAGGTAGTTGGATTGGGCGGTACAGGTGACCGCCGGGAAAGCGGGCCGGATGCGCGACAAATTTCCGGTCCGACGAAAGGCGCTAATGGCCGGGGTGTGTTCACCCATGAGCGCTTCGGTCAATCCGACGACATTGAGGACCGCCAGCCGTTTCATTTTCGCTGGGAGCGTTTTTGCAATTCTTCGACCACCCGGATGACGATATTCTTATCCATCTCGTGCACTTCGACGCCCGTGCCGATTTTTTTTAACAGGGTGACGGTGAGTTCGCCGCCGAGGTGTTCGCGAAATTCATCGAGGCCGGTGAGGATCTGCCAGTTACCGCGATTGTCGCGATCCTGCATTTCGGAAGCAAACACCGCCAAACCGAGTTTCTCCAGCAAGCTGACGATGCGTTCGGCGGATTTCGCGTCCAGCAAACCGACTTCGCGGGAATAGAGCACATCCAAGGCGATGCCCATGGCCACGGCCTCGCCATGCCGGATGCGGAATTTTGACAGTTGCTCCAGCTTGTGCGCCGACCAATGGCCGAAATCCAAGGGCCGGGCCGACCCGACTTCGAACGGATCGCCGCTGGTGGCAATGTGGTTGAGATGCAACTCGGCACAGCGGCGGATGAGGCTTTTCATAGCCGCCGGCGCAAAGGCATTCAGTTTTTCCGCATCCTGTTCGAGGGCATCGAAAAATTCGCCGTCCCGGATGCAGGCCACTTTGATGGCTTCGGAATAGCCGCCGCGCTTGTCCCGGGCATCGAGGGTGGAGAGCAGATTAAAATCGTTGATGACCGCATGCGGCGGGGAAAAAGTCCCGACAAAGTTTTTTTTGCCGAACGCATTGAGGCCATTCTTCACGCCGACGCCGGAATCGGCCTGGCTAAGCGTGGTGGTGGGAATTCGCACATGGCGCAGGCCGCGATGGGCCGTGGCAGCGGCAAACCCAGCCACATCGAGCAACGCCCCGCCGCCGACGGCGACCAGATACGAATGCCGGTCGATATGATGGCGTCCCACGTGGGATAAAATATCGGTGACGATGGTGGGAGAATTTTTGGAATTTTCGCCGCCGCAAACGAACAAGGGTGAGCGGGCGAGTCGCAGACTGTCCGGATAGGCGCAGAAATAATCCAGGATTTGCCGTTCCAATCCGGGCACCGCCTGCGCCAGGGAATCCTCCAACACCAACAAAACCCGCGCCGGCTGGACGGCGCCGGTCAGGACATCTTTCAGGACCGGGTTTTTCGGGCTGAAAACATCTTCAGTAAAAAACACGCGCAACTGCCAGATTAAGTGAATGGAGCGCTCAATGACGGACATTGACACTAATGTGGACGATCAGCCGTCGTTTTCGAGCTTTAATTTTGCGCGGGGCAATTGCCTCGGAACCGACCCGGAAAGGCACACGCGGAGGCACAGCGCGGCGAATCCGCAACCAAAACAAAGCCGGGGAATTTAAACCGCGAAATATGCGAAAGACGCGAAAAGCAGAAAGAAGAAGAGATTTCAAGCGGAGACGCTCCTCCTTCGCTAAAGCTACGGAGGACAGGGGAGAACGCGGAGAAGAAAAAAACAGAATTATTCGAATGATTTAACCGCATTGAAAAAGGCATCGTTCTCACCTGGCGTCTTCATCTTTGTCCAATCTACGACGGGCCATCAATGGGCCAAAGGGCAAAACTGGCGAACCAACAATTTCTTGAACACCGCCGTCGTCGGGACCAACCAGCTCCACTCGAACCAGCGTGACGTCGTCACGTTTGTGACGCATAAAATACTCGGCCGCCTCGTCTTTTGAACAGGCAGTTAATTCATCATAATACATATTCCAGCTTCATAAGGATGCGTCGCGACTGGGCGGCACTTTTTCGGATGGCCTTTGGCGGTGGCGTCGAAAAAGCGGCGGGGCACCGCCGCAGTCCAAAACGCTTCGCGAAAGATCATGGTGGTTTGCGCAGGGTTGGTGGCCGTTTTCGGCTGGCGGCGCGCACGGAGTGACGCGCCCTACCTTCACCGGCGGCGGAAACAATTAGTTAAGCAATCTTGAACTTATCTGCCTTTATTCCCGGAGGGAATGCGCATGCAGTAGAAGGAGCGGTAGACAAAGACCAGCGCCACGATGAAACAGATGCCGCCGATGAGGTAGGGGGCGATGGAGTCCGGATGTTTCTGGCGCATCTTCACGGATATTTCCACGGCCAGCAAACCGAATAAGGTCGTGAATTTGATGATGGGATTCATCGCCACGGAGCTCGTGTCTTTGAACGGGTCGCCCACGGTGTCGCCCACCACGGTGGCGGCGTGTAGCGGAGTGCCCTTTTGCTTCAGGTCCACTTCCACAATCTTCTTGGCATTATCCCAGGCGCCGCCCGCGTTCGCCATGAAAATGGCTTGGAACAGGCCGAAGAACGCGATCGCAATCAGGTAGCCGATGAAAAAGTACGAATTCAAAAACGGCAGTCCGAGCGCGAAGGAAAACACGACAATGAATATGTTGATCATGCCTTTTTGAGCGTAAATGGTGCAGATTTCGACGACGCGCTTGCTGTCCTCGATGGACGCCGCGTCCTTGTCGAAATCCAGGTTCTTCTTGATGAACACCACGGCGCTGTACGCACCGGTTACCACGGCCTGAGTGGCCGCGCCGGTAAACCAATAGATCACGGCACCACCCATGAGCAGGCCGAAGATCACGGGCGGTTGCACAAGGCTCAGGTGCGCGATCACATCGCCGGAAACCTGTTGCAATAACATGATGATGCCAAAGATCATGGTGGTGGCGCCGACGACGGCCGTGCCGATCAGAACGGGCTTCGCCGTGGCCTTGAAGGTGTTTCCCGCGCCATCGCCTTTTTCCAATTCCAGCTTGGCCCCGGCAAAATCCGGTTCGAAGCCAAAGTCGCGCTCGATTTCCGCGCCCACGTTTTCGATGGATTCGATCCGGCTCAGTTCGTAGACCGATTGCGCGTTATCCGTCACGGGGCCGAAGCTGTCCACGGCGATGGTTACGGGCGCCATGGCGAGGAAGCCGAAGGCGACCAGTCCGAAGGCGAAGATTGGGGCGGCAAAGGCGAATTCATTCGGCAGGAGCGCCATGAAATCGGCGTTTTGCGAAAACATGTAGGAAGCAAACATTAAGGCGAGAATGACCAATCCCATCCAGAATGCGGAAAAGTTACCCGTCACGAATCCGGAAAGGATGTTGAGCGAGGCGCCGCCCTGGTCGGAGGCATTGCAGACCTCCCGGACATGGCGCGAGTTGGTGCTGACGAATATTTTGGTAAATTCCATGATCAAGGCCCCGGCCAAAGTGCCGCAGCCGATGATCGCGGACAGCACCCACCACAAGTTCGGCAATGGCACGGTGACGGACGAGCCTTGAATCATTTTGGACACGGTCAGGTCACCCAACAAGAGTTTGGTGGCGGCGAAACAGATTAAGATCGAAACGATCGACGTGATCCAGACCAGTTGGGTGAGCGGCTCTTCCCAATTGAATTTGATCACTCCGCAATAGCGCATTTGAACGAAGATTTTATTCAGGTAAAAAGAACCGAGCGAGGAGAGCACCATCAGGATCTGGATGGCAAACAGCCAGATGATCAATTTGCCACACAGAACAGGCGACGCCACCAGGGACAGCGCCAGGAACGAAATCAGCGCCACGCCGGTGACCCCGTAGGTCTCAAATCCATCCGCGGTGGGCCCGACCGAATCGCCGGCATTGTCACCGGTGCAATCCGCGATGACGCCGGGATTCTTCGGATCATCTTCCGGCAGATTGAAGACGATTTTCATGAGGTCGCTGCCGATATCGGCAATCTTGGTAAAAATACCGCCGCCGATGCGCAGGGCGCTGGCGCCCAGCGATTCACCAATGGCAAAGCCGATGAAGCAGGCGCCGGCCATTTCCGCCGGGATAAAAACCAGAATTCCGATCATGCAAGCCAGCTCCACGCAAACCAGCAACAGACCAATGCTCATGCCCGCGTGCAGGGGGATAAACAAGGTGCGCAGCGAATCGCCCTGCAAGGCCGCGAAGGCGGTCCGGGAATTGGCGGTGGTATTGATGCGAATGCCGAACCACGCCACGAGGTAACTGCCCAAAATGCCGAGCACGGAACAGCTGAGGATTACCGCCACGCGGCCCAGGGTATTTCCCTGTAATTCGCTGAAATAATAAACCATGCAAATGGCGATCAGCACCCAGAGCGCCACGAGAAATTTTCCCTGCTGCAGCAGATAGGTTTTGCAGGTCTGCCAGATGATGTCGGAAACATGGTGCATGGTGCGATGCACCGGCAGTTTGCGGATGCGGGTGTATTGCCAGAGACCCACCAACGCTCCGCACAGGCAAACCAGCAGCCCGAAATATAAAATATTCGGGCCGGCCAGCTTGCCGTTCAAAAAGGAAACTTCCTGCAGCGGCGGCAGTTTGATATCCGCGTCACCGGCCAACCCACCACTGATCCCGCCCTGCCAAAGCAAGGCCACCACAATAAGTTTAGCAAATTTAATTCGCGGCATAAGGTTCCCGAAGAGTGCCGCAGCAATTTCACCTATTCCAGCAGATTCTCAACAAGAAATTTTTATTCGGTGGCAAGGAATGTTTTCCGCGGGGGGTGGAGAGAGTGAAAGGTGTCATATCCGACGGGCGTTGGTAATATCTGCGGCGGCCGAAAACGCGCGATCAACCGTGAAACGAGGTGGCAGCCCTACAGGCCTGCCAAGATTAACACATCGGAATTTACCTGGGCCTCCGCTCGTCGGACTCGCTCCAGCCCAGGCTATCAAATTCCGGGCCTTCGGCCCTCAGATGGGAAATCCGGAGAGAATTGAGGCCGGTCTTCAACTTGGTGAATGGAAATGTGTAAACGCGCTTGCCGGTCTGGCCGGCTTTCCGCAAGCTGGAGCAATGTCCGAACGTCCGGTAGCCAATTTGATCAAACCCGACGCCGCGCTCGAAATGACGCTGCGGCCGTCCCTCTTTGCCGATTTCACCGGGCAGGCGAAGGTCAAGGAACGGCTGGAGATCACGGTGGCGGCCGCCCGGCAACGCGGCGAACCGCTGGATCATATCCTGCTCAGCGGGCCACCCGGCCTCGGCAAGACCACCCTGGCGGGCATTCTGGCGAAGGCGATGAATGCCACCGTCAAATCCACGAGCGGTCCGACGATCGAAAAGGCCAGTGACCTGGCCGGGCTGCTGACGAATCTTTCGGAGGGAGATGTCCTATTCATTGATGAGATTCACCGGCTGCAAAAAACGATTGAGGAATATTTGTATCCGGCGATGGAGGATTTCAAGCTCGACATCATCATCGATCAGGGGCCGAACGCCCGCAGTGTGCGCTTGAACCTGCCCCGGTTCACCCTCATTGGGGCCACCACCCGGAGCGGATTGCTGACGGCTCCCCTGCTCACCCGTTTTCCCATTCGCGAACGTCTGGACTATTACGACGCCACCCAACTCACCACCATCGTGGTCCGGGCGGCCCGGCTGCTGAACATTGAAATTGAACCTGACGGCGCCCACGAAATTGCCCGGCGCAGCCGCGGAACGCCCCGCATCGCCAACAACCTGATCCGTCGCGTGCGCGATTATGCCCAGATCAAGGGCGACGGCCGCATCACCAAGTCCATCGCCGACCGGGCGCTGGCGATGCTGGAAATCGACGAGAACGGACTCGACGAAATGGATAAGCGCATTTTGGAAACGATGATTGTGAAATTTGGCGGCGGTCCCGTGGGCGTCAATTCGCTCGCTGTTGCGGTTGGCGAAGAACCGGACACGATTGAAGAAGTTTACGAACCGTATTTGATCATGGAAGGTTACCTGAACCGGACATCGCAAGGGCGCGTGGCCAGCGAATTGAGCTATAAAAAGCTCGGTTTAAAGCCTGCCACCGGACGTCAGACGGGACTTTTTTGACGGTCTTAGCTGTAAGGATGCGGTAAGGGTACTGAATTTTGACAGGATTAACCGGATTAACCGGATTAACCGGATGGGGAACGGATAATTGGTAGGCGCGGCGAGTCACTATTCGATGGATAACGGTTGGCTGGGAGTTGGTGGGCAGGTTGACCGCCAAATCGGACGGGTCGCCCGATCCAGCCGGAGGATTCCGGGGCGGCCGACAAAATAATTTTTGGCAAACGCACATCTTTATTGCATGGTTACGGCTTAGGGCTTGGTGGCGGAGGAAATACGACGACGAAGGTGAAAATTGGCGCTATCGCGCAAGGAATTGCTCGCCCTCATCCCGGCCTTCTCCCCCGAGGAGAAGGTGTTCCGACCGCCGGTCATTGGTGGTAGTTGCGGCGAAAAAAACTGAGCAATTAACCAGGCAGCATTGAGTCGGGCATTCGCCGGGCCGTTTTTTCATTCGGTTTTAACTCGCATTCGTGCCTCAATCCGTGTTTCATTTTGCCGTTTCTATTTATGCCCAAGCGCACCGACATTCATAGCGTCCTGATCATTGGCGCCGGTCCGATTATCATCGGACAGGCCTGCGAGTTTGACTATTCCGGCACCCAGGCCTGCAAGGCTCTGAAAGAGGAAGGTTACCGCGTCGTCCTCGTCAACTCCAATCCGGCCACCATCATGACCGACCCGGAGTTTGCCGATCGCACGTATATTGAGCCGATTACGCCGGAAGCGGTGGAAAAAATCATCGTCCGCGAGAAGGAAGAGATGAAAAGAATTGGAGCCACTGGAAAACTGGTGCTTTTACCGACCCTGGGCGGGCAGACGGCACTCAATACCGCGATGTCCTTGCACAAGAATGGCGCACTGGCCCGGCATGACATTGAAATGATCGGCGCCAAGCCGGACGCCATTCACAAAGGCGAAGACCGGCTGGCTTTCAAGGAATTGATGCTGTCCATCGGTTTGGATGTTCCCATTTCCGGCGTGGCGCACAATATGAACGAGGCCCGGGATATTGCGGAAAAGATCGGGCGCCTCCCGCTCATCATCCGGCCGGCATTTACTTTGGGCGGCACGGGCGGCGGCATCGCGTATAATCGCGACGAATTTGAAGAAATTGCCAAGCGCGGCATCGACCTTTCCCCCGTCAATGAAGTGTTGATCGAAGAATCGTTGCTCGGCTGGAAGGAATACGAGATGGAAGTCATGCGGGATCGGGCGGATAATTGCGTGATCATCTGTTCCATCGAGAATTTCGATCCCATGGGCGTCCACACCGGAGATTCCATCACGGTGGCGCCGATTCAAACGCTGACGGACAAGGAATATCAAATCATGCGGGACCAAAGCTTCGCCGTGATCCGGGCGGTGGGCGTGGAAACGGGGGGTTCGAACATCCAGTTTGGCGCGGATCCGGTCA
>Ga0302320_10006292_pt1 | contig 26386 bp, 24 predicted proteins | sample Bog_T0_3_FD_202130 | JGI IMG/M metagenome (GOLD analysis project Ga0302320, IMG submission 202130) | Peat permafrost microbial communities from Stordalen Mire near Abisko, Sweden - Bog_T0_3 | ecosystem: Environmental > Terrestrial > Soil > Wetlands > Peat | place: Sweden: Abisko, Stordalen Mire... | reverse complement strand
TCTTGGCATACCGCTGAAACTCTGCCTGCTGGGCCAAACTCATCTGACGCATCCGTCTTCCGCCTCCAACTCCATTTTCAATCAATAGGCATAAGAAGAGAAGAGATTTTCAGAGGTTCCCTAAGCGCCCCGGCATAGATGTTGACCTGGTCGACAGTCGAATCGAGGCTGGTGATTACGATTTGGGTGACACCAAGTGTTCCTGTTCCCGGCCCGACGGACTGCGCGCTGGTCCCGGATAGAAACATTCTGCCGAAAAACGGGGTGCCGGGCACGGCGGGTGCGGTTGGCACCGGGTTTGCCGTCGTGTTGGTCACCTGAACAAGCGCGGCCGCCAGGGCATGCACTGCCTTGGGAGAAATCAAGACCACGCTCAAGAGGGCCAATATAACGCCGCCCGAGCCCATCACAATCCACTTTGTAAATTTCATGCTGGTTCTCCTTTGTTGTGTGGCGGCATGCGCCGGTATTTCATCTGTCTCAAGCCGGCCAGTCCCAACAAGCCGACGCCCAAGAGGGAAAGCGGCCATAGGCGTCCGGCTCGGCTGCTAACACTGGTATGGAAGAAAGAGCTGGAGATTGTAGCTTGATTGCAGGATTGGCTCCCAGGGCTTATAGGCGAGCCCTGGGAGCCTATCGAACCTATGGGCAACCTGTGATCGCACAGTTTTCCAGATAACCGGTGAGCGTGACCTCAGCGTTTGATCCCCAATTTGCGGTGACGTAGAGAAGAGGGGAGGTGCCTGCTGCGGCATAGGCCTTGAAGTTCCCGTTGATGACTGCCGCGCTGTAGCCAGGAGCCCCTGTGCTCGGCGCTCCGATGGTTCCGGAGATTCCGTAAACGTTGTTGCCGGTTGAGAGAGTGGCCGTGGGCGGGTGAGTGGCCGAGCTCGGCACCAACATGCTTCCCGACAGGTTTTCAACGACAAGGCGGTAACCCGCGGGAACCGGGGCAAAGTTCCACGAACAGGTGTTGCCACCGCAGGTGTTGATGTCTGCCAGGTCTGTATACGCCTTGTGATCGGCGTTGAAGACCGGAACCGGGTTGGCTGTTGTATTGGTGATCTGAACCAATGTGGCCACCAGGGCATGCGCTGCCTTGGGCGAAATCAGGACCACGCTCAAGAAGGCTAGGATGATGCCGCCCGAGCCCATCACAATCCACTTAGTAAATTTCATGCTGACGCTCCTTTGCTGTGCGGCGACCTGCGCCGTCTGTTGATGGTTCTCAAACCGGCCAGTCCCAACAAGCCGGCGGCCAGGAGGGAAAGCGGCGATGGCTCCGGGGTGGTGGCCTGGTTCACTTCGGCGGATACGACATCCACCGCGTAATTGCCGTTTGGGATGATGCAGGCATCGGATTCCGCGTCGCAGGTCTGGAAGACCCCGTCTGTGAAATCTGTGAATCCTTCCGAAAGCGTCCCGTTGTCGAAAATTGCATTCGGCAGGTAACCGGCGTCGGTCAGCAGCAGGGTGTAGGTTCCAGACGCCAGTGCAGCCTGCATAAAATCATCGCCGCAGTCGTTGTTGGCCCCGATAGCCACCGTCCCGGCAGGCGGGCAGTTACCCACATACGACCAGGGAGCGTTGCCCAGATTGTCCGCGTCGGCCAAGGGGTTCCCCAAGCCGTCTGTCAGCATCGTTGCCGATGGACCAGTGCCAGAGAAGAGTGCGATCATCGGGTCGAATCCGCCCGCCGCAATCACTTGGCCTCCCGCATTGGTTCCTCCGCCGAAGCCCCACGTCTGAATTGTGATGGTGTCGGAGGCCGTGAGCGTAAAGGTTGTCTCGAAGACATCTGCTGGAGTGCTCAAGGTTCCCGTATACGAACTATCGATGGGCAGCGCGCCGGCGCTGGCCGGCAGCATGCAGACGACTGAAAGCAGAAATCCACACTTCAAGAACACGCCCGAAATGTGCGTTTGTTTCATCCTGTATCTCCGATCCTGAAAGAACAAAGCCGCAAGAATATGCGTATCGAGTTCATTGACCGCGCGGTCGCCAGTCCATTGCACACGGATCGCGACAAGGAACTGGGTCGCCCTTGACCGCCGATCGGCGTCGTTATATCTATGTGGATGGCCGACTGGTTTTGTGACAGGATCGCGCCAAATGTTTTTGTGACGAGATCGCCAAAATTGTGAAGGGCCAGGCGCCGATGCCAGGTGCCCCAGGTCCGGCTTTTGGAGCCGGGGAAACTGGCATTCTTCCCCTACTCTTTGCACAAGATTACGCACCGCCGGCGCACAATGGGGATAGTGAAACCCATGAAAGAAATCGCCGCAGGGGTGGAAGTTGCGTCCGCGTTCCCCGGATCAATCTCTCAGGAACCTGCCCGATCCGTATCTTCTCCTAATGACTACTTAATTAATACCCCCACCCCCTCTATTTATTTTCAAAACCTTGCAGATAATTTCTGAACCGCCCAATAAACCCGAAATCAGCATAAAAAAACCGCCACATATTCTTGAGGGTTTCAATGCGCGCGGAGGACTGCGTCCGCAATGAGCGCCGCTTCAACCGCGGGGCGGACAGCGTGGACGCGCACAATCGAAGCTCCGTGCAGGATGGCCGCGACCAGCGCAGCAATGCTGGCTGTCTCGCGAGCCTCAACCGCGGCGTCCTGTCCGCCATAAAGCGGCGCAAGCGTGTGGCCGAGGAACGACTTGCGGCTCACGCCAACCAGCAGCGGGTGGCCCAGCGAGAGCAGCTCCGCTTGGCGGGCGAGCAGGGCATAGTTCTCGTCGAAGCGCTTGCCAAAGCCGTAGCCGGGATCGAGCACAATAGACTCCGGCGCAATACCCGCTTGCGCAGCCGCGGTCATGCTTGCCGCAAGGCCGGACCGCACTGTGAACAGCACTTCATCGGGTGCCAGTTGCGGCTGGGTGCGCCACTCCTCGGGCCGTCCCCGCGTGTGCATAAGCACCACCCCGCAACGAGCCTCAGCGCAGACGGCTGCCATCTCCGCGTCCCACTGCAAGCCGCTCACGTCGTTGACAATTTCAGCGCCGGCCGCGAGGGCCGCGCGCGCCGTTGCTGCTTTATAGGTATCCACGGAGACGATTGCCTCGGGCCTCGCAGCTAGTATGCCTTTGAGCACCGGCAGCAGCCGCGCCTGCTCTTCTGCGGCGCTAACCGCCTGGCTAGACGCAGCGTCAGCCGTACCAATCTTTATTCCCGCTCGCGAACCGGGCCGTGTACTCTCCGCGCCCAGGTCGAGAATGTCCGCGCCCTCGTCCAGCAGTCGCAGCGCGTGCGCAACCGCCGCCTCGGGTTCAACGAAGAGCCCGCCATCGCTGAACGAGTCCGGCGTAACGTTGACCACGCCCATGATGAGCGTGCAGGGGCCTAGCTCCAATGTGCGTGTGCGGAGGCGCCACTGCGACCTCGTCCTCGTAAATGATTTCATTTCTTTGAGTTCGTTCGCCATGCAAGATGCAGATCCCTTCCTCAAGGAAGCGTCGAACGTGAGAAAGGACCGCTTCTTTTCGATGGTACGCCGCACATCTGGTTGCCTCCTGCTAAACTCCCTCCATGAAATTCTCACGGCAAATCCTGTCGCTGCTGGCAGCGGCGGTTCTGGTTCCTTCCATCGGGCTGTTCGCGCAGGCTCCAGTGCAGGGCGGCGCAAGGCCCGCAGAGCACTCGGCTGCGCGGCCTGCACCGGCGAGGGGGCTGTTGGCCGAGCGCATCAACGCAATCCTGGCCGAGCCGGCGCTGAGTCATGCTCAGGTCGGCATCAGCGTGACTACGATAGAGGGCCAGTCGATCTATGGCCTGAACGAGCGGCTGCTGTTGACCCCGGCCTCGAATACCAAGCTGGCGACAACCGCGGCCGCCTACGCCCTGCTGCCTGTGGAGTCGCTCACCTGGACCACCAACGTTGTGGCCGGGGGACCGATCGACAGCGAGGGCGTGCTGCGTGGCGACCTGATTCTGCTGGGCGCGGGCGACCCGACGCTGAGCGCACGGCAGTACCCATACCGGATGCCTGAAACGAATCCGGCCGGCACAAACACTGCCGCGGCTACTTCCGATTCGGGCGAGGCCAAAACTCCTCCGAAGGCGATGGACGTGATGAACTTGCTGGCCGAAGAGGTGGTGCAGGCCGGAGTGCGGACCGTGGAAGGCAGCGTGGTGGGCGACGACACCTTCTTTCTCGACGAGCCCTACGGGCGTAGCTGGGCCTGGGACGACCTGCAATGGAGCTACGGCGTGCCTGTTTCCGCGCTCAGTTTCAATGAGAACGCAGCAGAGCTGACGATTGCGGCCGATCCGGATTCGCCGGCTGGGTCCAAGACTGGCGCGGCAACCGCCGAGTGGACGCCGAACGTGGACTACTACACGCTGGATAACTCGATGACGGCAGGGGATGCAGGCGAGGCCGGCCAGCCAATAAGCGGGCCGGGTCTGGAACGCCGTCCCGGTTCGATGCTGGTGCGGGCCTGGGGCACGGCGCCGGCTGCGGGCTTCCATGCGGCGCTGGCGGTGGAAGATCCGGCGCAGTTTACCGCGGCGGCTTTCCAAGAGGCGCTCAGGAGCCGCGGCATCAACGTCAGGGGAACAGCAACCTCTCAGCATCGATACTCGATAGGAGCGGGCGATTTTGACAGCGAGCGGGCGCAACCGCTCAAGCTGACCCGCTCCGATCTGCCGACGGTAGCAGCGCCGCTCAAGAGTCGCAATGTGCTGGCCCGGCACGTCTCCGTGCCGGTGGCCCAGGATGTGATGGTGATCAATAAGACGAGCCAAAACCTGCACGCCGAGCTGGTGTTGCGGCTGCTTGGCAAGGTGCATGGCACGGAGGGCAGCTTTGCCCAGGGCGCGCGGGTCGTCAGGCAATTCCTTGCCGGCGCGGGTGTGGAAGACGGTGACTTCTATCTGTACGACGGCTCGGGCCTGAGCCCGGACGACCGCATCGCCCCGCGCGCCCTTACGCAGCTGCTGGCGTATGCAGCCCGGCAGCCATGGGGACCGGCGTGGCGCGAGACTCTGCCCGTGGCCGGAGTGGACGGCACGCTGGCCTCGCGATTCAGGAACTCAGCATTGAAGGGCCGGCTATGGGCCAAGACCGGCACGTCCAACGAGGTGAACGCGCTTTCCGGTTACTTGACCGCGGCCAGCGGCAAGACGCTGGCATTTTCGATTCTGGTGAATGGCCGCCGGCCAGGGAGCGAAGCCGAGGTCAAGGCCATTGACCGCATCACCGAGGCCATCGCGGCGGCAGAGTAAGTCCATATCGCCTAAGCCTGTATCATCGGATTTAGATGCGCACTCGTTCCCTAGCTGTTTCAAGGAGTTTTTTGCCGGTTGCGCTTGGCCTTGCCGGAAGTTTGGCGGTGGCTGGCTGCCGTTCGCTGCCCGCCTCAAAGCCCGAGGCGCTGTGGACGATGGAAGAGGCGCGCGGGGCGCAGGTCTTTCATCAGAAGTGCGCCAGGTGCCACAACCCCACAACGACGCATCCGCTCAACGGGCCGGGGTTGCAGGCAATTACAAAGATCAAGGCCATGCCCTCGGGCGCGCCGCCCACCGACGAGCGGCTGACACAGGTAATCCTGCACGGACGGAACAACATGCCCGCCACGCAACTGACCGACGACCAGCTCAGCGATCTGCTGGCCTATCTGCGCTCACTATGACCGATCCCGAGACCAAAGAAGGCCAGGCGCAGCCGCCAGGACGCGATCTGCTGCTTCCGGGCCTGGCGGCCATCAGCCTTTATTTGCTGGTGCTGGCGGGGGTTATCATTCTGGGCGTGGTCAGCGGTCGGCATTACCCAGCTCTGTTTCTTGTCTTTGCGGCCTGTTTTATCGCCGCCAGCGCCGGGCTGTTGCTGCTGCGGCGCTGGGCGTGGACGCTGGCGCTGGGTGGGGTCTTTCTGTTGGTGGTTTACAACCTATGGATCTTCGCAAGCCAGCATCAAGGAGCCGCTTTGGTGCAGGGGCTGCTGAATCTGGTCTTCTTTCTTTACCTGGTGCGGCCCGAGGTGCGGGAAAAGCTCCGGTAAAAGGATCGCCCTGAAGTCACGAGCGCCTGTCCCGCAGGATGAGGAACGGCCTTTCGACGCAGAGGTAGAGCAACCCCGCAACCGCCAGGCAACAGACCGCATACATGCCAAGCCACGGAAGAATGCCCGCTCGGGCGATGACAGGAAAGCAAAGGTCCACCAGATGGATCAGTTCCTTGTGGGTCAGGTACAGACTATAGGCCAGCGTGGCAATCAGTTTCGCTCCCGGAACCTTGAATCGGCTTAATAAACCGTTCGTGCTGAGCGCGGACGCGACAAGAAGGCCCAGGCCGAGCGAGAGAATAGGGAACCCGATCACCGTCCCAACGGCGGATGCGCCGGTAACAGATTGCCATCGGTCATTGAAGAGCCAGATCGCAACACCGATCAGGCCGAGGCCTACGCATAGGAGTGTGTGTCCCCTCCTGGCCAATGCATTCCACCACAGCGGACGAAATGTTTTGACAAGAGCCAGGGTAACTCCCGCAAGCAATCCATCGAGGCGGCTGTAAGTTGGGTAGTAGATGCGTTCGATGTAAACGAGGCCGAAGTCTTGGCCGGCCTGGGCGAGTGGCCGAAGTGAATGGAAAAGGATGAAGGCGCGAATGCAAATTCCAAACAATACCAGGCTGGCGAGTAAAGCCAGGGTTTTTCGGAAAGACGGTTTGCGCATCATGGGAAGCACGATGAGCGGCAGAAAGAGATAAAAGTGCTCTTCGACGCACAGAGACCAAACATGAGAGAAAGCCTGGTTGACGCGATAGTCGACGAAGAGATTTTGAGTAAAGGTGAGGAGCTGCCACAGCGGCGGGAGCCTGAACGCCTCGCTCCAGACAGGAAAAATGAGGTAAAGGGCCAGGACCACACCATAGGCCGGCAAAACCCGGAAGGCTCGGTTTCGATAGAAGCCCCAAAGCCGAGGGCATTCTCCACGCAGATAGGGGCGCAAAAGCTGCGTGCCAATCAGATATCCGCTCAGGACAAAGAAGAGATCGACGCCCATCCAGCCCATTCGCGCGGCGAAAGCCACCGCCGCAGGCAGGTTTCCAACATCGTGAAAGGTGGAAACGTGAAACACCATCACGGAAAGGATGGCCAGACTGCGCAGGGTGTCAAGACCTTGGGCTCGCGGGGCGGATTGGGTCAAGGGAGTTGAAACCTCGGTGAGAGTTCACCCTATCGTAGAGCATTGATCCCGGCGCAATTTGTGAGTGAAAAATAGCCCAGACTTACCGGCGCCCGATTACTGGCACAAGCTCTTCAATTTATCCATGGGCTTAGGCTTGAACGCCGGATAAGGCAGATGCCGCGAGTCCATGAACTGGTCGGGCAGCGTGCCGCCGTATTGCAGCGCGGCGTCGGGATCCTGGGAATAGACGGGGTCCTGCTCCACCTCAGGCAGAGATGCAAAGCGGAAGCCCTGCTTGCGCAGCTGATCGACGAGGTCGGGCAGCATGAGCGTGGTAAAGGCTGTGGCGTGCAGCAGCATCACATTGGGAATCTCATGGCCAAACGCGATGTGCTCCTCTTCGCGGCCCCGGCGAATGTATTCCGTCGCGTTTTCGAGGTAACTCTGCTTGAGCCATGCGATGGCCGCGTCATCCGGTTTGGCTGAGCAGCGGGAGTAGGCGTCGTTCCAGGCGTAGTCCTCAAAGTCGAGAGTGACCTGGGCGACGCGATAGCCCTTGTTTTTGAGATAAGCGCGCACAGCGCGGCGCTTTTCCAGTGTGTCTCCCTCCCACAGATAGGGATAGCGGAACCAATGCCAGTCGCGCGCTCCGGCATACTCAGCCAGCGCCGGCTCGTTCAGGGCGATCTCGCGCTCAAAAGCGTCGGCTGTGTTCGCCGTAAGCGAGATATGCGACCAGGTGTGGTTGCCGATGTTCATGCCCGCATCCACCCATATGCGCAGGGCTTGCTGTGCATCGGGATCGTTTTGAAGCTTGACGGCATTCACAAAGCCGTATGTGCCCTCAAGGTGGATTGCTTTGAGTTCGGCGGCGAGGGCGGTGGCGATTTTGGTGCGGTTCTCACCAGGCGGCAGGCTGCCGGCGGCGGGCAGATCGTCAAAGGTGAGCGCGACAATGGGGTGCGGATCGAGAGTGTCCTTGAAGCTTTGAACGGCTGGAGGCGTTGCGGGCTGATACGAGGATTGGAAGGCCGCGGCGGTGAGAGGCGCAAGCGAAGCCATGCCGAGCGCGATCAAACATGCAAGCAAGCTGTGCTTCATCCCGATTCTCTCCGATCAGGCTTTCTGCGGCATTCTATCAAGTCGGTGTTGTGTGAATGATCGAGGCTGAGAAACGGCGCGACCGGAGCAACGCTCAACATTGAAAAGGCACGGCCGAAGCCATGCCTTTTCAAACCAAAGTTTTCTCCCGCGGCCCGATTAGCCCAATGCAACGCACTGACGGATGATGGGAGCAATTTGCGAGACGACCTTCCCTGAAGGAGTAACGTGCTCGGTCTTTGGTTCCAGGACAAACCGAAGATTGTCGGCCACAATTCCAACCGCAGTCTTGAGTTCCTTCTCGAAAGCGGCAACAGACCGCTCCAGCCTCTGAAGATAATCTTCGCGAATCCGGTCCGCGTTGCGGCTCAGCTCCGCGTCGATGCAGGTCAGCATCCGGCCGAAGATTGCCCGGCGCATCATGGACTTGGGCAGAACAAAGATCAGCTTGTCGAGCTGATTTTGAAATACGGGCTCGGTGCTGTAGCGTAACCGGCTCTCGACGGAGAGGGATGAGGCAACAGCCACGGGCGTGACCGGCACATCGAACAAGTATCCGGCAGCGGTTTGCAGGCGTTCCAAAACATTGTTCGTTCTTTCCACAAACCGGCGCGACAACGCCGCCAGTTCCATGTGGATGCGCTCGTCTTCCTGTGCCCGCCAGTCCTCAAAGACGCCCTCCACCTCGCCGAGCATGAACTGATCGAGCATTTCGCCAAGCTCTTCGCGGGTCTCGTCGCCTTGCTCGTTCTTGAGCCTGTTCAACCGGCTGCGCACGCGCGGGGCAGTCGAGGCGACGTGTTCCTTCAGATCGTTCTCGATGCGAGCGATCAGGGTCGCGGTATCCTGCCGCAGCAAATGACGCAAGTCCTTCAATTCCTGATCCCCGCGGGCCAAAGCTTCTTCAAGGGCGCTCTTCCGGTTAGCAATATCCTCGCCAGACATCGACCGGGCGCGCTCCCCTACCATGGCGGCAAACCGCAGTGTGCCGGCGATGCGCAACAAGTCCATGGCTACGGATTGAAAGAGTGTCTGCTCCTTCTCTTCGGCGGCAAAGTGGTGAAGGCGGGCCATCAGGCGATCCATGCCAGTGCGTTCATGGGGCGCAAGCTCCAACGGTCCTTTCATAGCCTGGCGCGCTGAGAGCGGAAACACCTCCGGCTTCTTGATGCCAACACGATTGCGCAGCTCATCCTCAAGATAGTTGATCACCTCGTCGACCTCGTTCGGAGTCGCCGTGTCGGTCTTGTTGATGATGAAGAGCAACTTGGGCACGTCCTGGCGAATGCGGCGCAGGAACTCGGACTCAACAGCGGTGATCGATGGGTCCACCGAAAGCACGGCAATGCCGGCATCCACCTCGGAGAGAAAATCCTCCGTCGTCTCCGTATCTTTCCGATTGGTTGAACCGATTCCCGGTGTGTCGATGAGATCGAAGCCCATGGCCAGAATGGGCGAGGGATAATAGACCTCAGCCGAGGCGACCTGCTTTTTGTTCCCTGGGTTGCCGGATTCCGTGATGAATTCATACAGGAGATCGACTCCAATCCGCCGGGTTTCCCCCGTATGAAAGAGGATCTCCGCCGAGGGAGCCGGTCCCCAGGTCACCCTGGTTATGACCGAAGTCAGCGGCAGCACTCCCGTGGGAAGCACCCGCGCGCCCAGAAGCGCATTGATAAAGGAACTCTTGCCCCGCTTGGTCTGTCCCAATACCGCGAGATTGAAGCGGTTTTTCCTCAGCTTGTCAGAGAGCGCCGCGAGAGACGCATGAACGTCCTCGGTCCTATTGCCTTCGGCAAGAGTGGTTAGCTCATCGATGGAGCGCAGTAGAGCTTTGCGGACTAACTGCTGAATGCCAGACTCGCCGGCTGCGGAGTATGTCATTGCCTACCTCCCAGACTGTTGAGAATCACTCTGGGTTTCCGTAGAAACCCAAGATGAAAGTACCATGGCCGTTGAAAAATTGGACCAGTCATCTTCGACAAAGTGCAATCAGATGAATGAGATGTACCAAGTTAGCAACGAGTTCGGGCAGCTTCCCAATATGGGTTTAGCAATGGCAACCTCTCACCGGCAATGAATCCTCGGTCTGAACCGGCAGCGGCGCGGAAGTTCTACGGCCTCGAAGTATAGCACTTTAGTTGTACTTCTGGGGTCGTGAGATTCACACCATTTCCACAGCTAGGAGTGCTAGTCTCCGGCTGATGTGTTAACCAATGCGGAAAGAGTTGCTTCCAGCTGCGGCCAGCCCTCTCTCTCTCCCATCGAATTGCCGTTCATGCCATGGTCCTGCCTTGCATGGCTTCAGGTGGAATCGCCGCACTCCACTCCCGGTACAATGAAAGCGTGATGGAACTCGTGCAGATCGAATTGGCTCGAAGAGCTCCCGCCCCCAAGCCCGAGTGGCTCAAGGCGCGTGCGCCGGTGGGCGAGAACTACCACGATCTGAAGCGGCTGGCGCGGTCGCTGGGGCTCAACACCGTGTGCGAGAGCGCGCACTGCCCCAACATTGGCGAGTGCTGGCACCACAAGACCGCGACCTTTATGATGTTGGGCAATCTCTGCACGCGCCGTTGCGGTTTCTGCGCCGTGCCCAAAGGCCGGCCCGAGCCCATCGACTTTGACGAGCCGCGCCGCGTGGCCGAGGCGGTAGCCGTGCTGGGCTTGCAACACGCCGTAATCACCAGCGTCAATCGCGACGACGATCTGCTGGGCGGGGCGCGCGCCTTTGCGCTGGTCATTGAAGAGATTCGCCGTCAGGCGCCCGGCTGCCGCGTTGAGGTACTCATTCCCGACTTTCAAGGCAACGAAGAGGCGATTCGGACGGTGGTCGAGGCCCGGCCGGAAGTCCTCAACCACAACATCGAATCCGTCCCGCGCCTCTATCGCGTCGTTCGCAGCGGCGCGCGCTATGAGCGGAGCCTTGAACTGCTGCGCTACTCCAAAGAGCTGCGGCCCGCAGGGCTCACCAAATCCGGCGTGATGGTGGGCCTGGGCGAGGAGACATCTGAGCTGCTTCAGGTCTTCCGCGATCTGGCTGCGGTTCACTGCGACATACTGACCATTGGCCAGTATCTGCGCCCCTCGCGCGACCACCTGCCCATGGCCCGGCTCTACACCCCCCGCGAGTTCGCGGAGTTGAAGACCGAGGCCCTCAGGATGGGATTCCGCCACGTGGAGTCGGGACCGCTGGTGCGCTCCAGCTACCACGCCCACGAGCAGGCGGCCTCTACGGGGCTTACGGTCGTAGCCTAGAAACCAGCCTCGAGCAGGCTTACCGGCTTTGCTTCGAGCATAGCTTCGATCGTGCCCAGGGCCTTCAGCACCGTCTCGGAGACCGGCGCGTCCACCTGTACCACAGCCAGCGCTTTCACCGGCTTCGGCCCGCTGCGTTCCCGGCCCAGGGTGAAGTTCGCAATGTTCACGCCTTGCTCGCCAAGAATCGAGCCAATCTTGCCGATGACACCCGGTACGTCTAGGTTGCGGCAGACCAGCAGGTTGCCTTCGAGCGGCGTCTCAATGTCGATGCCGTCCAGTGCCAGCAGGCGCGGCTGTTCGCCGTGAATCACGGTTGCGCTGGCGTACGTGGAGCCGATCGCCGTGTGCAGCTCGATCGTGAGCACGCTGGCCGCGCCGCCGCGATGGCTTTCTTCCTTCTCCTCATGGATGCGAATGCCGCGCTCTCCAGCCACTGCCGCCGCATTGATGCGGTTCACATTTTCCGAACCGTGCAGCAGCCCCTCAATGGCCGCGTTGCGTACCAGCTCGGTCTTGACCTCGGCGAGCGATCCGCCGTAGGTCAAGTCGATCGCCTCGAGGCCGCCCTTGCTGGTTTGCGCCAGGAACGAACCAAGCCGTCCCGCCAGGTCGATATACGGCGCCAGCACCACGTACTCCTCGTGGGTCAGAGAAGGCAGGTTCACCGCGTTCTGCACCACGCCCAGCTTCAGATACTCGCGCACCTGTCGGGCAATCTGGATGCCCACCGCCTCCTGCGCCTCGGCCGTGGAGCCGGCGATGTGGGGAGTCAGAATCACTTGGTCGAACTCAGCATACGGCGTATCCTTGGCGGGCTCTTTGGCAAACACATCGAGCGCCGCGCCCGCTACCTGGCCGCTCTTGATGGCTTCCACCAGCGCCGCATCGTCGATGAGTTCGCCGCGGGCGCAGTTGATAATCCGCACGCCCTTCTTCATCGCCGCCAGCGATTTGGCGTTGATCACGCCAGTGGTCTGCTGCGTCAGGCCTACGTGCAGCGTGATGTAGTCTGATCCGGCAATCAATTCATCCAGCGTCACCAGCTTGATGCCGTTCTCGCGCGCCACGGCGGCCGTCACAAAGGGATCGCTGCCAATGATCTCCAGGCCAAAGCCCTTGGCGCGCTTGGCCACTTCCAGGCCGATGCGGCCCAGCCCAAGAATGCCCAGCGTCTTGCCGCGCAGCTCCGCGCCTTGCAGAATCTTCTTCTCCCAGCGGCCGGCATGCATGCCCGTATTGGCAAAGGGCAGTTTGCGGGCCAGCGCCAGCATCAGGCCAATGGTCAACTCGGCCACGGCCACCGCGTTCGCGCCGGGGGTATTCATCACCACAATGCCGCGCCGCGTAGCCGCCTCGGCATCAATGTTGTCCACTCCCACGCCGGCCCGGCCCACCACCCGCAGCTTGGGCGCCAGCGCCATTAGCGCGTCATCCACCTGCACGGCGCTGCGGACAACCAAAGCATCTGCGTCGGCCAGAGCCGCCGGCAAACCATCCGGCAACTGGTCATGCGTCAGAACTTCCCATCCCGGCTCGGCCGCAAAGACTGCCAATGTTGCCGGAGAAACCTTCTCTGCCAGTACGATCTTCATCGTGTCTCCCTTGCTTGTTTGCGCGGGTTTGTACTCGTCCAAGCGGATGCTGTGCTTCTCGCATAACAGATCCAGCATTCGCACCACGGCCGCATGCGGCTTGCCCTCGCCCCGCTCGTACTTCCAGATCGAGTTGGGATGCACGCCCAGCCGTTCGGCCATCTCGTATTGATAGAGGTCCAGCTGCTTCCGCGCGATCAGCAGCTTTTCCCCAAAACTCAGTTCGGCCATGAAGGCTCCTTGCCAGTGGACAGTGAACAGTGAACAGTGGTCAGTTCTTTTTGCTGTTCACTGTTCACTGTCCACTGTCCACCGTTTCACTTCTTCACTGTTTCACTGCCTCTGCATAGACGGCCTGCGCCGCCGCCACCGCCTGCCCATACACCACCGGCAGACCCAGCGTGTCCTTGGCGATATGCTCCATCGCGCCCAGAAACGCCACCGTGTCCAGATAGTCGAAGAAGCCCAGGTGCGCTACGCGGAAGATCTTGCCCTGCATCTCTCCCTGGCCATTGGCGGTTACCAGGCTGAACTTCGTCTTCAGCGCCTTCACCACATCGCCCGAGTTCATCCCCTCGGGCACCGCAACCGCTGTGGCCGCTGCCGCCGGAGCCGTGGGCGCAAATAGCGTAAAGCCCAGCGCCACCAGTCCCGCCCGCGTAGCCGCCGCGTTTACCTGTGCGTTGTCAATCAGAGCAATGCGGCCTTTTTCCAGATCGCCGCCCGCCTGCCCGGCAATGTAGTCCAGCGCCGCGCCCAGCCCAGCAATCAGCGCCACAGCCGGCGTATAGGCGCTCTCACCCTTCACCGCGTTCTTCCGCTCCTTGCGCAGGTCAAAGTAGTAGCGCGGATTCTTCGATGTCTCCGCCGCTGCCCACGCCTTCTCGCTCACGCTCAGGTAAGCCAGCCCCGGCGGAATCATCACGGCCTTCTGCGAGCCGCCGATCAGCACGTCGATCCCCCAGCCGTCCACGTCAAAGTGCGTGGTACCCAGGCCGGTGATCCCGTCCACAATCAGCAGGGCATCGGTCCCCTTCACCAGCTTGGCAATCGCCTCCACATCGTGGCGCACAGCCGTCGAGGTCTCGGTCGCCTGCATGTAGACAGCCTTGTGCTCCGGCTTGATCGCCGCGCGCACCGCTTCCAGGTCGAAGGTTTGGCCGTAGGGCGCGCTCACCACGTCGGCCTCCAGGCCAAAAGCCTTGGCCAACCCCACCCAGCGCTCGCCAAACTTGCCGGCAGAGAGCACCAGCACGCGGTCGCCCGGAGAAGTCAGATTCGAGACCGAAGCCTCCATCGCGCCCGTGCCGGAAGACGACAGCAGCAGCACATCGTTCTTGGTGCCGACAAAGACCTTCAACTGGGCAAGCACCTTCAGAAAGAGGGCGCGAAACTCCGGCGTGCGGTGGTGAATGTCCGCCGCCGCCATGGCAAACTGAGCCGCGGGCAACAGCGGCGTCGGGCCGGGTGTAAACAAGCGCGTCTTATGAATCATGGTCTTCTCCTCGATTGGTAAACCGGGTCTGGGGCCAGGTTCGACACCCATCCCCGGTCACCGATAATCACATAATACACGAGAATGTGATTTATGTGATTACATTCTGTGGAAAAGATCGGCTAAGACCAATTTTGGAAAGAGTCCCCGATTCGGAGGGACGCGAGGGTTTCGACAAGCTGCGGTAAAAAACTCTAATAAGGAAGCGTTTTTGTAACAGGGCACGACTTCACAGCTTGCTGAAAAAGTCCCCTATTCGTCACTTTTTCTCCACAAGGATTTGCTCTAGGGCAGCTTCGAACGTTGCTCGCAGGCCCTCCAGGTTTAGTAAAATATCCATTGGTAATCTGCTCGACGAGGACGAAACCGATGGCAGCTTCAATCATGGCCGGGATTCCGGCGCTCAAGGAACTCAATGCCGACCTGCGGCGGCGGATGGACGGGGCTGTGGCCACATTCCAGGCCAACCTGGCCTCCACGCGCACGGGCCGCGCCAACGTGCACATGATCGACCAGGTCAAGGTGGACTACTACGGCACCCACACCCCCATCAGCCAACTGGCGCAGGTCTCCACGCCCGAAGCGCAGCTGATTGTGATCTCGCCCTGGGATCCCACTGTGACCAAGGAGATCGAGAAGGCCCTGCGCACCGCCGATCTGGGCTTCAATCCCATCTCCGACGGCAAGGTGTTGCGCGTGCCCGTTCCCCCCATGACCGAGGATCGCCGCCGCGAGGTCTGCAAGCACCTCAATAAGGTGCTCGAAGAGCACCGCACCGCTGTCCGCAACGTCCGGCGCGACGGCAACGACGCCCTCAAGAAGCTTGCCAAGGACAAGAAGGTTAGCGAGGACGAGGAGAAGCGCGCCCTGGAAGAAATCCAGAAGATGACCGACGAAGAGATCCGCCGCATGGAAGAGCTGTCCCGCAAGAAGGAAGCGGAAGTGATGCAGGTGTGACGGGCGTTCCAGGTGATCAGTGCGTAGAGTTAGCAGGTCGCAATTGTAAGGGACATAGTCGAGGGAAGAGGTAGGCTAAGTCCAAAACTCCCCAAGGCCTCGACGGGCACTGCATCAAAGGGTCGCAGGGATGGGAAGCACCTAAGCCAGTGCGAGCGGTAGCGAGCGTCTGCCGCACCGCAGGTGCCTATTTCTTCGCCCGCTTATAAAACGGCAGCGGCACCTGTTTCGCTAGCACGTGATTCGCGCGGCACTGCACCAAAACATCCTGGCCCGAAGCTGCCTCCGCTGTGACCAGCGCGAGCGCGATATTCGTCTTCAAAAACGGCGCAAGCGAACCCGATGTCACCACGCCGATCTCGCGGCCTTCCAGGTCCATCACGGAGTACCCGTCTCGCCCAATGCCCCGATCGATCATCTCCAGCCCAACCAGCCTGCGCTTCGGCCCGCCGCCGGCCTGCACCGCCAGCAACGCATCGCGGCCAATGAACGCGCCCTTGTCGAGCTTGATCCAGCGGTCGTGGCCGCTCTCAAACGCGTTGATCTCCTCGGAGATTTCATGCCCGTAGAGGCTCATTCCCGCCTCAAGCCGCAACGTGTTGCGCGCGCCCAGACCACAGGGCCGTATGCCGAACTCCGCGCCGGCTTCCAGCAGCGCGTTCCACATCTTTACCGTGGTCGCCTCGTCGGCGGGCAGGTACAACTCGAAGCCGTCTTCGCCGCTGTAGCCAGTGCGGGCGATCATCACATTATGCACGCCGGCCACCTGCCCCCAAGCGAACCAATAGTTCCTGATCGCGGCCAGGTCTACTTTTGTCAGCTTTTGCAGGGTTTCAAGGGCGCGCGGGCCCTGCAGGGCCAGTTGCGAGTAATAGCTGGAGTAGTCGTTGATGTGAATGCCTGGCCACGCGCCAACCTGACGCCGAATCCAGGCGAGGTCCTTGTCCTTGGTGCCGGCGTTGACCACCAGCATGTAGTCATTGGGGCTGAGGCGGTGGACGAGAATATCGTCCACAAAAGTCCCCTCGGGGGTGAGCAGAGCGGAGTAGTGAGCCTGGCCATCCTGGAGGCGCGAGGCGTCATTCATAGTAAGGTGCTGGATGGCGGCCAGCGCGCCGGGGCCGCGAAACTGGATTTCGCCCATGTGGCTCACGTCGAAGAGACCCACGCCCGTACGCACGGCGAGATGCTCGGCGATGAGACCTCCACCTGAGCCTGGATACTCAACCGGCATATCCCAGCCGCCGAAGTCCACCATCTTGGCCTTCAGGGCGCGATGGGTGGCATTGAGGGGAGTCGTTTTGAGTACGGGGGTGATTGAGGTAGCGGCGGTAGGTTGGTCTAAAAGGCTCATGGGGAAATCCTTTGGGCGGTGCGGTGGTCCTGTGCTTACGATAGGGACTGGATGGTAGCGGGGTCAAACCAACTGTGGACGGCAGAAAGGGCAACTTGAACGTTAAGCGAGCGATTCCATGGTCAATGGTGATCTTCAGAGCGCTGCTGGCTCCAATGGTGGTTGTGGTGGCATGGCGGCAAACCCAGCCTGAGTTCTGGTTGGGAGCTATGATCGCAACCGCCTGTCTCTCCGACGTGTTTGATGGAATTTTGGCCAGGCGCTGGGCCACCGCAACTGTGGCACTGCGTATCTCAGACTCGACGGCGGATACAATCTTTTACCTAAGCGTATTGGCCGCCATCGTTATTCGTCACTGGCCCGTGCTTCAGCAGTGGATTGGCATGCTGGCGGCGCTTTTGAGTCTCGAAGCGATTCGCGCGGCCTTTGACTGGATCAAGTTTCGCAAGATGGCGAGTTACCATACCTACACCGCTAAGATCTGGGGATTGTTGCTGGCCCTCGCCACCATTGCGCTGCTCTGTTTCGACCGTGGATTCTGGCTGCTACCCCTGGCACTGATCTGGGGCATCCTGTGCGATCTGGAGGGTCTGGCGATCTCCGCGATACTGCCGGAGTGGACGCATGACGTGAAGAGTATGCGCAGTGCCCTCAAAGTGCGCGTGCAGATGCGGGCTCACGAATACAACTCATAGAATTGACGGACCCAAAAGGATCTAACCATCGTTTAAAGGGGCATCGATATGAATCATGTTCGAGGAGTGCTGATGGTGGCAGCGGCGGGGATTGCGTTCTGGCGGGGCTGGAGAATTCATGCCGGGCACGCAGCCTGGTGGGCGTATGGGCTGGGGGCGTTGGCTCTGGGCCTAGCCGTCTGGCATCTGACCCGCAAGCCGGACCAGCGAGCTTGACCGAGTGGGCGGATCGCGCTGGCACTCAGGGCTGACAGGTCTTCGCTGGCCATTGACTGAAAACGCGTATAATTCCCTCCAATCACAGCATGGACTATTTGCTTATCGTTATTCTGGGAATTGCTGTCTTCGCGGTGTGGCGGATCGGCGAAGATACAGCGGAGCAACTGCGCAATGCAATCAGAGCCCTGGAGCGCGATCAGGACGCGCTGAGGGCGCAGCTTGCCGCGCTCCAGAAGACGCATGCAACTGCACCAGCAAACTTTGCTGCCGCGCCCGCGCCGCCTCAGCGGCCGGCGGAAGCCAAGCAGCCGGCAGCACCTCTCGCGCCAGCGCCAGCGCCCGCTGTCCCAACGCCCATAACAGCGACGGTTGCCCCGCCTGCCATCAAGCCCGCCGTCGAACCGCAGGCCATCCTTCGGCCTGCCCCGCCAGTGGTGCGTTTGGAACAACCCAAGCCTGCGCCGCGGCCTGAGCCGCCCTCCGCACCCCCACCGCCGCCAGCGCAACCGCGGCCACAAGTTGCGCAAGCCGCCGCCACCTTTGAAGAACCGGAGCGGTCCGAGTCCGTGGCGGAAACGGCTCAGAGCGGCAAATCCTTTTCACTGGAAGAAAGGTTGGGCGCGAACTGGCTGAATAAGATTGGCGTCGCAATTCTAGTGATCGGGCTGGCTTTCTTTTTGGCCTACAAATTCCAGACCTGGGGTCCGGCCGGCAAGGTGTTGTGCGGCTTTGCGGTGAACGCTGCTCTGCTGGCCGGGGGCGTATGGCTGGAGCGCAAGGAGACCTATCGCATCTTTGCCAGGGGTGGCATCGGAGGCGGCTGGGCGGTGGGCTTTTTTACCACCTTTGCCATGCACCATTTGCCCGCCGCGCGCGTGCTGGATTCTCTGGTTGTTGACCTGGTGCTGATGCTGCTGGTGGCTGCAGGCATGGTGGCCCATTCGCTGCGCTACCGGTCGCAGACGGTGACGGGCCTGGCTTTTCTGCTGGGTTTTGCTACGCTGCTGACCAGCGACCTCGAATCGGGCGACGGAACGGTGGTGTTCAGCCTGGCGGCCAGCGCGGTGCTGGCCCTGGGACTGGTGGTGGTGACCACGCTGCGGCATTGGACTTGGCTGGAGCTGACCGGGCTGATTGCGGTGTACCTGAACCATTTTGTCTGGCTCACGCTAGTGCTTCCGGAGAACCACTTAGCGTTCACAGAATTCTGGCCCTCGACAGCGCTGATCCTGCTCTATTGGGCAATCTTCCGGGCGGCGTATATGTTGCGCACGCCCAAGAGCCAGACCGAGGAGAATCAATCGAGCCTTGCGGCGGTATTGAACTCGTGCGGCGTGCTGGGACTGCTCAAGTATCAATCCGCGCATCCCGAGTGGGCTTTCTGGGCGCTGGCGGCGATGGGCGCAGTGGAGATGGCGCTGGCGTTCTGGATGCGGTCGCGCCGGCGGCAGGCATTTGTGATGCTCTCCACCATTGCGACCGTGCTGCTGGTATCCGCGGTGCCCTTCAAGTTTCACGGGGTCAGTTGGCCGGTGCTGTGGCTGGTGGAAGCGCAGGTACTGGCGGTATGCGGGCTTCGCCTGGGCGAGCCGGTCTTCCGCAGGCTTGGCTTGCTTGCAGGCGTGGTCACGGGCGGGGTGCTGGCCTTCCACGATGTGGTGCCGTTATGGCTGCTCCGGCTCGATTATCCAGACCCTGGCGGGCACCTGTGGCTGACCGTGGCGCTAGGGCTGGCGGCGGTTTTGTATTGGGTTCATTCCGAGGTCTATACGCAGCGCTGGCCCGAGATTGCAAAGGATGAGCGCGAAGCCTTTGCGTTGCGCATCACAAGCTGGCTGGGCATGGCGGCAGCGGCGACAGCACTGTGGGTGGCGCTGCCGGACCTTTGGGTTCCGGTTGGCTGGCTGGCGCTGGTGCTACTCGTTGGGTTCGCGGCGCGGCGATATGGCGGCGTCCAGTTGATGCTTGAAGCCGATGTGCTGGCCCTGGCTTCGGCAGCGGTGCTTGCCTTTCATCATGTTGGGCCGCTGGTCGTGTTCCGGCTGGACAATCCCGACGCGAGCCACCACTGGGCGGAGACAACGGTGCTGGGGTTGGCGGGAGTGGCCTATTGGATTTATGCAGAGGCTTATCCACGGCTGTTTCCGCGCAGCGATTCCGCTGCCACATTAGATTCCAATTTGGAAGCTTCGCAGGGTTTCATTCTGCCTGTTGTCAGTTGGCTGGGATTGGCGGCAGCGGCGTCGGCTCTTTGGGTGGCTCTGCCGGACCTTTGGGTTCCGGTTGGCTGGCTGGCGCTGGTGCTGCTGGTGGCATTCGCGGCCCGGCAACTGGGCGGCGTCCGGTTGACGCTTGAAGCGGACGTGCTGGCCCTGGCTTCGGGAGCTGTGCTGGCCTTTCATCATGTTGGGCCGCTGGTCGTGTTCCGGCTGGACAATCCCGACGCGAGCCGCCACTGGGCAGAGACGACGGTGCTAGCTTTGGCTGCCGTGGCCTACTGGGCTTACGCCGAGGCTTATCCGCGGCTGTTTCCGCATAGCGATCTTGTGCCTGGGTTGAATTCCAATCTGGATGATTGGCAACAGATCGTACTGCCTTTGGCCAGTTGGCTGGGAACGGCGTCGGCGGCAGCGGCGCTATGGGTGGCTCTGCCCGCGCCGTGGGCTGCGGTGGGTTGGCTGGCGCTGGTTCTATTGCTCGGGCTGGTTGCTGATTGGATCAAGGCGGAGAGCCTGGCCTTGCAGGCCGATATGCTCGCCGTGGCCGCACTGTTCGGGCTCGTCACCTGGGATCTGTGGGCGGAGGAAATGAAGCACAAGGCACCACTTCTTGCGGCGGTGGCCCTGCTCTATGCAGGAATGCGGCGGAAGACGGTGCTGGCCGGTTCGCGGAACTATGTGGCCCCAGCTTACTCATGGGCTGCTGCGCTCCTCCTGGCAATTCTCACATTCCTTAACGTCTGGGATGTGTGGATCGCGCCGGTTTTGATTGCGCTGAGCCTGGTGCTCTTTGAGATTGGCCGGTTGGCAAAGAGGGGTTTTCTCCGCTGGCAGGGATTCTTGCTGGCTGGGCTTGCATTTGCTGAATACTTCGCCAGCGATCTCTGGTCGAGCGGCCCTGCCACGCCGATCTTGCTGTCTCCAGCCGGGTCTCTGGAGCAAAATTCAGTATTCAGCATGGTCAACTCAATCCTTTTGGAAGTACTGATCCTGGCTACTGCTGGCTACTGGCTGATGGAACGGACCCGCGCAAATGAGCGCTGCACGCGGCCGGAGCACATTGTTGGCCTGGGGGCTGATGCTCTAGGCACCGTTTCGATTGCCATGTGGTTCGCTTATCGCTTTCCATCCACCTGGGTTCCAGTGCCAGGCGGAGAGATGTGGGTAACGGCGATCTGGGCGGGGATGGCGACCATACTGCTGGCGCTGGCCTGGCTCATGCGGCGCAGAGCCTTTCTGGCGCAGGCGATGGCGCTGGTGGTGGCTGTGCTGGCGCGCGGGCTGTCCCTGGACCTTTTTGCCGACGCTCCGCTGGGGTTCTGGTACGGACCCTTGTTCCATCTCAGTGTGACGGCGGCGATTCTGATGGTGGCGCTGCCTTTTGCTTTCAGGCTGCGAGGGGCAGAGTTCTGGGCCGGTTCAACAATCCCTTTGACCCCGGATTTGGGATTGCTCTTTAGCAGCTCTGAGCAGGTCTTCTTCTTTGCCGCCTTTGCTCTGGAAGTAGTGGCTTTGGCGGTGAAGCTCAGCTCGGGGCACATCACCATTGCATGGAGCCTGCTGGGCGTGGGCGTTTTCTTGTTTGCGCTGGCAGTGGGTGAGCGCAGCTACCGGCTGGCAGGGCTGGCGCTGCTGCTGGTGAGCGTGGTCAAGATTCTGCTCATGGATGTGTGGACCCTACCGCAGTCAGACCGCTGGGTCGCCTTCATCGTACTGGGGACATCGCTGATAGCCGTTTCCTTCCTCTATACGCGGTTCGCGACGGTGATTCGCAAGTTTCTTTGATGGCGGATGCGTTCGCCGAGGGTGCGCCTTTTTGACCTGCGCCCGGCGAGGGCCTACTTGCGTCGCGCGCGCCAGAACGAACTGACGCTCAGGTAGAAAAAGACCGCGATAATGCCTGCGGTGACCAGGAATGTCCAGTGATCGGGTCCGCGCAGCCAACTGGTCCGGATGCGCCAAAGGGTTGGAGCAAAGACGATTACGGGCAGCAGAAAGAAGACGCCTGCCACTTCAAGCCACAGAATGCCGCCGACGCGGGCAAAGGGCCGCAGAAAGCCGCCCACGCCGCGTGCGAGTCCCTTGGCAGCCTGGCCGGCCGCGCGGCTTTGCGTAGTCGCGGGGGCGCCGGGCTGGGCGGCTGCGCTGCCTGCCACTTGTTCGCCGGCGATGCGCCCCGCAATGCGCAGGCCAATTCCCAACGCGCGGCCTATCGAGTGAGGTTTCATTCCGTCTATGATGGTAGCAGCGGTCGTCTACGAGCTGTTTTTTCAGTTTGCCGCTGCTTTCCTGTTGCTCGTTACGAGTATCGGAAGTAAGGTAGATAAATCCTGCGCTGCAATCCACGCCGCCTCTTGGCGCTGGCCGCCGCTCCCGGAGGTATCCATGAAAATGCGCCTGCGCGAACTCATTCAGCAACTGGGCGAGGCCATCCACGAGTCCGTCATTGAGAGTGAGCAGATTGCCGGGGTGGTCCAGGATATACGCAAGTACGGGTTCGACGTGCTGCTGATGCTGGAGGCCACCATCGGGCTCAACGAGGTCGCGGCCAAAGATGCCCAGAGTGCTGGGCACGGCGCGGAACCCGGTACGGAGCACAGCGGCGGCGACGGCGCTTTCACGCAGAACGATCTGCATTTTCTCCGCTCGTTGCGCATCGCGGTCGAGGGCGAAGAGGAAAACGCGGCGGAGACAGATACGGAGTAGCCGGAATTCTCCGCCAGATCCGCTCTGGGATCGCTATACTTCCCCCATGATTCCCATCGGTTCGCACCCTGCATGGCACCCGGTGTTTGAGACGCTGGCCTACGCGGCGGGGTACGCGGTTTTCCGCCACCTTCGCGCCCGCCAGGGCGACATTGTGGCCGAGCCGCAGCGCTGGACGGTGCTGGCCGCGGCTGCCGTGGGAGCGCTGATGGGTAGCCGCTTGCTGGGGCTCGCCGAGCAGTGGCCGACGGTCGCGGCGGCGTGGCAGTCTGGCCGGCTCTTGGCGCTGCTCCTTTCACCCGGCGGCAAGACGATTGTGGGCGGGCTGCTGGGCGGCTGGCTTGGCGTCGAAATCGTGAAGCGCATCAGCGGGATTCGCCGGCGCACGGGCGACTTGTTTGCGCTGCCCCTGTGCGTGGGAATTGCCGTGGGGCGCATCGGCTGCCTTTTAGCTGGGCTGGCCGACGACACCTACGGGAAGGCTACGAGCCTGCCCTGGGCCGTGGACCTGGGTGACGGTATCGGGCGTCATCCGGTGCAAGTTTACGAGATTCTATTTCTGGTTTTGCTGGGAATCGTCTTGAGTAAGAGAGCGAAGCTCCCGGAGGGAGCGCGTTTTCGCATCTTTCTGGGGAGTTATCTGGCGTGGCGCGTCTTCATTGACTTTTTCAAGCCTCAGCCGTTGATTCATGGGCTCAATCTGATTCAATGGAGCTGTCTGGCCGGGATTTTCGTTCTTATCGTGGGCGAAATTCGAGCACGGAAAGGAAACCATGAGCAAGTCACTGGTTAACCGGATTCCATTTGCAAAGATCGTCGTGGTGCTGGCTATTGTGTTCGTCCTTTCGCTTGGGACATGCGGGCTGACAGCTTCCCTGTCCTCGAATAGCGGAAGCCAGCAGAATGGCTATGTCGTGGTGATGATCGCCGGGCTGGCCGGCACGTTGCTTTCGGGCTTGGGTTTGCTCGTCACGGCGGTCGTGTGGGTGATTGCGACCGTGGCAGGCAACTCCAGCCGCAAAGATTCCGAGTAGTAGCGCCTGCTGGACGAGAAGGATGATGAGTAGAAGCAGCGGTGAGACGGACCGTTCGACTGGGACAGTCGCGAAAGTGTCACAAACTCCCGAAATCTTTCACCGGGGGAGCCTAGAATGCGGCCATGGTTGAAAAGAAGCTGATAACGCTGGCATGTGCGGTTAGGATTCTGGTCTGCGGGGCGTGCTTTTTGCCACCGCTGCCCGAACACCAGCCTCCTCCTCCTCCTCTTCCCCGTCTTGCCTTGGCGGGCATCCAAAGCATCCGGGTCTCAGTCACGAACACATCTGAATCGCATCATCTTGATCCGCTCGATCTGGCTCGGGCCGTGACAAAAAGCATCAATGAGCAAGCCAATGAGACCGGTATCAGCGCCTACGATCAGAGATATGCCGGGGATGCGGTTCTTGCGATCACCGTACTGAGCGAGAGCGCAACGCCATCGACAACCGGCGATAAGAAAGTGTCCTTCCTGATCGATATCTCGGCAACGCTCACAAGGCAGGATGGGGCAGTGATCTGGCGCGAAACGGATGCCGCGTATCCTTTTTCTTACAATCTCACATCGGATCATTCCGAGGATGCGTGGCAGAATGCCTTCTTGCGGACATGGTTGACGAATATGCTGGGTACAGGGCTTGTTCATCGAATGTTCCACGAGCGTTGATCGCGAAGGCACTATGAAGAAGACCAAAATGAGCGCTGGCAAGTGGGTCGCGATTTTGGCGTCGGCGCTGGGGGTCGAATTTGGGCTGTGTGCTGTGGTTCCGAACGGCTTGAGTATCTACTACCTGCTTGTACCGCTCTTTTTGTTGACCTTCGTTGCCCTGCTCGTAGCTTTCGTTATGTGGTTGATTGAAATCAACAATCTTCGGAGAGACCAATGACTGACAAACTTCGCCCTTATCTGTTCTATGACGTTGCCATCTCCATCTGCTCCACATGCTACCGGCGCGTGGACGCGAAGATTGTCTTCGAGGAGGGCAAGGTCTGGATGCTGAAGCGCTGTCCGCAGCATGGCCACGCGCGCGTGCTGGTCGCCGACGATGTGGACTATTACCGGCGCTCGCGCGAGGTGTTTATCAAAGTGCCAGAGCAGCCCATGGTCTATAACACGCCGGTGAAGTGGGGCTGCCCCTACGATTGCGGCCTGTGCCCCGACCACGAGCAGCACAGTTGCCTCACGTTGGTGGAGATTTGCGATGCATGCAATCTGACCTGCCCCATCTGCTACGCGGGCAGCGGCCAGCACCGCACGGAGTATCGCACGCTCGATCAGATCGCAGCCATGCTGGATTGCGTGGTACGCAACGAGAAACAGGCGGACGTGGTGCAGATTTCCGGCGGCGAGCCCACGCTGCATCCGGACTTCTTTCGCGTCCTCGAGATGTGCAAAGAGCGGCCCATCCGTCACCTGATGGTCAACACCAATGGCATTCGCATTGCGCAGGACGAGGAGTTTGCCAAGCGGCTTGCCGGGTTCATGCCGCAGTTCGAGGTTTATCTGCAATTCGACTCGCTCAAACGCGAGCCGCTGATGCAGTTGCGCGGGGCGGACCTTCGCGGGATTCGCGAAAAGGCGCTGGAACGGCTGAACAAGCATGGCATCTCGACCACGCTGGTGGTAACCGTCGAGCGCGGAGTCAATGATAGTGAGTTAGGTGCAATTGTAGATTTTGCGCTGACCCAGCCGGCGGTGCGCGGAGTTACTTTTCAGCCCGTCCAGCAGGCGGGCCGCGTGCAGGGATTCGATTCAGTCGAGCACCGTATGACGCTGACCGAGGTGCGGCGGCGCATTCTTGAGCAGACCGATGTTTTCAGGCCGGAAGACCTGATTCCTGTGCCCTGCCATCCCGATGCGCTGGCCATGGCCTATGCGCTCAAGCTGGGATCGAAGACGGTTCCGCTCACCGGAATGGTGCCGCCTGAGGTGCTGATCGACGGAGCCAGGAACACCATTGTCTACGAGCAAGAGGCCGGCCTGCGCGATCATCTCTTCAAGCTCTTCGCCACCAACCACTCGCCCGCCTCGCAGGCCAGCACGCTGCGCGAGTTATTGTGCTGCCTGCCCAAGGTTCTCATTCCCAAGGATCTGGGATATAAGAATCTCTTTCGCATCCTGATTGTTCAGTTTATCGACGCCGAGGCCTTCGACTTGCGCAGCGTCAAGAAGAGCTGCATCCACATCGCGCATCCCGACGGCAAGCGCCTGATTCCCTTCGACACATTCAATATGTTTTATCGCGGCGAGTTGGAATCCACGCGGCTGGCGGGACTGCGGCGCGAGGAAGCGGGCGTAGTTTAGGCGCGTCGCTCGGAGACGAGAGGGTCAGTGAGTGTGCCCTGCTCGTGCAGGCGCGAAGACTACAGTCGTTATACCGCTGTTTCCTTGCGTGAGATCTCCGAGTAGGCCTGGAAGCTGACCTGGCTGTCAACACGCTTGCCTTCCACCTCAAACTCCTGAGTTCGCCTCTGATGCGCGGTCCAAAGCTCGCTGATGCTTGCCTTCTTCATGCATTGAGCCACAACCGCCGGACCGTAGCCGGTGGCGTCGCCGTAGTTCTTCGTCATGAGAATCGTGCCGTCCTGAAAGGCAGTGTGGAATTTGACGCCAAGGCC
>Ga0302320_10006291_pt1 | contig 26390 bp, 19 predicted proteins | sample Bog_T0_3_FD_202130 | JGI IMG/M metagenome (GOLD analysis project Ga0302320, IMG submission 202130) | Peat permafrost microbial communities from Stordalen Mire near Abisko, Sweden - Bog_T0_3 | ecosystem: Environmental > Terrestrial > Soil > Wetlands > Peat | place: Sweden: Abisko, Stordalen Mire... | reverse complement strand
GATGGCGATGACGCATGCGGAGGCTGCTCCGCTCTGCGCAAGCAGGGGCTGGGCGCGGAGCAAAAGATAAGCTCCGGCGTGGATGGAGATGGCGCCGTAGAAGATGGCGCTCGAGGGCGTGGGTCCTTCCATGGCGCGTGGCAGCCATCCCGAGAACGGGACCTGCGCAGCCTTGCCGGCGGCTGCCAGCAACAGAAGCAGACAGACCACGGTGGGCTGGATGCCCGTCAGCACCGGCATGCCATGGGCAAACGATGCCGTGCCCGCCCAGTTATGGAGGGCGAAAATGGCCACCAGCAACCCAATGTCGCAGGCGCGATACACGCCGAAGACGCGGAGGGCGTTTTCGACCGGGGAAGCACGGCGCTGGAAGAAGGCGATCAGCAGGACCGAGGTGATGCCGACCAGTTCCCATCCGCCGGCGAGCAGATCGAAGGAACCGGCGGCGAATGCGAGGAGAGATCCGAAGGCGAAAAGATGCAACAGGAGAAAGAAGCGGAGAAAGCCCCGTTCGCGATGGAGGTAGGTGGCGGAGAATTCGCCGATCAGGCCGGACAGGACTACGGTCAAGGCGAGGAATGGCAGGGACAGGCGGTCGGCCATCAGGACCAGCGGAAAGTGGTAATCGTGCACGGTGAACCAGTTGCCGAAGGTCACTACGACGGTTTTGTCCCCGCTGGCCGCGAGTTCAGATAGCAGTGCGGCGAGGGCCAGTACGCAGGCGGAAAACGTCAGTCCCGTAATTCTGGATATGGTGCGCTCGTTCGGAACCCAGCCGAGCAGCCAGCCGAGCCCGAGGGCGGCGAAGACCGCACCGGGCGCGAGCACTACAAAAATCAGGGCGATTTGCGCGGCGCTCATGCGGCTTTGTTTCCAGTTTGAATGGAGGCCATGGGCAGGTGGTGCATTTTGCCGGCATACCATTGGGCGGAAGAGTGCACCGTCGGCAGTTGTTGCAGAGGCGCGTCGAACTCTTCGAATCCGCTGTCGCCGCGCACGTGGACGCGCCCTGAGGCAGGGTCGATGGTGGCGATCCGAATCCAGTGGTTCTCGACGAGTTGTTTCGGGGAGGGGCTGGCATCGATCACTTTCGCCAGGCGCTGAGGCGTGGTTTCGACAACGAAGAGCATGCGCACGGGTTCGTGGATCGAGACCATTTGCCAGGGCAAGCCGGTGCGCAGGTCGCTGGCGTGGCCATCCATGACTCCCATCAGAGCCGTTATATTGTGCGGAAGTTTGGTGCCGCAGCCGTAGCGATCGTTATCCACGAAGGAGAAGTAGTATTCGAGGCTGATACCCGCGCACACGGGGACCACGGCTGCCAGCAGCGCGGCGAGATGGCGATCGCCTTCGTCCTGGCCGGCGTCATAGGAGACGAGAAAGGCGCGCCGGTCGAGGAACAGGCCGCGCGTCAGACTGCGCCGCCCCACGATGCAGACGGCATTGGTGCAGTGACCATACTCGGGCCGGGGCTGGGCGAGGTGCTCGCTGCGTTCTTCCACATGGCGGAGAGCGGCGGCGGGGTCGGCGTGCCGCGGAGCCGATTCGAAGCGCCGGCAGCGCTCCTGGGCGTTGCGGGCTCCGGCCTTGTCGAGCGACTGGCGGATGCGTTCCAGATCGGCGTGGTGAGTTGCGGGGATCGCGTCGGTATCGAAGAGTTCCACGTCGTCGCTGCAGGTATCGTGATAACCTCCCACGAACCAGGTGTCGTCGGGAATATCGATGCCCTTTTCGCGCAGGCGGAAGCGCACTTCGGGGCGGTTGGCCATGGCGGCGAAGAGGCGTGCGTTGGGACCGCCGCGACGTCCTCCGCAGGCTCCGCAATCGTGGGCCGATTCGTGCGGATTGTTGAGACTTGTGGACCCGTGGCCCAGCATTACAACGAGGCGCGCGAAACCGCTCCGCAGACCGGCCGGGCCCAGCACGCTGGCGAGGCTTTCCGCCTTCTCATCGGCGGCGAAGCCCATCAGCAAACCCTCGACGCCCTCCTGCGACGCGGCGGCGCTGCGCATGAATCTGAGCTCGGTGCGCGGCTCGGGAAGAAACGCCTTGTTCATCCAGCTGCGCAGACGGGCGTAACGGCGGGGCGCGAGTAGATTGCCGATCAGAGGGATGGCGGAGAGCAGGCCGAGCGCGGTGGTGGAGAGCCAGCCGCGCAGCAGCGTCTTTGAGGATACGAACGAACTGCGCATCAGCAGTCCGAGCAGGCGGCGGCGCCAGCGTCGGCTTTCGAGCAGCGCGCTGTCTTCGAGCTTCGGCTGTTCGAGAACGGCGTGCTTCGGCTTCACCACCACGGGGCAGAAGGCGGCGCCGGTGGGGTCGTCGATGCCCTGGTAGTCCACGGCCACGCCGAAGTATCCGGCGGCGCTGAAGGTTTCCACCTGGGGATCCAGCTCTTCGAGCGCGCGGCGCATGGATTCCTCGCGCTCGTCGATGCAGAAGAATACTTGCGCGGGTGGCCTGGCTTCCATTTCAGTAAGACCCTGATATTGGCGATGGCTCTGGAGGCCGCCGAGAATTTCGCGTTGATGCCAGCGCTCGTAGGCGAGGTGGAGGATGCGGCGCCGTTCCAGACCATTGCAGGCTTTCACTTCATTGACGAACGATTCCCACGCGGTTTCGGAGAGCCTGTTCACTTCGTCGGCGGAGAACCCGGCCACGCGCGCTGCATCGTAGACGCGGGCGGTGCGGCTCAGACGCCTTTTTTCCTCAGTTCTCAAGTGACTCTCCTGCGGCACGGTTTCATCGACGCCCTCGCGCGAGGCAACGCGGGACATGGTGAGGCGCACGGCCAGAAAGTCCATCAGGGAACAGGGGAGGGATTCATGCGGCGCGAGGCCGGGGCTTTCCTCGAGTCTGCGCATCAGGCCCGCCCAGCCCGGCAGCGCGAGCAACTCGGCCTGCAGGGTTTCCTCCCAGCCGGCCTGGGTAGAACGGCGCGCATCGAGATAATCGAGGACCGCATCCTCGGCGGAAAACGAGAGAGCCTGCTGGCGGCGGAACTCTTCGGCGAGGCCGTCGAGATAGCGGGGAAAGATTCCGCCGCGGCGGCTGAACAGCGTGCGGACGCATTGATAGAAGCCTCTCTCGCGATGCGGCATGGGCCAGTAGGCCATGCCCTGGTCAAGAAAGACCGAGCAGAGCCGGATCAGCCAGGGATGGATGATCTCGTCAGCGGGGCGCGGCGTCGGCGGCTCGTCGTCGTGCGCCACGGTGCGGGCGAAGCATGCGTTGAACAAAGCCTGTAGAGGCGCCTGGCGAAAGTCTGTGGCGAGGTCGCCCTGCTCGGCGCGCCAGAGGATGGTGGCGGCATCGAACTCGCGCACTCCGGGGGTCATCATCGCCCTGCGCAGTGCGCGCCGCGTCAGACCAGGGAAAATCGTCGCGTCCGGCTCATTGCCGAGCACTGCTTCTTTCTCGAGCACGACTTCGATGTCTTCGATATCGATACGGCCTCGCGCCAGTTCGGCCCGGTAGGCGGCTTCGGTCATATAGGGCTCGGCGCCGTAGAGATGCAGGGCCGCGATCACGGCCTGCTCGAACGGCATGTGCTCGAAGGCGTGCAGGGTGTTGTGGTGGACGAAAACGCCGATGGGTCCCTGCATGGGAAGCAGGTGGGCGGCGTGTTCGATGGCGTGGTGGAGGCGATGGCTGCGGTCCAGTTTCAAGTGGCCGGCCCCTGGGTGGCGGGCCCGGTTTTGATCTCGTCGAACATGGCTTGGCCTTCGGCCAGATGGGCGTAGAAATAGCGCTTCATGATGTCGAGGACGTCGACGATCAGGGGGTCTCGCACGGAGTAAAAAACCTGATTGCCGGCCTTGCGATTGACCAGGATGTGCTTCGAGCGCAGGACGGTGAGGTGCTGGGAGGCGTTGGCCTGTTCGACGCCAAGACGCTCGATGAGGGCGCCGGCGGAGAGTTCGCCATCGCGGAGGAGTTCGACGATGGCGATGCGAGTGGGGTGGGCGAGGGCCTGGAAGAACTCGGCTTTGAAGCGTCTCAGGGCTTCCTGCATAATAGAATATTCGTCTGTTCGAATATACTATTGTTGCATGGTGGCTCGGCTTTTTACCCGGTGATGCGTGGTGAGGCATAATGATGATGTATGCCTCGCTCTACTGACAAGCCTTCGAGAGCCAGTCGTCAGGCGTCGGCGAGCAAGGGCCGGGGTAATGCCCAGTCTCGATACACTGTGGCTTTAGCGCCGGCTGTTGCCGACAATGTTGCCCGTTACGCTCGAACTGCCGACACCAGCATGAGCAAGGCAATTGCCGCGCTCGTGCGCCTGGGCCTCGAAGGGCAGGAGAGCCGCAAGAGGGAGTTCTTCGGCAAACTGAAGGCCAATCTGGAGACTGACGATCCAAGTCAGCAGGATCGGATGGTTGACGAGTTCAGGGCTTTGATTCTCGGCCGTTGAGGAATGCCAAAGATTCAATGGGAACGGCTCCCGAGGGAAAAGTGGGCCCACCTGCGCGATCGTGCAAAAGAACGCCGGATCTCCCAGGAGGACCTGTTCGCTTTGTCTGAGTGGAAGGCCGAGGATCCCGACGTTCCCGACGGCGACTGGTTTAAGGATTTCGGGACCTTCAAACTGTGCGGCACGGGCAGATTCCCCAGCACATTTTTGTTGGCGGGGCAGGCAGCCCACGGGAAGCCGCTGTAGGGGCGGTGACGATTACTTCTTTCGCGAGGCGCCAACTCGGAACCATGTGCGTGTGGATTCTGGTGGCGCTGGTTTTGAGGTTCCGGATCGTCGCTTAGACTTAAACAGGGGAGTGAGTCATGAGCGACGGCCGCGAGGAACGCGAGGAGCGAAAAATCCGCAGCGATCAGGAAAAGCGAGATAATCGCGAAAATCGGATCGAGAATGCGGACATCGATGAATGGGAGCCGGAGCGGGACGAGTCCTGAGGTGTGTCCAACCGGCGGACGCGCCTGTCGACGCGTGTCCCTACGATCTTCCGGCCTTGCCGAGCAGGCGGTTCAGAGATTCAAGCTGCTCCAGCAGATGTTGATCCGAGGGGCTTTCAGCGTAGACCTGGGCGGGGGCATCAGCGGTTTCCGGCCGCAGCATCAGCGCCCACCCCGCGAAGCACAGGGCGGCGAAGGCGATCTGCACGGTATCCACCCACGGCGAGTAGAGGTGCGGGCTCAGGCTATCCAAAAGGGTTTCCGCGGCGCCTGAAAGAAACACCGCGCTGAAGAACCCCGTGGATACATACGTATTGCGATGCAGGTGAAGCGGATAGCGGGAGAGAAAGAAAATGATGGCCACGACGGCCAGGCCTAAGATGAAAATGATGGACCGATCCGCAACCTCCAGATAGAACAACCCCAAGCTGGCGCGCACGCCGCGGTCCCAGAATCTGGCCGTGATCGCCACAGAGACAGCTACCGCAAACGCAGTCGCCCGGGACATCGCCCGGCGGCCGGCGGTTCCGATACCGGGATATTTGACGAGGACGAGCGCGAACATCTCGCGGACCACAAAGATGCTGACCACCCAGTTCACGACGACATACGCCACATACAGCCAGTAATAGGTTACGGACGCGGACGGGAAACTGCCGAGTCCAAATAGAAACAACGCCGTCATCAGCAGGAACGATATAAGGGCGGGTTGGCGTCGGGCAAGGCCGAGGTGAAGCAGGCGCGCGGCGGTCACGCAGGCAATGATTGCCTGGACGCGCTGCGCAAAAGATTCGAGATCCATGCAGGTAGCTTAGTGGCGGCGAGCTCAGGGTGTGGTGCAGGAGAAGTTAACCGCTTCGTCGTTGCTTCCCGTGCCCTTGTAACGGGCGACTTGCGGATAAGGGCATAGCGGCCGCGTGCGGGTGGTCTTGCCGCTCTCCACGTGGGCGCCGATAATCTGCGCGGGGGCTTTGCCATTCTCCACCCAGTCCACCACTACCGCCAGCCAATCCACGGAACCGCAGCCCGGGCCTCCGTTGCAGTGAAACATGCCGGGAACCATGAACAGGCGATAAAAGTCGCGGGTTTCGGTGGCGCCGAGGCGGTTGCTCACGGTGGTGTAGTACTCGATGCCCGGCTGCGGGTTGACCTGTTGATCGGCCCAACCGGCGTACTGGACAATCCTTCCTCCGCGCTTTTTCAGAGGCGCGAGATCGGGATTGCGCGGGTTGAGAATGGCGGCGGCATCGGCGACCTTCGGCGGGTCGGTATCGAAGTCGAACATGGTGTAGTCCCAGGAGGGGCCGGGGGGCGGATTCAGCATGGCCAGTTTCATCTGGCTCTCGGAGCGCGGCAGGACGGTCTTGCTGGGAGGGATGAAGTTGTCGGGCCAGACGGGCTCACTGCCGACGAGTTCTCCGAAGAAAATCGCATGGCCTTTGGAGTCGTGGGGTCCGCCGTAGATTTTCTTGAGCGCGTCGATTTGCGCGGACGTGAAGCAGTCGGGCCCATCGGCTGCGGCGCATTTTGCGACATCGCGCGCGGGGTCGAAGGGGCAGGCGCGGGGATCGTCGATGAGGCCGTCTTTCAGGCCGTCGAGGGCATCGCATTTTTGGTAGATGGCCTGGGTGAGCAGGGGAAGTTTGGCGGCGGGGATGGCGCCATCGCCGGTCTGGGCCTGCCCGATCCAGAGGCGGCGGGTGACGTTGCCGGTGAGCCAGACGCCGGGTGCGCCGATGACGAGGCCGTCGAAATCGTCAGGGTAGCGCTGCGCCTCCTGGAGACCCTGGCGGCCGCCGGTGGAGCATCCAACCCAGTAGGAATATCTGGGCGCGGCTCCGTAGTAGGCTTCGATGACGCGCTTCGAGAGGACGGCGGTTTCGTGAACCGAGAGGTAGCCGAAGTCGATGAGTTTGCGGCGGCCGTTGGGATTGGCGGGAGTGACCGAGGCGAAAGTGGCGAGGGGTTCCTTGGCGGCGTCGTGGCCGGTGTCGGTGGAGGAGGCCGCGTAGCCGTTGCGCACGGCGTTATCGACAGCGCCGAGGCTGATGGTGCCCGCTGTGCCACCATTGCCGACCATCTGAAAGCGGGCGTTCCACGCGGTGGGCAGTTTGATGGCGAAGCCGGCTTCCGGCCAGATGACGCCGCGGACGTCGCAGTGTTCGGGCAGATTGGCTTTGGCGGGCACCAGGGTGGCGGAGGCGATTTTAACATCGTCGCCGAAGGATTTGGCGGCGAGCGAGTCGCATGGGATGGCGGGGCCGGCAGCGAGAACGGCGTGGGCGGAGAAGAGGATCAGGCAGAGGGACTTCACGGACTGATTGTTTCACGAAGTCGCAGGCCGCGGCGGACGCAACACCGGGACACGGTCCAACAAGATACGCGGCTATCGCCGCATGTCCTGTAGAGTTGGAGCAGATGGCGGGACCGATCCAGATTTTGCGCGCTTTGTTTGGCAACCGGCTGCGCATGCTGGAAGAGCTGGGCGCGAAGACTCCGCGCATCGGCAGGGCGCAGTTCGGACGCATCGGCGTGGTGCTGGTTAATGCTCCGGAACTGGTGCCCGAGGTGCTGATCGATTCGGCGGAGGATTACCAAAAAGGTCCGGTGCTGCGCATCATTGCGCGGCCTGTGCTGGGGGACGGTCTGCTGACCAGCGAAGGCCTGCAGCATCGCGAGCGGAGAAAACTGGTGGCGCCCGCCTTCGCGCACCAACGCGTAGCGAAATACGCGGCGGTTATGACTGACCGGACCCAGGCGGCGCTGGCGGCATGGCGCGCCGGTCAGGCGATGGATATGGCGGAGGAGATGACACGGCTCACGCTCGATATAGTGGGCCGGACGCTGTTCGATGTGGATCTGCTGGGCAGAGCCGAGCCTCTCAGCCGCGATATCACGCTGCTGCAGCACGCCGTGGTGCGGCAGATGCGGCTGCCGTTCCGGTTGCCTTTCCGGCGCGGGTATGAAGCCGCGGCAGCGCGCCTGAATGAAACCATTTACGCGATGATCCGGGAGCGGCGCGCCAGCGGGGTGGATAAAGGCGATCTGCTTTCCATGCTGTTGCTCTCGGCCGACGAGGATTCGGGCCGGCACCTGACCGACCAGGAGATCCGCGACGAAGCCATTACGCTGTTTATCGCGGGGCATGAGACGACCGCCCAGGCGCTGGCATGGTCCTGGTATCTGCTGGCGCGCAATCCGCACTTCTTCGAGAGATTACGGCAGGAGGGCTCTCCATTCGCGCTGCAGGTGATGAAGGAATCGATGCGGCTGTATCCGCCGGCGTTTCTAATTGCGCGGTCGGCGCTGCGCGATACCAACATCGGAGGATTCGCGGTTCGAAAAGACGAACTGGTGTTTATCGCGCCCTGGCTGCTGCATCGCGATGCGCGTTACTTTAAAGATCCACTGCGCTTCGATCCAGATCGGTTTCTGCCGGAACGCGAGGCTGCGCTGCCGCGATTTGCCTACATGCCGTTCGGCGGCGGGCGGCGAATCTGTATTGGAAATCAGTTCGCGCTGATGGAAGGGCAGATTATTCTGGCAACCGTCGGGAAGCAGTTCGAGATGGAAATGCTTTCGACCAAACCGGTCGACGCAGAGCCGTTTCTTACCCTTCGCCCGAAGAACGGCGTAAAGGTGAATATACGACGACGCGGCTCAGGGGTTTAACCTCACTCGATCGACTCGGGGCCGGAGGCTTTTCCACGGGTTCCACTGCCGGCTCGTCCGGCGGGTCGGATTTTTTGTTTTGCACCGACATCGGGTATGACCTGTAGACGCCCGGTGGGGGTGGGAAATTCAATGGCAACTCCGCCGGCTGCAAACCGGGCTTGGCCTGTTTAGAGGTCCTAGGTGTCTTACTTGTGCCGTCTTTTGCTTTCCTGGTCATAAGAAAACCTCGTGGCGCGCCGAGTCGAAGGCGGTCGATTGCGGAATGAGCGCAGCCGTGCAGCCCGGTTCCACTTCCTGTATGTAGCCGCACTCGATGGCGCGGATTCTCCATTCCGCGAGGAGGTTTTGCACGATGGCTTTGCTCGAGCCGTAGCGGTCGCAGATATCGCGCACCGTCCATCCGCGGACGAAATAGAGCTGGACGATTCTTTCCTGCAAATCGCCGGCGCGTTTCGACAGAGGCCGGATCTGCGCGGGGAACGTCACCAGATTTCGCTTCAGCGCAGTGCGCAGGAGCTTGTTCCCAAGCAATGGCAGAGTCATAAGCCGTGACGTCCCCCCGCGAGGCCCCTGGATTTGCCGCTCACGACCTACTCTGTACCATGCGGTAGCCCTGGATTTGCGCAGTTCTGCGTAAGTTACAGGTAACTTACCTGACGTTACATGTCTGTGTTATCAGAGATTCAGGAGGGGAAACTACTGTTTGGCGGACAACGGCGCAATGCGCAGCTCACGGTGCAGAACGTAGGAGGTTTCGATGGGAACACCTCCCTTGAATCTGACCCTGAGCACCAGTTGATAGTAGCGGGGAATGGCGCCCCTTTTGTTGCGCAGCTTAGTCACCAGATACGCAGCGTGTTCGGGACTGGAATACCACTGTACGGCGCCCACTGCGGCGGCGGACGATTTGCTTGTGAATGCCTCGATATCCCCCTCGCCGTCGGGACCGGGGACGTGAGTGATCAGGGCAAAATTTTCGCCTTCTTCGTAAGAGCCGTGAGGCGACACGTCCGGCAAAAAATCCGGCTCGCCAGGATTGGGCGTGCGCACCCTGATTCCGTGGTCCTCATACGTGACATCGAGTTCGGTGGGCATATTCTTCAGGCGCGCCCTGAAATCCGAAGCGCCACCGATGAACAACAGGTTAGTGCCCGAGAGTTCCTGCCAGGAAAGCTCGCTGCTGCGGATCAGCGAGATATGAGGAAACCATGGGGCGAGGAATTTTCCCAGCATGAAGGCGGAATTCACTTCCCCGATGCCGGCGTACCGGTGGGTGATCTGGATATCGGAACTGCCGAGATCAAGCGCCTTCTGGATAGCGGCAATGCGGGCGGCGTTCTGTGGATCGCGCCAGTCGGTTTGTCCGGGTAAGCGCAGGAATACCCAGTCCTTGAATTCAACGAAGACGGGATCTCCGATGCCGATAAACAGAGGCCGGTCGGATTCGAGAAAAGGCTGCCAGAGTTCGCGGAGGGCTGGTGTCAGATCGTCAACGGCGTTCGGTAGCCGACGGTGGTCGAAGACGAGTCGCGTGGTGGCGGCGACGGCCCAGGTTGCCAGCAGGAATATGGCGGCATAGAGCAGCGCGGTATGGTTGCCGGAGGTCCGGACGGGCCTGGGCGAGGTGAGCGCAGACGGGCTGGGCGTCATGTCGATTGCCGGCGATGCGGGGGTTTCGGATGTGGGCGCCTGAGAGACCGTGTCGAGCGAGAGCTTGAAACTGCCCTTGGGCAAGGTGATCAGAAAAGGATCGTTCTTGCCCTCGTTGCTGTAGTACATGGCGAGCTTCTGGCGAAGCCGGCCGATCTGCATCCGGGTGGACGCGTCGTGCGCCGGGTTGTAAGTGGAGGGCCGTCCCATGCCTTCCACGCCGATGGTGTATTCCTTGAGTTGATCGGCCTCGCCCGCGGCCACCTTTTCGCCCAGGTAGCGCAGGAGACGCTGCAGAGCGTCGGAGTTACGGAATGTCTCGCTCTTGACGATGCGATCGATTTGTTCGTACAGCTCTTCCTGGGAGCCAGATTTGACACTGGTGATCATAGTGGCAGAACTCTCGCAATTTTGTTCGTCGGACGCTCGAAGACGGGGAAGAGGGGCCTGACAGGGGCGGGAAAACCTAATTATAAGATGGGGGCGAAGAATCCGGGACCATCGAAAGAATTGATCCAGCCAATTGAAAGAAGTGATTTCTGCGCTACCGTGCGAGGGCCACGGCCAGGAGCAACCCGCGCTGTGTCCCGAGCCAGGAATCTTTGGTGTTGAAGGTTTCGCCGAGCGAGTGGGCTCCGGATCCTACACCTCCTCCGCCGACGGTGATGGCCGGAATGCCGAGGTTCATGGGAACGTTGGCATCGGTGGATCCTTCGCGAAGCTGTCCGTCGCCGCCAAACAATCTGGTGACAGCCTGCGCTGTGAGGACGATGGCCGAATCCGCCGAGGTGGTTCCACCGGGCCGCAAACCCACCAGTTCGTTTGACACGCTGACGGGTCCGCGATTGTTCCAGCGGCGGTTCTCTTCGTCGACGGCTTGCTGGATGGCGGCTTTGAACTTGGTGTTCACGGCTTCAAGGGCGTCTTTGTCGGCGGAGCGCATGTCGACCTCCATCCAGCATTCGAATGGGATGGCGTTGACGGAAGTGCCGCCGCCGACGCGCCCGACGTTAAACGTGGTCCTGGGATTTTTCGGTACTTCGATGTTGTCGATCTTCGCGATGGCGCGGCCCATGGCCTGAATCGGATTGGCCATGCCGAAGGCGCCGTAACTGTGGCCGCCCGGACCCTTGAACGTGGTTCGGTACCGGTAGCTGCCGACGCCGATGTTCTCGATGCCGAGACCGGTGCCGTCGACGGAAACGAATTTATCGATCTGGCCTTTGAGGCTGTCATTGAAAAGATTTTTGGTGCCGCGCAGATCCCCGAGGCCTTCTTCGCCGGTATCGGCCGCGAAGGTGATGGTGCCAGGAGTTTTCACCTTTCCTTCGTCGAGCGCTTTGATGACGGCCAGCATCATGGCGAGGCCGCGGCAATCGTCGCCAATGCCCGGACCTTTCAGAAGATCGCCCTCGCGCGCGACCTTGACGTCGGTCTCTTCGGGAAACACGGTATCGAGGTGCGCCTGGAACAGCAGATTGGGATGCGGCGACGCTCCGGGACGCACGCCTATGACGTTGCCGGCCTTGTCGATGCGCACGTCCTGCAGTCCGAGTTGTTGGAACAAGCGCTCCAGTTCCTTGCCGCGTGCCTCCTCGTGAAAGGGCGGGGCGGGGATCTCACAGACGCGTATTTGCTCGTCGATGAAGTGGGGTTCGTTGCGCTTGACGGCATCGAGCGCGGCTTTGACGGTGGGATCCTGCATCAGGGCAGCGGCGTCCTGTGCGAAGATCGGCGACGCGGAGGCGATTACAGCGACGGCCACGGCGATTTTGAAAACGATCATAATGGTCCCTTTGCCTTCAGATGTACCTTGCCTGCCTTCATAACGAAGGCCACTTTGCGCACGTTGGCGATGTCGTCGAGCGGGTTGCCTTCGGTGGCCACCAGGTCGGCGGCCATGCCGGGCTGGATGGCGCCGATCTGCTTTTCCAGTCCGAGCGACGCCGCGGCGAGATACCTAGCGCTGACGATGGCGTCCATGCGCGGCTGTATTGCATTCTGAACGCGCATGATGAAATTCTCCGAATTGTGGCCGTGCAGACCGCCGACGGCGTCGGCGCCCAGGGCATGGCCCAGGGCGGCGCCGAGGAAGGCCAGGGTTGGCGACAGAATTCGCCGCATTGCAGATTACCTCCTTAGTTTTGGGGGCGACGCAGGCAGGCGGCGAAATCAAGGCCGTGGAAGTCGATTACCGAAAGAGACACTTTAGCATGCTCTCAACCGGCCACGGCCAGTCAGCTACCTTCCGGCATCGGAAATCCACGGTTTTCCCATGTTAACGTTGACCGGGGAATCGTCGCGTTTCATCATTGAATTGGCGAATGGAACCATGAATATTTCCCAAAGCTTCAAGAAATCACAGCCGGATTTGTCTCTCCCTGGATGTAATATTCCAGGATTTAATATTCGGAAGGAATCCGGACTCAACCTGCGGCAGCGCCCGGGGGCTCGCCGATGCGAAACGCGTTAGATACATACATCGGCCGCCAACCCGTACTTGATCGCGGGTGGAACGTAGCCGGATACGAACTGTTGTTCCGATCAAGCCTCGATAATTTCTGCGACACGGCCGACGGCGACTCGGCCACTTCGCAGGTGATCGTGAACGCCGTTCTGGGAGTGGGGCTCGACCGGCTGCTCGGGGGCAAACCAGCCTTCGTCAATTTCGACCGAACGCTGCTGCTGGGGGACTGGACTACCGTGTTGCCGGCCGACAAGGTGGTGATCGAGATTCTGGAGACGGTCCCGGCGGAGGAAGAGATTATTCGCGCCTGCCACAGACTTCGGGAGCAGGGCTATGCGCTTTCGTTTCATTGCAATGCCGATGAGGAACGGACGGAACTGTTTGCACCGTTCGTGGATCTTCTGAAAGTGGATTTCCAGCTGACCTCGCCGGCTGTGCAGGAGAAAATGATTCGGCGGTGCCAGCAACTCAAGATCGGCATCGTGGCCGAGAAAGTGGAGACCGAGCTGGAATTCCGCCGAGCCAGTAAGCTCGGCTACGACTACTTCCAGGGGTACTTTTTCGCCAGCCCCACGGTGCTGCATTCAGCGCGCGTGCCGGCTTCCCAGATGAACGGCTTGCGTCTGATGAAGGAAGTCCAGAAAGAGGATTTGAACTTTGCGGCGATCGAGGATCTGATACGGCACGAGCTCTCGTTCTCGCATGCGCTGTTGAAGTATCTCAATTCAGCCGCGTTCCACTGGGCCCATCGGGTCGAATCCATTCGTCAGGCGCTGATACTGCTGGGTTCGAAAGAGATCCGTAAGTGGGTCTATATGGCGAGTTTATCCAGCATGATGCAGAACCGGCCGCCGATCCTGATGGCGCAGGTGCTGATGCGCGGGCGTTTCTGCGAGGTGATTGCAGGCTTTCAGAAGTTGGATCTGGGCGAGTCCGATCCATTCCTGGCTGGTATGTTCTCGCTGCTCGATGCCATCCTGAACAGGCCGCTCGAGGGGATACTCGACGAACTGAATATTGGCCGGAAAATTCGCAGTGCACTGCTCGGCCTGAGCGATGAGGCGGATCCCCTTTCGGTGGTTCTGCGGATCGTGAAATCGTGGGAAGTCGGCGATTGGGCGGGGGTGGAATTGGCGGCACGGTTCATAGGGATGTCGGCCGATGCGCTGAGTAATTGTTATCTTGAAGCTTCATGCTGGGTCGACAGCGTGTTCGCGCAGGAGGGGAACAAATGGCAGGCGTCGGGCTCGCCGGCCCCCATGGATTTCCGCCGCCATGCGTTTCGCGCCGTGCCACCCGGTCCGGTGCGGTCCAGCCTACCCGCTTAGCCAGCCGATCATCGGGCGCTCAGGTCGTCCTTTACCACGGCGCCTCCCTTCATCACAAACCGCACGCGCTGCATTTCCGTGATATCCACCAGCGGATCGCCCGAGGTTGCGATCAAATCGGCGAACTTGCCCTTTTCGATGGTGCCCACTTTATCCTGCCAGTGGATAATCTCGGCATTCACCGTGGTCGCCATGCGCAGCGCATAGAGCGGGGTCGCGCCCCAGCTGACGAAGATGGGAAACATTTCGCTCTGCACCCCATGCGAACACATGCATGCGGTGTTGAAGATCCGCCCTTGGCCGTTCGAAACCGGTGTGGCGCCGCTGCCGTAGCCCAGCACGACGCCGGCCTTCAGCATCTTCTTCCACGATTGTTCCATCGCGCGGAAGCGGCTGTAAGGGGCCCATTGCTTCAGATCTCCCGGTTCATCCTGGCGGAGGTCGAGGATGGTCGAGGTAATGGGGAGCTTCTTGCGGAGAATCGCCTGAATGTCATCGTCGGTGGGGGCCACCGCATGTTGAATATCGTCCACGCCGGCTTCGATAGCCCACTTCAGTCCATCGCCGCCGTACGTGTGACTGGCGACAAACATGCCGCGGCGGTGAGCCTCGTCCACCACGGCCGTGAGTTCCTCCAGACTGGCCAACGCCTGGTTGACCATCTCTCCATTGGGTTTGAAAAAGAACGGCCCGGTGGTGTGGATCTTCACGTGGTCGGCGCCGTAATGGGCCAGTTCGCGGACGCCCTGGCGCAGCGCTTCCGGCCCATCGCGCACGATCTCGACCTCGAACGGCTTGAAGTCCAGCGGATAAGGGCCATTGCCGGGCGCCGTGATGGCGAGAATCGGACCGGCTGTGAGCAGGCGCGGCCCCTGCACGAGGCCCTGATCGATGGCGCGCTTCAGTTCCACATCGGCGAATCCGCCCCCATGCGAACCCTGCGCGACCTGGGTAGTGTAGCCGGCCTTCAGGCTTTCGGTGGCACTGTGGAACGCCACCAGCGCCTGGTGCTGAAGGCCTCCGGTGGCGTCGGTAAGATGAACGTGGCCATCGATCAGGCCCGGCAGAACGGTGGCACGGCTGAGGTCGATGATTTTGGCGCCGGCGGGGATCGCCACGCTGGCGGCGGGACCCACGGCAGTGATGCGCTCGCCCTGGATCAGCACCACCTGGTTGGCCAGCATCTGGCCCGATTTGGGATCGAATAACCTGCCCGCGCGGACTGCCGTGGTTGGCAGACCTTGCGACCACAGCATGGCGGCGGCGCCTAATATCCCGATGACCGTTCTCATGGAAGGAAATGCTAACACAATCGAAGAAGAATATCGTGGGAGAGTGAGGCGATGTTTTTTCTGAGGCGCGGGATGACCTGGCTTGGAACGACGGCGATCGGCCTCTTCTGCATCGCGAATTATCCGGTTCTGCGTGCCTGGCAGGCGAACGCGGAAGAGGAAGCGCGCTTGCCAGACGCTGCTGCTCAGCCCTCCGCGCGGTTTCGATGTGCTCCACAAAGCCCACGCCGACGCTCGCAATACACCCCGTGGCTGGCCGATTCCGGCTAGCGGACATGCGGCCGTTGAGCCTGCGGCTGTCGAATCTTGCCCCGAAGAGGCACGGGCACCTTCGAAAAACACTGTGTCGCCGGTCCCGTTGCCTGGTGCACACCCGCGGAGGCCGATTGCCAATCGGCCGCAGGTAACCAACCCAGTAACCAACCTGCCCCACGTGGGGGCGACGGTTTCATTGCCGATTCAGTGCTTATGGAATATGAGGACTGCCCAACTGGGCAGGTTGATGGATAGTGAACCGTTCGAGACCTGGATTGCGTAGCCATAATTTCCGACGGTGCCGATCCCGCCGTAGACCGGCGCCTGGGAATTGAAAATTTCCATCCATGTGCCCGATTCGCCGCCCATGTCGACGGCGTAATCGCCGGCGCTCCACTGTGAGTTCCCGGCATTCACGACGACGAGGACCACATCTCCATCCATGGTGTAGCGCTTAAAACCGACCACCTGATTCTGTTGATCTGTGTGCACGACATTACCGGCGGGTGAACGGAGTGCGGCATGCGACCAGCGGAGATTATTGACATCGCGAACCATCTGCTGCATCGGCGATCCGAGGGAATCTCCAATCTGCAGCCAGTCGATGCGGCGGTCGCCATTGTCGATATTGGGATCCCAATAGCCGTCCAAATGGCCCTCGGTGCCCATGAACAGCATGGGAGTGCCCGGCAGCGCCGCGTTGAATGCCCACGCCAGGCGAGCCTTGGCGCGTGCCCATCCATTCCCGCGCCCTCCGAAGCGAGCCGTGAAAAACATCCCGCCGCTGTTCATCCCGCCATAGACCTGGTCGTGCGAGCCGGTCAGGTAGGTGATCTGATGCCAGGGGTTGGGATCGGAAAATCCACCGATCCGGTTGAGCAGCAGATTGGTTACGTCGTTGCCCGCGAGCAAATTGAAAGTGTCGCCGGGACTGCCAAGAGCCCATGTGGCACAGAAGCCGAGGACGCCGTAAGGGTCCACCCATGCAGACGCGCTTTGGTAATCGCCCGGATTGTATTCAGCGATGAGGTACTTATCCGGAAATTCGGCGCGCAGAGAGTTTACGATGTATTCAACCGCGTCGGGCTGAATGAACTGCACGGCATCGAAGCGTAAGCCATCCACGCGGTAGTCGCGCAGATACAGGCGCGCATTGTCGAGGAAGAAATCTTTCACCTGCTCCTGCCACATGGCAAAACCGGAACCGAAGCGCGTGTCGTGTCCATCGACAAAGTAGATGCCACCGCCGCCCGCGGTATTGCCGTCGTACTGCCAGTAGCGGTTGTCGATGGTTGCGGCGTGGTTGTAGACCACGTCGAGGATGACGGCCAGTCCGGCGGCGTGTGCGCTGTCGATAAGTTGGATCAACTCGGCAACGGCGCGGCTGGGGTCGGAAGAGTATTCGTCTTCCGAGGCGAACATGTCGGAGGGACCGTAACCTTCGCCGGCACCGCCCACATCGCAATAAGCGTCGGTGATAGGAAGCAGCGCGATGGCGTTGAAGCCCAGGCCGCGGATGTAGCCGAGCTTGTCGATGAGATCCAGGAACGTGGCGGTGTTGGCCTGCACGGTAATGCCGTCGTTGCGGCCCGCATACGAGCCGACGTGCAATTGATATATCAAAAAATTCTGAAAGGCCGGTGTCTGAAAAGGCTGCCGGTTGGCTGGGAACGGGCCCACGACGTATCCCGCCGAGGCTGAGCTCGAACTCTGCACTTGTAACGCGCGCGCGTCCGTGCGCTGCAGGACCTGCCCCTGGTTAGTTATCAGATATTTGTACATCTGTCCCGCAGTGACGGGAATTCCGTCGGCGGACCAGTTTCCCGAAGTGCCTTCCGGGGCAAGATTGACGGGAGCGTTGTTCCATCCGGTGAAGTCACCCATCACCTGAACACTTTGCGCAAACGGAGCCCACACGCGGAAGCGGCAGGTGCCGTCCGGGTAAAGAAGGCTGCCCATTCCATCGTTATTGGCGGCGGGAGCACTCATAAACACCTCCTCATTATTCGCCGACGGCCTGGTCGAGATTCCATATTGTACTAAGAGATCGTCCAACGCGAATTAATTGTTGGTGAATTATACTGATTCAGAATGCGTTTATCGCTCGCCACTTTTTTCGTTCTCGCCGCGTGCGGGACCGCATCCGCCCAAAGCTACTCAATATCTACGTTTGCGGGCGGGGCCTTGCCGGTGAATATCTCGGGAACGAGCGCCACTCTGTACGGCCCGCAGTCGGTTGCGGTCGATGCGAAGGGCAATGTATTTTTCGCGGATCAGAACGATGTTCTGCGCGTGGATGCGACAACCGGAATGCTGTCTCTGGTGGCGGGGAACGGGACGGCTGGTTACAGCGGGGATGACGGCCTGGCCGTCGACGCACAATTGAACCTCGAACTCAATATTGTCGGTGGAGGTGGTTTAGCGCTGGACACGGCTGGCAACCTGTACATCGCCGATACAGGCAACCAATGCATTCGCAAGGTTACAAACGGCGTGATCACGACAGTGGCCGGCACCGGTACATCCGGTTTCTCGGGCGACAACGGCCCCGCCACGAGCGCCAAATTATCTGGTCCGGCAGGGGTCGGTCTGGACTCGGCCCAGAATCTGTACATTGCCGATACCGGTAACCGCCGTATCCGTAAGGTTTCGAATGGGATCGTCACGACGGTAGCGGGAGGGGGCACGGGCACTGGCGACAACGGCCCGGCTGCCAGTGCATCCCTGTTCTACCCCGAGGGCGTCGCCTTCGATCAGGCGGGCAACATGTACATTGCCGACTTTGGCGCCTCACGGATTCGGAAGGTCTCGAATGGAGTGATCACCACTGTGGCGGGAAACGGGACGCTCGGTTTCAGCGGCGACAACGGCCCTGCTGTCGGCGCCGGACTGAACGAACCCGAGGGTGTCGCAGTGGACGCTGCCGGAAACATCTACATCGCGGACTACTTCAACAACAGGGTTCGCAAAGTCTCAAACGGAGTCATCACCACGGTCACTGCCTCGGTGTCCCTTCCGGCAGGAGTTGCGGCCGACGCTGCCGGTAACGTCTACATTGCGGACCGCGGTAACGGGCGTATCCGCGGAATCGTAAACGACGAACTCAGTACCCTGGCGGGCGGCGGGTCGTTCATCGGAGAGGGCGGGCCGGCGACGAGCGCCCAGTTCCACTTTTCGATTGCCTCACTGACTGCCGATTCCGGCGGCAATCTCTACATCTCGGACACGGGCAACAATCTCGTCCACGAGGTCCTGGGAGGGACGATCGCCGTCCTGGCGGGAACCGGAACGCCTGGTTTCAGCGGTGACTACGGCCCGGCTATCGACGCGCAACTGAGCAGCAATGACGGTATTGCGGTGGATTCGGCTGGCGGTCTATATGTTTCCGATTCCGGTAACAATCGTGTGCGCAAGGTCTCGGGAGGGATTATCACGACGGTGGGGGGAACCGGAACACCCGGTTTCAGCGGCGATGGCGGCCTGGCTGTAAACGCTCAGTTGCAAGGCCCATCGGCTGTTGCCGTGGACAATGCCGGCAACCTGTATATAGCCGACAGCGGAAACAGCCGCATACGCAAGGTTTCAAATGGTGTAATCAGTACCATTGCGGGAACGGGAACAGCGGGTTACAGTGGCGATTACGGACCAGCTATCGACGCTGAGACAACAGCGTGCTGCGGCATGGCAGTCGACTCGACCGGCAGTCTGTATTTCATCGAAGACCTTCGCGTGCGCAGGATAGCGAATGGGATCGTCACGACGGTCGCGGGGGGCGGATCGGCAGCAGGCAGCGGCGACAACGGCCCGGCGACTAAGGCGATGCTGTTTCCTGCAGGCGTGGCCGTTGATGCCGACAGCAACCTCTACATCTCCGATAATTGGAGCAGGTCCGTTCGCAAAGTGGTCAACGGTGTGATTACCACGATTGCCGGCGGAGGCTCCGCGTTCGGCGACGGTGGCCCAGCCACTTCGGCGCTCCTGTACCAACCTGGTGCGTTGGCGGTTGGGCCGTTGGGTGAAGTGTATCTGGCCGATACTTATGACAATCGCATCCGCTTGCTGACTCCAAACGCCAAACCCGCTATCCACCTCATTCCCGGTATTGTCTCGGGTTTCGGCGAGGCGATGGTTCAACCAGGTTCCTGGGTTTCCATTTACGGCGCCAACCTGGCGAGTGGAACCAGTGTTTGGCACGGCGAATTCCCGATTTCTCTGAACGGGGTGAGCGTGAGCATCGACGGCAGGCCGGCTTACCTCTGGTACATCAGCCCCACACAAATTAATCTGCAGGTGCCCGACGACTCCAACGAGAGTATGGTGAGCGTGGCGGTTACAACTCCATCCGGCACGTCCGCATCCCGCGTGACACTGGTTTCCCAGGCGCCGTCGTTCAGTCTGCTCGGAGACGGCAGGCACGTGGCGGCGGAGATCGCCACACCGAAAGGCATGGGCGCATACGGGGGCGGGACTTACGATCTGGCCGGGCCTTCGAACACGTTTTCCTTCAACACGCGCCCGGTCCGCGCCGGCGAGACGCTGGTGCTGTATGGTGTCGGCTTCGGCGCCACTAACCCGTTCGTCCCGGCTGGGCAACCTCACAGCGGCGCTGCGCCTGTCTCCAGCGCGATCAGCGTGTCGATCGGAGGTGTTAATGCGAATGTTGGGTTTGCTGGAATCACCGAGGCCGGGCTTTATCAAATCAATGTCACGGTCCCGAATGTTGTCAGCGGCGATCAACCTGTGCAGGCGATTGTGAACGGGGCGCAATCCTCACCCGGCGCGGTTGTCACCATCCAATAACGCGCGAGTCAGCCGGATGCCGAGAGCGATCGCGAGGCCAGTTACTACCGCGGTCTCGATATAGATCATGGCGGGCGGCGCCAGGCTAATAGTCGAAAGCATGCTGGTGAGATCCGCGCTGTGTGATGTGTACCAACGCAGGATTTCGCGCAGCGTGCTGCGCCCTCCCGGATAACCGCCGTAGAGCGGAATCAGTTTGGCGATATACGTGGCGACGGAGATGTACATCCACAGCAGGCAGACGGCAATTGCCATGGGGCGGCCGAATCGCGGGGTGCGGCTCATTCCGGAGAGCGCGATCGCGAGCAGAGGCGCGAGCAGGGGCTCGGTGTACCAGGGGCTGGCGCCGGCGGATGCACCGTGCAGAAAGATGACATCGTTGCCTACGACATAAATGACCGCCGCGCCGAATATCGCGATAGCTCCGACGATGGCCCATTCGCCTGCGGCCGGCCGGCGGCGGGCATACATCAGGATGCCTGCCGCGAGCAGAGCGATCAGACAATTGAGCGTCGCGGTACCGAAGCTGGTAAACGAATTGTTGCCGGTCCAAAGGGTTGCACGCAGCATGTAAGGAAGGGTTCGGCTCCAATCGAGATGGATGAGAGCCGCCAGCACTTGACGAGCAGAGATCGGGGCTGCGGACATCAGGAGCCCGCTCAGATTGTGGTACAGCAAAAGATTGCGGACATACCAGGGTCCGGCAAGCGCCGCTGCTATGGCCACGAATACGGTGAGCAGGCGGATGCGCCGGAAGGCTACCACGCTGAGGGCGAACGCCGCCAGCGGCAGAAAATAAGCCTTGGCGAGAAGGCCAAGAGAGGTGGCGAGCGATAGGCGCAATGCGCTGGCACGATCCGGGTCGTTTGAAAACCGAGCGAGGGCGCCGAAGTACCAGGCCGTCAGGACCAATGCGATGCCGTCGCTCGAGATATGCGCGATGGACGCCCAATACATCTGGCAGGCGAATATGCAGAAGATACCCAATGCGCGCCAGGGCTCAGCCAGACCCAGCGTGCGAAAAAGATATTCGGCCGCGAGGAAGGTCAGGGCCGCACATAACATGGCGTTGAAGATACGCAGCCAGAGGATACGCTTGGGAAGCGGGAGATTGCGCAGCAGGAAATCAGGGACGGCCAGGATTGCGTACGCGAGCGGCGCCTGCTGGATCTCATAGTTGGCGTGGACGCTCGGAATAGCGCGGTCGCGCGGCAGGCTTTCGAGCAGGGCGCGCTGACGGGCACGGGCCTCGGGGCTGAGCTGGAAGTAAACGTCGAAGGTTTGCAACTCAGGCCACGGACCGTGAAGCACATGGCTGACCGGGGACAGCAGCATGGAATCCCACACTTCCTCCGAGAGACGCGTTTCAGCCAGCACTGGGAGGCTGCGTGCGGACGAGAGGTACTGCACGTAGCCGTAATGCCAAGGCTCGTCGAAGCCCTCCCACAGAGGGAGGAGCGAACTGTATAGGACTGCTTGCGCAAGGGCGAACGCGAGCAGCATTGTGCGCATCGGCAATCAGTCGGTGGTGAAGGATACCTGCTTCGAAGCGATCAGCTTACCATCCACGTAGAGGTTGAAAGTGACGGACTGCGCGCCGCGGTTGGTCAAATTGATAAATCCACCGAAGCCGGAAGGCGGGTTGGTGCCGGTGCCGATGGTGAAATGCCCTCCCGCCGGAATCGTGCCGGATGCCGTCCACGTCCCATTCGCGCCAGCGGTGGCGGCCCCGTTGGGGAGCGGCAGGGCGCTCAACGCCGAGGCTGCCAGTGGGTCTACGAGGCTCAACGGAATGATGTTATTGGGAAAAGGCAGGCCGGACAGAAAGTTGGTCACTGTGAAACCGGCCTTCGAAAAGTCCCAATTCCGCGTGGCTGCCGTGGGAACAGTATACGTCGCCTGCCAGGTGTTCTGCGCCGGATTGATATTGATGGTTGCGTTGCCCGCGGGTGACGTGGCCTGGACGACGAAGGGATTGGCGCCCTGAATAATGTCGAAGGCCGTGGTGAAGGTTCCGGCGGTCAAAAGGGCTGAGAAACCCACTGGCTGGCCGCCCGAAACGGGATAGAGCGCATCGATCGATCCGGTGACATTGGCGACATTCGGGCCACCAGGCGGCACCACATTGCCGAATGCCACATTCAACGAATCGCTGCTGGCGTCGGCGAAGTATGCGGCGTCGAGGCCGGGAATCGCAATGGGATTGGCGAGCGGATGCGGCGAGATCCAAATAATGCCGTTGGCCGTCGGGTTGATTGAAGCAAGGATGAAAGCCGGTACGGTGAAAGTCCCCGCGCCCCCATCCGCCGCGCAGGCGAAGTAGGAATGGGGAGCATGCGTCGATCCGCCGCCGATCAAAATGTCGTTGCCCGCCGTCCCGCCCGTCCAGTTCACGGTCAGGGGTTGTGTCAGACTGACCGGGGCGAGGGAAGATTTGTTGGAGATTGCCAGATGATTGGCGATGGTTACGGTGGCACTGAACGCACCCACGTCCTTTCCGCCCGTTCCGCTGATGGTATAAGTGCCCAGGGGAATATTCGGACCTTTCACAGAGGTTCCGAACAAAGCCTGATACTCGCCCTTATTGGTCTGTTTCAGCGTTAAGGCGCCCGCCGCGCCGGTGAGCATCAGAGAAGAGCCGGCGTCGAGGCCCGCGCCCACCGATCCCAGCCCGAACGGATAAGCGCCGGAAAGGACCATGCACTCGCCGACAGGGGGAAACTGCGCGCTGGCTACGGCAGCGGTGGCGGTTTCACTGCTGAAACTTCCAAAGTCCGCCGAAATGCTCTCCTGCGCGACGCTGATTTTGGCGATCAGGTTGGCTTTGGTGCGCGCGTCGAGCGCCTTCCATTGGGACGCATATTTCGCCATCGCCAACCGCATTGCTCTGGTGTTTCCCGTCCGGTATGCCCGGATCAGGCGCGCCGCGTCGGCTTCCGAAACTTTGGTATGGAGCGCAGCCGAGAGACTGCGAGCCACGGCGTTCGGTTCGGGTGAGGTCCCCACAATCGACTGCGGCCCGGCGGCTATGATCGCCAATTTGACGGGTTGCCCGGCGGCGGCTTTGGTGAGTACAGACGTCGGCAGCGTGGGGCCGGCGTCGGCGCAGGCGCCGCCCGAAGCGTTCACCGGGATGGTAACGGCATTACTCGAATTGCCGCCGCTCACGACTGTGACGGGCACGTTGCATCCATTGGCAACCGCGGGGACAGTGAATGAGATCTGATCCACGGCGGCGCAGCAGCCGGAGCGCCCTGCATAAGCGATCTGCGCGGATTGACCGCCGACCCAGACCTGCACGTTGGGAAAGTTGGGAAAACTCGTGGGCAGGACGTTGTCGGCGGTCGTGATCGCTCCGATGCCGGTTCCCCATGCGGTCACGATATCGCCCGGCTTGGCGGAATTGGCGATGGTTTTCAGGCTGCCGTCGAGCGCGGTGAAGATGCCGGCTCCGAGGCCGCTGCTGGTGGTTGTGAAAAGGCCTTCGGAACTCGCTGCGACCGTGACCTGGGTGCTTGAGTAGCCGTCGGCAGCGGTTACTCCGTTCCACGTAACAGTTATGACCGCGGTGCCGACCGGAGTGCTCGAAGGGAGGATTGCGGCGACCTGCGCATTAGAGGTGTAGATCATGGGACAGTTCAGGGTCGTCGACCCGGAGGTGACGGTAACCGATGTTCCGGACAGCACGTTGGGCAGAGGAAAGGCGGAAATCTCCACGAGATTGGCGGGTCCCATGTCGAAGCCGAAGACGACGAACAGGGAGCCCTGGGCAATCGTGGTGCTGTAGTCGGCCGAACTGTTGGCGGAATAGACCTCGGGAGGAGGGCCCGACTGGGCCGTCAGACCCGTCGCAGCAAATATCGCAATAAACAAAAAGCGGGCGCACATAAGCAAATACCGAAGTTCGTTTATCTTCGCATTCCTGGCTTCCGGTCGCAAGCGTTTCGCGGACGAGATTAGGCGGAAATATCCGCTTGTGAAAGTACAAATTCCGGGATTACAATTTAGCTGGTTTCGTTTTCAGATACTCGGCCATCGGGAGGCGTCACGTGAATGTAACAAGGCGGGTTTTTCTAAGAACCGGCAGCGGCGCCATCGTTGCCTCCGCGCTCGGATTCGATCTGCAGCGGGCCTACGCGCAATCGCGCGAACTCAAGATCGCCCGCACCACCGAGACGCGCTCCACTTGTCCGTATTGCTCGGTCAGTTGCGGTGTGATCATTCACACACTTGGCGATAAAGCCAAGAATGTGACTCCGCAGGTGGTCCACGTGGAAGGCGACCCCGACCATCCCATCAATCGCGGCACGCTCTGCCCGAAAGGATCGTCGCTCTATCACGATATCCTGAACGATCGGCGGCTGCTGAAGCCGCAGGTGCGGCGTCCGGGTTCCGATCGCTGGGAAGACATCCCCTGGGACCAGGCGTTCGAAGAGGTCGCCCGTCATATCAAGAAGACGCGCGACGAGACCTTCATCGCCACCGACGCGCAGGGCCGCACAGTCAATCGCTGCGAAAGCATCGCATGGAACGGCGGCTGCACGGATACCAATGAGTTCAACTACCTCGTCGTGAAGACGATGCGCAGCCTTGGGCTCACTTACATAGAAAACCAGGCCAGGGTTTGACACGGTCCAACGGTCTCCAGTTTGGGGCCCACGTTTGGACGCGGTGCGATGACTAATGGCTGGATCGACATCAAGAATACCGACATGATGTTGATCATGGGTGGCAATCCGGCCGAAAATCACCCGTGCGGTTTCAAGTGGGCGATTGAAGCCAAGCGCCAGCGCAACGCGAAGATGATCGTGGTGGATCCGCGCTATACGCGTACCGCGGCCACTTCCGATCTGCATCTGCAGATTCGCGCGGGCGCCGACATCGCATTTCTCGGCGGCGTGCTGCATTACGCGATCGAGAACCAACGTATAGCCCGCGAGTATCTGGTCAACTTCACCAATGCGGCATTCATTGTGAAGGAAGGGTTCAAGCTGCCGGAGGACGGCCTTTATTCCGGCTTCGACGAGGCTACGAAAACCTACGACCGGTCATCGTGGAATTATGAATCGAGCGGCGGCGCGGCGGCGGGCGGGGCGGGGAATGTTCCGGCGGCGCTTCCGGCTGGAGTCGCGTTCGACACATCGCTTGAAAATCCGCGTTGCGTTTATCAGTTACTAAAACAGCAATATTCGCGGTATACGCCGGAGATGGTCGAGCGCATCACCGGCATCCCTAAAGATCAATTCCTGAAGGCCGCGGAATTGTTCACTTCGGTCCGCAAAGACGGCGATACGAAAAAGGTCGCCACCATCATCTATGCGGTCGGCTGGACACAACACTCTTTTGGTACGCAGATTATCCGCACGGCGGCGATTCTGCAGCTGCTCCTCGGGAATGTAGGCCGGGCGGGCGGCGGCGTAAATGCTCTGCGCGGGCACTCCAACATCCAGGGCGCCACGGACGTTGCCGGAATCTTCGATAACTTACCGGGATATATCAAGGTCCCAAATCCAACCGACCAGGACTTCGATGGCTGGATGAAGCGCATTACTCCCACTGCGTCGAAACCCGGCGAATGGCAATCGTTCAACTACTGGTCCAACACGCCGAAGTTTGCGGTCTCGTTCCTCAAGGCCATGTATGGCGAGGCGGCGAAGAAAGAGAACGGCTGGGCATTCGACTATCTGCCCAAGGTGGATCGCGAGTATTCCTGGAGCCACATCTGGGACGACATGTACCGCGGCAAGCTCAAGGGCTTACTGGCATTCGGCATGAATGGGGTGGCCATCGGACCTAACTCGTCCAAGAACATCGACGCGCTCAAGAAGGCGGAGTTTCTTGTCGTCTGCGATATCTATCCCGAAGAGACCAGCGACTTCTGGAGATCTCCCGGCGTGAGTCCCGCGGAGATGAAGAATATCAAGACTGAGGTCTACCGTTTACCCGGCGCGGGCTTCGCGGAGAAAGACGGGACCTTCGTCAACTCGGCGCGCTGGCTGCAATGGAAGTGGG
>Ga0302320_10006290_pt1 | contig 26391 bp, 25 predicted proteins | sample Bog_T0_3_FD_202130 | JGI IMG/M metagenome (GOLD analysis project Ga0302320, IMG submission 202130) | Peat permafrost microbial communities from Stordalen Mire near Abisko, Sweden - Bog_T0_3 | ecosystem: Environmental > Terrestrial > Soil > Wetlands > Peat | place: Sweden: Abisko, Stordalen Mire... | reverse complement strand
TCAGACGATTTTTCATCAGCAGATAGGTGCGGAATATAAAGCAAAAACAGTGCAAATCCCAATGTGAGGCTGAACAGTTTCTTTATAAAAATACTTTTCATTAATTAGAGTTCCTTGCCGCCTCTAAAAATTTGAATATTAGGTTTATTATCTGTGGGTTGTTTGTCTTCCGTTTCCCCGTCAGGATTCTGAATATCTAACCCCTGATTTTTTAAGACATAGTCAGCCAATGTTTTCCAGGTTGATGGTTTAACCATTTGATGTTGGCTTTCATCTGGAGAACGTAGCGCTAATTCTAACGTTCCATTTTTATTGGCAAAAGTTAATAGACCCGCCTCTTCGGGATCAACCGCAAAGGTAATCTTTAATGAGCCCGCCGATTGTTGTTCATCATATGCGCCGGGGTCATCTAAATTGGTATTCACAGCCAGGACTTGCAAGCCTTGAAAAATCATCGCTGTTACTGTTTTCTTATCTGTGTCCTGGGCAGGGACATTAAGCTGTGCAATCACGTCTACAAAATCCCCAGCATTAAGTAGCCCCCCTACTGCTGCCAAGGAATCAATCATCACTGTCACGGCTCGTTTGCCGACAGGTGTTTTTATAGCCAAGGATGGTTTGCGATTTTTCACCTGAAAACTAGCCTGCTGTTGGCCTCTGGAAGCTGCTTGCTGGGCTTGCATTTGGGCTTGCTGCAATTCAGCTTCTTGTTTTTGCATAGCCGCCGCCTGATCGCTCTTAAGGCGTATCAATTCCTGGGCCAGTTGTGCCATTTGCTGGTCGCTGCGTTGCATGATCTGTGCAGCCATATCTTTTTGCTTGGCATCATATTGTTCGGCTAAAGCCTGAGTCTGACCTTGAATGCTGGTCTTGACATAGTTGCTGGTCAAAACAACAGCAATAATCCCGGCAGCCACGGCACCTATAATGATGAAAAGTTGTTTTTTATTCTCAAAGGGCAATTTCCCCTCCTGATCTTTATACGTCATCCCTAAGATTCACTTCAGGATGCCGCTATGATTACTGGCCTGTTTTACCAATGACCTGCGTTATAAGTTCCCTGTTATACTCTGGTTTGTTTTTATCAGCTAATTCCTTCAAATGATTTAATATGGCAGCCTGTTGCTTTTGCATGGTCAAACCATAGATCAAATCTTTTTTAACATCAATAAAAGGTTTTAGGTCTCCGCCGGATTTAGAGTCAACTTTGACAATGTAGAAGCCTTCAGGTCCCTTGAATACCCCGCTAATTCCCCCTGCATCAAGATTTGAGATAGCAATTTGCATGGCTTCAAAAGGCGCCTTTCCTGTAACAAATGTCTTTACCTTTCCACCTTCTATAGCATTGGCCGCCTTAGATTGGGCCTGGGCGATTTGGGCAAAATCCCCACCTTGTAACACTTGCACCAAAATGCTTTTAGCACTTGCTTCATCACCGACCACTATTTGACGTATATTCCACTTAACTGGTTCTATAAATCTCTCTTTATTAGTGTCGTAATAATTATGTGCATCTTCTTCCGTTGCTATCACATTTTTTGTCAGTCGAGAGGCTTCTTCCTGAACCAGTAGTGTTTTACGAAAATCTTCAATGGCATCTTTGATTTCTTTGGAGTTCGCGATATCCGAATCTTCGGCATCTTTAACTAAAAGCTGCTGACGTACAAGTTCTTCAAGAACTGCATTCTTGGCATTCGGGTCATTATCTTTAAAATTTGGTATTTGCTGTTTTAAAAGATCCAGGCGCTCGTTATAATCATCTGCTGTCAAGACCCAATCACCGACGCGCACTAAAGCATTGCTTGGCATAGGGCCAGGCGCTTGTACGCTGCTTTGGACAGGGGGTGCCACAGGTGCAGTTACTTGAGCCTGGGCCTTGGCATCATCCGACTTCTTTGAGCCAGATCCCAATAAATCACATCCGGTCAAAAAAGCTAATCCTAAAGAAAACCCTATAATCCCGCACGTAGTAAGTCCGGGTTTATTCATAAAATTTCTCCACTTTTTAAAATACTCTTAAGTATACTTGATCTTTGATGAAAAAGCAAGCCAGCGACCCAAAATATTTTAAGAATTCTTAATAAATTCTTCCTAACTCTTTGTCTGACAACTATTAAAATAATATATTAAGATTTTAGTAGGGTCAATATAAAACCGGCTTATTTTAAAACCAGCTCTTCAACGGCTTTCTTTTCAGCTAAGAGTTCATCCAATGTAGATTGAATTTTAGATTGGGCAAAATCATTGTGTTTCAGTCCTTGAACGATGGTGTAATCGCTCCCGTTGGAACGTAATGGAAAGCCAAACATGACCCCAGGCTCAATCCCGTAACTGCCATCGGATGCGACTGCCGCTGAGAAAAATTCACCCTCTGGAGTTGGGGTAAGAATATTACGCACGGTGTCAATCACTGCATTAGCTGCCGATGCTGCCGATGATAGCCCGCGGGCCTTAATAATAGCTGCTCCTCTTTTTTGAACAGTCTCAATAAAGGCTCCCTTGAGCCATTCTTCATCATTAATCACTTCCGTCGCGATTCGCCCATTAATGGTCGCATGGTAAAAATCAGGATATTGGGTTGCCGAATGGTTCCCCCAAATCGCCACATTCTTGACAAGGCTTACATCTACCGCTGCCTTTTGGGCCAATTGGGTGATGGCCCTGTTCTCGTCTAGCATGGTCATGGCAAAAAAATTCTTTGCCGGGATATTTTTGCATACACTTTTTGCAATAAAAGCATTGGTATTACAAGGATTCCCAACAACCAAGACCTTGCAGCCGGGCTTAGCATGATTTGATAAGGATTGCCCTTGAACTGTAAAGACCCCGCCGTTGATTTTTAAAAGATCCCCCCGCTCCATGCCTTCTTTGCGAGGAACACTACCAACGAGCAGGGCCCAATCAATATCCTTGAAAGCAACATTTGGATCAGCTGAAATCGAGACTGAGTGTAAAAGTGGAAAAGCGCAATCATCCAATTCCATAACCACGCCCTGCAGGGCAGGCAAAGCTTTTTCTAATTCTAATAAACTTAAATCGATTTGGGTATCGTTCCCAAACATTTCTCCGGCAGCAATGCGAAATAGTAATGCGTAACCTATTTGACCCGCAGCCCCTGTTACTGCAACTTTAATACGATTAGCCATAATGAATCTCCTTGAAGTTACTTAACAATACCCGGCAAAATAAGCCTTGCCTTTTTTACTTGTTCCAGACTAATTTCACCATAAACTATTTCTTGGTCGTCCGTGCTTCCTCGAGCCAGGATCTCTCCCCACGGAGAAATGATCATGCTATTACCATACGCCTGCATGCCCCGCACATCCGTCCCTATTTGATTTGGAGCCAATACATATGACAAATTCTCAATCGCCCTGGCGCGAAGCAATGCCTCCCAGTGAGCCTCTCCTGTCTTCTTTGTAAAACAGGACGGAACTGTTAATATTTCAACGCCCCGTCTAGCATAATCCAGATACAGCTTAGGAAAACGTAAATCATAGCAGATTGAAAGACCGACTCTGAATTCGCCCACATTAACCGTCGTTGGCCGTCGACCAGCCTTAAAACTATCCGCTTCCTTGACTATCTTATCACCGATACAAGCATCAAATAAGTTAATTTTACGGTATTTAGCGCTAATCTCACCACTTGGATCAATAAGTATAGAGGTATTAAAACCTAACTTAGTCGAGGTCTTCTCTATAATAGAGCCTAATAAAATAAAAGCCTTGTGTTTACGGGCGAGGGGAATAAAAGCATTGCTCGAGGGGCCTGGAATGGCTTCTGTGGCTTTGGCAAATAGTTCCTTGTTCCGTCCATCCCCACGATAATTGAAGACTTCGGGTAAAAGGATGAATTTAGCCTTGCTACCCAGCGCTTCCTCGGCCATAGATACAGATAAGGCGAGATTGGCTGGCTTGTCCGGAGAGGCACAGTACTGTAAAAGGGCTACCTTCATTTTGAGGCGGGAACTTTTAACATTTCCCCATATTCCTTATAACAACTCGTATAAAAAGGCTGCTTTTTAAGCTCTGTCCGCCAGGCATTGACCTGTGGGTAGACGGATAAATCAATTTGGGCTTTTTCTGCTGGCTCAAGAAGGGCTAACAAAATAATATCTGCCAAAGAAATTTCCTGGCTGACAATGTATTTGTGCTGTGTTAATTGATTTTCAATGACGGGAAAATATTGTTTGAGAAATTCTAGGCCATCTGTGATGGCCTTCTCGTTAACCGGAAGCCCTCGAAGAGAGGCAAAAAGGCGATTATACACGACAGGAATAAAATTAGCCCCAATATGAAAAGACACATAATCGATCCACTGCTCGATGGTAGCGCGCTTTTTGACATCTTTGGGATAAAGGGGAGAATTATTTTTATCGCAAAGATATTTGCAAATGGCATTGCTTTCAAACAAATGAAAACCATCATCGTCAATGGCCGGAACCTTGCCAACCGGATTGATCTTCAAGAACCATTCTTGCTTCTGTTGGGCTTCACGTAAATTAACCAGCTGCCACTTATGCTCTATGCCGAGTAAGCTGGCCGTCAAACGAACCTTGATCGCCGGGCCTGATAGGTCTGAACCATAGATAGTTAACATAATTTGGCCTCCGTGGATTGAAAGCGACCCCAGCGGGATTTGAACCCGCGCTGCAAGCTTGAAAAGCTTGTGTCCTGACCAGGCTAGACGATGGGGTCGAAATTAGATTCGACTGGAATGCGTATTATATGGTGCTATTGCTTTTCGTCAAGCTCAAAATTTGTATTCCCTTGGCGGCACAAGAATCTTTATTCCTCTTCATGACTTACCACATGCGCGATGGAGGAGAGGCGGTCGCCTTCTTCCATGGAGATCAAGCGGACTCCCACAGCACTGCGTCCGGTTTCACGAATCTCTGAAGGAGAAGAACGCGTGACCATGCCTTTTTTAGTAACAGCCATGATCTCATCACCGTCAGAAACCGTCATCACGCCCACCACAGCCCCATTCTTATCAGTAATCTTCACGTTAATAATACCCTTGCCTCCGCGTGTTTGGGTGCGGTAGTCTGCAAAATCAGAACGCTTGGCATAACCTAGTTCACAGACGGACAATAGCTTGGCTCCGGTTTTATCCACATCAGGAGCGAAAACCAGCATGCCAACTACAAAATCTCCCTTTTCTAATCTGATCCCGCGCACACCCTTGGCAGAACGGCCCATGTCGCGCAATTGTTTTTCAGGAAATCTAAGCGAGCCACCCTGACGCGTGGCTAAAAAAACGTCTTCTTTGCCATTGCTTAAGCCAACACCGATCAATTCATCATTCTTTTCAAGGCCGATACCAACGATCCCTCCCTTGCGTGGATTATTGTAGGCTGAAACCTTGGTCTTTTTCACCAACCCTAATTTGGTTGCAAATACCAGGAATTGATCCTCCCTAAATTCCTTAACCGCCACGATGGCGCTGATCTTTTCTTCCGGCTTAAATGAAACTAAATTTACGATAGCCTTACCGCGGGCCGTACGTGATGCGACGGGAATTTCATAAACTTTAAGCCATCGCACTGCCCCTAAATTTGAAAAGATTAACAAAAAGTCTTTAGATGAGGCCACAAACATCCTCTCCACAAAATCTTCGTCAGAAGTGGTCATGGCCGTGACCCCTTTGCCACCGCGTTTCTGGGAACGGTACCCGTCCACAGATAACCTTTTGACATAACCTTTGTTGCTGATGGTGATAGCCATGTCTTCATCGGCAATCATGTCTTCAATTTCGATGTCTTCCGCGCGGCCAGCAATCTCTGTTCGGCGTGCGTCGGCATACTTCTTTTTTAAAGCTGCTAATTCTTCTTTAATGATGGCATCCACTCTTTTATCAGAGGCTAAGATGTCGCGGTAATTATCAATGCCTTTTAACAATTGTTGATATTCCGCTTCAATCTTATCCCGTTCAAGGGCGGCCAGGCGCTGCAACTGCATTTCCAAAATAGCTTGAGCTTGTGCTTCAGAAAGATCAAATTTCTTAATCAATGCTTCTTTGGCTTCAGCTGAAGTCTTGGAAGCGCGGATCGTTTTAATGATTTCATCCAAATGCTTAAAGGCAATTTTGAGGCCTTCTAATATATGCGCACGACGCAAAGCTTTATCTAAATCGAACTGTGTCCTGCGGCGAATAACGATGCGACGATGTGCAATGTAATAACCCATCAATTGTTTTAAGTTTAAAACTTTTGGCGATTTGTTAACCAAGGCCAAATTAATAATCCCAAAGGTCACTTCCATTTGGGTGTGCTTGTAAAGATAATTTAAAACAATGTTCGCATCCGCATCACGACGAAGTTCAATAACTACACGGATCCCTTGCTTGTCACTTTCATCTCGGATATCTGTAATCCCGTCGATCTGCTTGTTTTGGACTAAGTCAGCGATGTTTAAGATTAAATTGGCCTTGTTGACTTGGTAGGGAAGTTCCGTGATGATAATCGCTTCTTTATTACTCTTTTGCTGCTCAATGCTGGCGCGCGCACGTATTGTAACCTTCCCGCGACCGGTATTATAGGCATCAATAAAACCTTCTCTCCCGCAGATAATCCCTGCGGTAGGGAAGTCAGGCCCTTTAACAAATTTCATTAATTCTTTAATGGTTGCTTCCGGGTTATCAAGGAGATGTACAATCCCGTCAACAATTTCGCCTAAATTATGTGGCGCCATATTGGTAGCCATACCAACCGCAATACCGGAAGAACCGTTAACTAGCAGATTCGGGACCAAGCCTGGAAGAATATCCGGCTCTTCGCGAGACCCGTCGAAATTAGGGCTAAAGTCAACGGTTTGTTTTTCAATATCATTTAACATTTCTTCTGCAACTGCGGCCATGCGTGCTTCGGTATAACGATACGCCGCGGCTGAATCTCCGTCAATGGAACCGAAGTTACCTTGCCCGTCGATTAATGGATAACGCAAAGAAAATTGTTGGACCATGCGCACCATGGTGTCATAAACCGCCGTGTCCCCATGGGGATGGTATTTACCCAACACTTCACCAACGATCAAGGCGCTTTTTTTATACTTCTTATTGTGCTCGAGATTAAGCTCTTTCATCGCATAGAGAATGCGCCGATGCACCGGCTTTAAACCATCGCGCACGTCTGGCAATGCACGACCAACGATAACAGACATGGAATAGGAAAGGTATGAATTCTTCATTTCCTCTTCGATATAAACCGGGACAATCCGTTCTTTTTTGTTTAAATCACGTGACATGAATCTACCTTTCTGTATTTATACTAAACGTCCAAATTTTTAACTTCATGAGCATAACTTTCGATAAATTTACGGCGAGGCTCGACTTCATCACCCATGAGCATGGCAAATGTTTTATCTACTTCAACGGCATCTTCCAAGACTACTTTAAGGATGGTGCGTCTCTCTGGGTCCATGGTGGTATCCCAAAGCTGCTGAGGATTCATTTCCCCGAGACCTTTATAGCGCTGTGTATCCATCCCTTTTTTGGCGGATTCACGAACGTATGATAAGATATCAACGACCGACATTAATTCTGTCTTGTTCTTTTCATCCTCGATGATAAATAAGGGTTTTAGATCTATCTTGGGAGCCCCTTTTTCTTTTTTATCCTTGGCCAAGAAAACTTGCTCCTCAATTGTACGCTTGTAATCCTGCAGGAAGATATCCAATTTATCAAGCTTCTCCTGTAAGGGTTCTATTTCCAAAGACTCAAAAATTTCAATATATTGTGTCTCTGTATCATCCTTTGTTATATCGGCTAATTCTTTATCATCAAAAACATACTGCTCTTGACTGCCAACCTTGACCACATACCGTGGTAATTTCTTTCTTTTAACGTCAAATTGCTGGACATAGGTGGCAAAATCCACTCCCCTACGCTTGAGGCGCTCCACAATATGTTCTAATTCAACAAGTGCCAGCAGTACTTCTTTGAGTTGTGCCGGCGAATATGTCCGTTTTCCTTCAATTTTAGTAAGTTTTACCCCATCCGTGCCTAATTCAAGGATAAGATCATTCATCTCTTTTTCGGTTTGAATATACTCTTCCCGTTTGCCTCGGGTTACCTTATATAGAGGCGGTTGGGCGATATAAATAAATCCGCCTTCAACTAATTGAGGCATTTGCCGATAAAGAAGGGTCAAAATCAAGGTACGGATGTGCGAACCGTCAACATCCGCGTCGCACATCAGGATAATTTTATGATAGCGTAATTTCTCGATATTAAAATCTTCGCTGATGCCGGTACCCAAGGCTGTAATCATGGTGCGGATTTCTTCATTGCTTAAGATTTTATCCAAGCGGGATTTTTCCACGTTTAAGATCTTACCTTTTAACGGCAGAATAGCTTGAAATGATCGGTCACGCCCTTGTTTAGCTGAACCCCCTGCGGAATCCCCTTCAACCAGATAAAGTTCACACATCGTAGGATCTTTCTCGGAACAATCAGCCAATTTGCCGGGAAGACCACCAGAATCTAAGGCTCCTTTACGTCGGGTCAGTTCACGCGCTTTACGTGCTGCCTCGCGTGCACGGGCTGCCATAATAACCTTGTCGATGATCTTGTTGGCTACTGATGGATTTTCTTCAAAAAATCTCGTTAATGCCTCTAAGGTCATTGACGCAACCAAACCATCCACTTCCGAGTTTCCTAGTTTAGTCTTGGTCTGACCTTCAAATTGGGGTTCTGGTATTTTGACAGAAATAACCGCGACAAGACCTTCCCGGGTATCATCACCAGAAATGCCAACCCCATCCTTTTCTTTAAGTAAATTTTTGGCCTTGGCATAATTATTAATAGCGCGTGTTAAGGCAGACCGGAAACCTGAAAGATGGGTCCCTCCCTCGACGGTATTAATACTATTAGCGTATGAAAAGACTGTTTCATTATAAGAGTCGTTGTATTGCAGGGCAACTTCCACATTGATCGCATCTTTTTCGCGTTCAAAATAAATCACCTTGTTGTGCAAGGGATTTTTATTTTCTGATAGATGCTCAACAAAGGAAATAAGTCCGCCTTTAAATAAAAACAAGGATTCCTTTGGTTTTTCGCCACGTAGATCGACGAGTTTTATAGAAATTCCCTTGTTTAAAAACGCCAATTCGCGTAGGCGTTTGGCTAAAATATCAAACGAATAATGTTGTGTTTCCGTAAAAATTGTTTTATCCGGCTTGAAAGTAACCTTGGTGCCGGTGTTAGTCGTGCTCGCTATTTTAGAAAGCTTAGTCACCGTTATGCCGCGCTCAAAGCGCATATGATAAACACCCTTATTGCGCTTAACTTCCACTTCAAACCATTCAGAAAGTGCATTGACGCAGCTGATTCCGACCCCATGTAAACCACCGGAAACTTTGTACGTATCTTTGTCAAATTTCCCGCCGGCGTGCAAGGTGCTTAAAACCACCTCGACAGCAGGTTTTTTTTCTTTCTCCATCATATCGACTGGAATCCCGCGACCGTTATCAATGACGGAAATAGACTCATCGTGATTTATAATTGTTTCAATGGCCGTGCAGTATCCTGCCAAAGCTTCGTCAATAGAATTATCAACTGCCTCATAAACCAGGTGATGCAAGCCTCGAGATGACGTGTCCCCTATATACATCGCCGGGCGCATACGTACTGCTTGTAAACCCTCTAAAACTGTTATGCTACTGGCATCGTAAGTACCTTTTTGCTTATTTTGCTTTTCTTCTGTCTTCATATTCTCCCTTGTTCATTATTAGTCATTTATCCCACTTTAAAGTTAATTTTTATAATTGATGGGAATTCTTTTTGCAAGTCTTTTAATAAAATTTCCCTGTTTAAATTTAACTTAACCAAACGCATTGAAGAATCAGCGTGTATAGTAACACATCCGTCTTTAAAATCTGCTATCCGGCTGTCTTTATCCTTGGAAATACGCGTCCAGGCCGTTTGAATATCTGCGAAAGAACCTCCTGTACTTGAAGACATTCTTCCAATAACATTTGAAACGATATTCTTAATAGAATCCATCTTTAGAGTCTCATCGGTAGTGCCAAATATAAATAATCCGCTGTCCTTAAAACACAAGGTTTATCGGGACCTAAGAATTCCAATTCAATTTCTTCTTGTGGAAGATGTTTTAACACATCTATAAAGAATTGTGGATTAAATCCTGCCATTAATTCTTGATGTCCGTATTCAATATCAATTTCTTCTCTATGTTCTCCAATATCTGGTGTCGATTTAGAGATAACAAGTTTATTTTTAAATAATTCAAATTTAACAGCTTGAAAGTCAGGTGTCGATAATAAATTAGCTCTGCGTATCGCTGCTAAATGAAGAGCTGTTTTCACCCGAACCTTCTGAGGGATTTCTTTAGGGATAACTTGCTTATAATTAGGAAATTCACCTTCAATAACCCTTGTAGCTATCAGTATACCATCAATATTAAACAAAACTTGATTTCCCCCTTGAATCAAACTAACAGTCCCTTCATCTTTAAGATTACGGCTAATTTCATTAATCGCTTTAATAGGGATGATGATGTGAAAATCTTTAGAGCTAACTTGTACTAATTTTTTTTCCATTTTAGCCAAGCGGCGGCCATCAGTTGCAACCATCCTTACTAAATCACCGGATACTTCTAATAAAATACCATTTAAAACATACCTAGATTCTTCATATGAAACTGCAAAACTGGTTAATCTTATCATTTCTTTTAAATCAGCTTGTTTAATCACCACCGCATCTTTATCTTTAAATTCAGGAAACTTAGGAAATTCTTCTTTAGGTAAACCATTTAGTTTAAATCGACAATTCAAACCTTCAATATCAATTTGATTATTTTTACGGACAACGATTATAACTTCTCCACTTGGCAATTCTCGAATTATATCGCTAAATCGTTTTGCTGGAATAGTTATTGCTCCTTGTTCATAGACATGCACAGGCAATTCACAGGATATACCGATATCCAGATCTGTTGTGTTTAATTTTAATAAACCATCTTTTGTTTCTAAAAGCATGTTTGACAAGATCGGCAAGGTAGCTTTAGGGGAAACAATATTACTAACTGTTGCAATGGCGCCTTGTAATTCATCTTTATTTGTCTTTATTTTCATATTCACAACCCTCTGCTTTTAGTGCTCTTTGGTTAAATAACAAAACAGCAGTAATCGTATTAGTACATGTGGATAAGTTGAATTACGAACAAATCAGTACTATTTTCAACTACTTACAGCTATTAACACTTGTGCATAACCCTGGGATAAAAAATTTATTTATCCACATTATTCTAAAAGGATAGCGTTTAAATGATCAACGCCTTTTTTAACATCCAGATTAGTAACGAGATCTTTCTCAATTTTTTTATAAGCATGTAAAACAGTGGTATGATCTTTTCCGCCAAAAGCTGCCCCAATTTCTGGTAAAGAATGAGTTGTTAATTTGCGGGCTAAGTACATGGCAAGCTGTCTTGGTAAAACCACATTTCTATTACGTTTTTTATTTTTTAAATCAGCCAGGGTAACATTATAGTAGGCAGCCACTTCTTTTTGAACCATATCCACACTGATCGTTTTAATAGTCTCTTTAACCATATCCTTAAGCACTTGTTTGGCTACAGCTAGAGAAATTAATTTATCTTCCAGTAAAGAATAAGCGACAACTCTTATTAGGGCCCCTTCTAATTCACGGATATTGGTTTTAATCTCTTGAGCTATAAATAATACCACATCATCTGGAACGACTACAGATTCTAATTCTAATTTTTTACGTAAAATAGCAACCCTGGTTTCATAATCAGGTGGTTGAATATCCGTAATTAATCCCCAGGCAAATCGAGAAACCAGCCGTTCTTCTAAATTGGCTATTTCTTTAGGCGGCCTGTCTGAGCAGATAATAATTTGTTTGTGGTGATCGTGTAAGGTATTAAAAGTGTGAAAAAACTCTTCTTGTGTTGAAACTTTTCCGGCGATGAAATGAATATCATCTATCAAAAGAATATCCACATGGCGATATTTTTGGCGGAAAGCTTCGGAAGAATGATGACGGATTGAATTGATCAATTCATTAGTAAATTGTTCAGAAGATAGGTAACAGACTTTAAGTGCAGGATTTTTTCGTTGAGCTTCATGAGTAATGGCTTGTAGTAAATGTGTTTTTCCTAAACCCACTGGCCCATAAATAAAAAATGGATTATAGGCTTTAGCAGGGTTTTCGGCCACCGCCTGAGCTGCTGCAAAAGCAAATCGATTCCCTGCTCCAACTACAAAATTTTCAAAAAGGAAACGCGGATTTAAATGGAGTGCTTTATCTGTTGGGGCAAAAGATTTTTCAATTTGATCGAGCTTTTGCTGGGTATTTTTGTTTAATAATTCAGGGTTAACGGCAAACTCAATAGCAATCCCCTGCCCTGCTTCAGTGCGCAGGCAACGCTCGATGATGGTGCGGTAGCGCTCATCGATCCAATTTTTAAAATAGTCGTCAGGGGCCTGAATGGTCAAAATTCCGGGAGTGCTTTCGCAAATGCTCAGGTGAGAAAACCAGGTGTCATAAGAAGTCTCGCCAATGGTGGTTTTAATAGGGTTTTGAGCTTTTTTCCAGACGTCAGTTAGGGTCATTACAGAAGAGATCACAAGTTATTAACAGCTGTGGACAGGTTTTATGGCCTGTTCTCGTTGCTGAGTTTAAGGTTTATTTAGCAATGATGGGTCATTATAACAAAGCTTTGAGTGTTTGCAACGGTTTTGTTTGGACATTGAATCCAAAGGACATTTACTTGCTTGGCAACGGTTATGCTTGACTTCAATAAAGCTTATGTTATAATTCCCAAACTATAAACGCCGCTCTTCCATTTTGGATTAAGGAATCGGTACATTGAATCGTATTTAGAAAGTAGAATTTTATGAAAAAGCATTTAAAGACGCCAACCAATATTGTTGGGAAAAAAAGACACGGATTCCGTAAGCGCATGGCGACTTCAGACGGCCAAAAGGTTCTCAGCCGTCGACGCGCCAAAGGCCGCCTTAAACTGATCCCCTAAAAGCCCGCAGGCTTAACTAATGGTAAGAAAACTTCTGGTTTCAGGTATTAAAGCCTATCAGTGTTTGAGCCGCGCGTTACTTTTTAGAAATTGTCGGTTTTATCCATCATGCTCACAATATGCCATTGAGGCTATTGAGCGCTTCGGTGTTGCTAAAGGATTAAAAAAAGCAATCTTCCGCATCCTCCGCTGTTCTCCTGTGACGGATGGTGGGTACGACCCGGTAAGGTAAATTTTATGGAACGCAACACCCTTTTAGCGATTGCTCTATCTGCCATTGCTTTATTTAGTTATCAAGCGCTCTTTATTGCCCCCAAACAGGCAGAAGCATTGAAGAATGCTCAAAATAATGCGGTACAAAGTGAAATAGCCCCCGAAACTACACCAGTTTCAGCTCTCCCCAATGCTGCTTCTGAACCCACAAAGTATGTTGAAAAGAAATCCGATTACAATATAAAAACCACAGGATCAAATATTTTCTTTGCAAATGTGGGTGGATCGCTCCACAATGTTGTTTTTGAAGGAAGCAATTCATTTCCAGTAACGGATGTTCTAAATATCAACGGCTTAGAAAATGTACAATATATTGGGAAAAAAATTAATAATTCCGTTTCTTTAGTATTTAGCGATAAAAGCCGTCAAATTATCAAAACTTATGAAAGCAAAGATAATAATTTAATAAAAGTCAGATTGGAAATTAAAAACATCTCAGAAATTTCCATTCTGGAAAATAGTCCGATTACTGCGTTTGAAATTGACTTTGCTAATTTAGATGTGCTTCAAAACGGCAGAGAAAATGGTTTGTATGAGTACTCTGTTTACGCCAATAATCAAATTTTCAGAAAAGATAGTGCTTTCAAATTTAATGATAAAAATTATAAACATGAATCGGCTAAGGTTAATTGGCTTGGTTTCAGAGACCGGTATCACGCATTTATCGTGAAACCCCTGTTTGAAACAAAAGGTTATGTAATTAAAGAAGATAGCGATAAAAGCTTAAACATAGCCATTAATCCTCAGGATAAAAATTTGGCACCAGGGGAGAGTGTTAGTTATTCCTTTGATATTTATGCGGGACCGCAAGACCCGTGGATGATGAAAAAATATGGAGATGGTTTTGAAAAAATTGTAGCCTTTAGTAAATACCTTGTCTTTGAATGGCCAGCACAGGCGATTTATTACACGATCCCGTTCTTACATCAAATTTTTAAGAATTGGGGAGTGGCTATTATCCTTGTTGGTATTATTTTTTATGGACTAACCTATCCTTTAACAATGCAAAGCATGGTATCGATGCGCAAAATGCAAGAAGTTGCTCCAAAAATTGCAGCGTTACGAGAAAAGTATAAGGATAATCCAGAAAAATTAAATGCCGAAACTATGGATATTTATCGTCGAGAAAAGATTAATCCTTTTGGAGGCTGCTTGCCATTATTCTTGCAGATGCCCTTTTTTACAGCGCTGTATCAAGTATTATGGCGCGCTCAATACCTGCAGGGCCAAGGTTTTCTGTGGATTAAAGATTTGACGCAACCAGACCGTTTAATAATCCTTCCATTTCAGTTGCCTTTATTTGGAAATGAGATTAATATATTACCCATATTAACTGGATGCTTGATGTTTATGCAACAGAAAATATCTAGTAAAAATATGGTTGTTACTGATGAGCAACAGGTGATGCAGCAAAAAATGATGATGTATATCTTGCCTTTGATGATGATGTACATGTTCTACCGATTCACTAGCAGCTGGGCGATTTACTTTGTAACGTATTATACTCTTTCAACGATAACTCAAATGAGGGTATCTCAAGCGGCTTCAAAGAAACTCTCATGATCATGAACAGTATGGTTATTAAATCAGAAGCTAGCGAATTTGAAGGCAACACACTGGACGATGCAATTAATAAAGCGGTCTTAAAATTTGGTGTGCCAAAATCTAAATTAGATATCAAAATTGTGTGCGAAGAAAAGCGTGGGCTTTTTGGCATGCAGGGGGCTAAGGCAGCTAAGATTAAGGTCTCAATTAAATAGTTTCACGTGAAACAAAGCACGCGGTAGAGGCATAAATGGCAAAAACGATCGCTGTCTGTAATCAAAAGGGCGGTACGGGCAAAACCACTACAACTATTAATTTAGCATCTGCTTTGGCTGTTTTAGGCAAACGGATTCTTATTGTAGATATGGATCCTCAAGGAAACGCCAGCAGTGGTGTAGGAGTCAATAAGAACGAAATTAAAGAATCGCTATACGATGTCCTTATTCACCGCATCACAATAACTCAAGGCCTAGTAAAAACTGCTTTTAATAATCTAGACATCGTTCCCTGTAATATCAATTTAACCGGAGCTGAAATAGAGCTAGTGGGTGTGCTTTCAAGAGAAACAAGGCTTAAGAAAGCGCTTGAAGCTGTTAAGGATAGCTATGACTTTATCTTTATTGACTCTCCGCCTTCTCTAGGCTTATTAACATTAAATGCGTTAGTGGCTGCGGATACTATTTTAGTTCCTATTCAATGTGAGTTTTATGCCCTAGAAGGGGTGTCTCAGCTATTAAATACAATAACCTTGGTCAAAGATGGGCTTAATACAGATTTACATATAGAAGGTGTGTTAATGACCATGGCCGATTTTAGGACAAATTTAACCAATGAAGTCATTAATGAAATAAAGAATTATTTTAAAGAAAAAGTTTATAAGTCCATTATTCCTAGAAACATACGTCTCAGTGAGGCTCCTAGCTTTGGTAAGCCGATCAATTTTTATGATGCAAATTCAGTAGGATCAATAAAATATAAAGAACTGGCAGAAGAATTCTTGTTGGCTAATAAAGGGTAGAAACTTTATCAGGTCCGTTACCCATGTAGTGTTAGTAAGCATATTAGGAGATTCAGAATGGAAAAACGTGGTTTAGGAAAAGGTTTGTCTGCTTTGATTTCTAGTAAGCCTTCTGAAGCGTCACTTAATAAAGAAATTTCCAGTCTGGAAATTAATCCATCTGGTAATGTTGCTTATGTTAAAACAATTTCCATTCTGGAAAATAGGTTTCAACCCAGGCAGAATTATGATAAGGAAAAACTTGAAGAACTAAAGGCTTCCATTAAAGAAAAAGGTGTTTTACAACCTATTTTAGTACGCAAATATGAACAGGGTTATGAGGTTGTTGCAGGGGAAAGACGATTAAGAGCGGCAAAAGCTCTTGGGCTGGAACAGGTTCCGGTAATTATCAAAAATGTTACAGATAGAGAAGCTTTAGTTTTGGCCTTAGTTGAAAATATTCAACGAGAAGAATTAAATGCTATAGAAGAAGCTCAGGGCTTTAAAAGATTAATGGAAGAGTTTCAGTTCACCCAAGAAGCGGTGGCAGAGGCGATAGGTAAGGATCGCTCAACAGTTACCAATTTACTGCGTCTGTTGCGCCTTCCAAATGAGATTCAAAAGCAAGTTGCTGATAATAAACTTTCAATGGGGCATGCCCGCGCTTTATTGAGTCTTGAAGATGCCAATATTCAGAAGAAAATGGCTGAAGTGATCATTAATAAGGGTTTATCCGTACGGCAGGTTGAAGATTTAGTCAAGAAAACGCATCAAAATCAAAAAGGCGCACTGTCAGTAAATAAAAAATCCAAAAATCGCGACGTAGAAATATTAGAAGAAGAATTGCAAAAAATTTTAGGAACAAAAGTTTTTATCGAGGATAAAAAAGGCAAGGGCAAGGTAGTTATTGAATATTACAACCTGGATGATTTGGATCGTATTTTAGGAGTTATTCGTCAATGAAGCAAGAGTCTGTACTAGTATTGATAAAACCCGACGGCATGCAAAAAGCTATTGCTGGAGAAGTTATGAGTATTTTTTTGGCGAGTGATTTAAGGTTAATCGGATTGAAATTAGTTCAAGTGCCAACTAAATTGGCTGAAAAGCATTATGGGCATTTGCGCGATCAGTTTTTCTTTAAGCAAATTGTCAGTTACCTTAAAGGAGAGCTGCATGGAAATAGTCCCGTCGTTGCCATGGTTTACAGTGGACAAGATGCTGTCGTCAAATGCAGGAAGATCGCAGGCTTGACAAATCCGGAAGAAGCAGATCCTAAATCAGTGCGGGGGAAATTTGGAAGGGTGACAACCAAAGGCGTTTTTGAAAATCTTATTCATGTGTCTTCAGACAATAAAGAAGCTACTCGTGAAATAGATTTGTGGTTTAAGGAAAGCGAATTGTTAAAATAATATAAGTGTCATTGCGAGCAAAGCGAAGCAATCTTTTTAAAAGATTGCCGCGTCGCCTTCGGCTCCTCGCAAGGACACCAATAGTGAGGGTTTATGATAACAGGAATGACAGGCTTTGGATCTAGCGAAATAACATTTGGCAAGGTTAAAGGGATTGTAGAAATTAAAACTGTGAATCATCGTTATTTGGATGTGGCTTTTTATCTGCCAGTAGGTTTCTCGTCGCTGGAAGACAAGATTCAAAAAATCATCGCAGCAAACATTAAGCGCGGCAGAGTTACAGTATCGGTGAAAATCACCGATAGGCCACAGACAAATATTGTATTAAATCAAGATGCGGTTAAGCGTTATCTTGATTTTGCGAAAAGTTTAGGGGAAAAACATCGTGTCAAGAATGACATTACCGTCGCTGATATCCTGCGGTTGCCCGGAGTTGTTGAGGCTAAGGAAGTTTTTGTTCAAGCGGGTGAGCTTTGGCCAGTTTTAGAAAAATCTTTGCAGAAGGCTGTTTCAGGGGTTGTGGTGATGCGTCGCCGGGAGGGGAAGGCATTGAGTGTGGATATCAATGGTCAACTTAAAAAGATGCTTTTACAAATCGGCATTATTAAAAACCGTATTAACTCACTGTTAAAAGATAGTAAGGCCAAACTTACATCAGAGGAATTTTCTTCTTACCAAAAGAGCAACGATATTCATGAAGAATTGGCCCGCCTGGCGCATTATATCGACGAAGCTAAAATGCTATTAAAGCAAGCTGAGGGAGCTGGCAAAAAATTAGATTTTATCGCGCAGGAAATGCAGCGTGAGACCAATACCATTGGTTCAAAAGTTCAGGATAAGGAAGTTGCGGCCGCAGTCATTGCTCTAAAGAGCAAGGTTGAGAAAATTCGTGAACAATCCAACAATGTCGAATAAAACCATCCGTCATTCGCCAAAACTCTTCGAAATCGAAAAATCAAGGCCTTTAGCCAAGATTGTTATCATTTCCGGACCATCAGGGTGCGGCAAAACAACTTTGCATAAAGCCTTGTTGGAAAGCCCTGTCTTAAAGGGTCGACTGGTAAAATCGATCTCAGCCACTACCCGGAAGAAAAGGCCAGGAGAGCGTTCAGGCAAGGATTATTTGTTTTTAAGCAGCCGGGTTTTTCAAGACCGGATTAAAAAGGGCTATTTCCTGGAATGGGAAAAAGTTTTTGATCAATTTTACGGAACTCCCAAAAAAGAGGCTTTGAGCCTGCTTAAAAAAGGAATCAATGTTCTTTTGTGCATTGATGTTAAAGGGGCGAAGACCGTAGCTCAAGAATTCCCCCAAGCGTTGAAAATATTTATTAAAACACCAACCTTAAAGATCCTTGAAGCCAGGCTTAAGGCAAGGGGTTCTGAAAGTAAAGAAAGTTTAGCCTTACGCTTAAAAATAGCCAGGCAGGAGTTAAAAGAAGCCAAATTTTATGATCATGTGGTCATCAATGCCCAATTAGATAAAGCCTTAGATTCTTTGCAAAAAATTGTATCTAAAGATTTACTAGGGATTTAAGGGATTGTTTGACAATATCCGACGATTGTGTTATAAAAGTTCCTTTCTTATGCTCATATATATCATATGCGCAGGAAGGGATTTTTCGTATAGCACTGAAGTTGCTAACTTTAGTGAGTGTCCGGCAAGAGGACCGAAAATAGTTACAAGGCAGGGAACGATGCCTGACTTGATTTTTTAGAATAAGATAACCTGGAGGGAATATGCGTATGGCTTATCAGCCGCTTGAAGAATTATTGCCTAAGGCAAGTATGAGTGTTTATCGTTTGGTTCGCTTGGCTTCTATGCGTGCAACTGAGTTGGCAACGACGGGTGTTAGATTAGTCAACGTGCCTGCTGATCAGAAATTAGCAACCACGGCTTTAGATGAAATTCGCGCTGGCAAGGTTGTTGAAAAGGGTGGAGATATCTTTACCCAATATAATGATTTACAAAAGAAAAAGAATGCCAAAACCAAAGAATAAGCAAATTATTTTAGGAGTCTGTGGAAGCATTGCTGCCTATAAAGCAGGGGATATTATCAGAAGGCTGCAGGATAATCACTGTGATGTAACGGTGATTATGACTAAGGAAGCAACGCAATTTATAACGCCGTTAACACTGTCTTCCTTATCTGGAAAGAGTGTTCACAGCGAGATGTTTGATAAAGATTCTTGGGGCATGACGCATATTGAACTGGCCAAGATGGCAGACGCAATACTGATTGCTCCTGCAACAGCTAATATTATAGGAAAATTTGCCAATGGTTTGGCCGATGACTTACTGACAACTTTTGTCGTCTGTAGCCCAGCTCGTGTTTATATTGCACCAGCGATGAATGATGAGATGTATGCGAATTCCATCGTTCAAGAAAATTGTGCTAAGTTAAAAAAGCACGGTTTCAAATTCATCGAGCCTGTAAAAGGGAAATTGGCATGCGGCACCGTCGGAATAGGCCACTTGGCAGAAGTTGAAGAAATTGTAAAAGCAGTCAGAGATGCTTTTTAGAAAGAAGCGGATGAGCCCGTAAGGGAGAATACGCAAGGGGGTTTGGGGGAAAATTCCCCCCATGCTTTCGGGGTAACAACGAGTTCCAAATTTTTTAGTTGGAACTCGTGCCATAGGGACAGAGCCCCTTTGGGGAGTTAGACGAGCGAAAGTATTTTTGAGTGAGCTAACGACGGCGGGGTAGCCAAGTGGTAAGGCAGTGGTCTGCAAAACCACTATTCAGCGGTTCGATTCCGCTCCTCGCCTCCAGTTTGATATAGAAGCGCAATATTTGAAATAGAAATTTTTGGGCGGGTGGTCTGCCGATCTCTTCGGCAGACAGGCTATGAAATTTGCAATAGAATAAGCACGTGGAAGCATGATTAAAGAAATTTTGGGCAGAATTTGTAATAAGCTCTCTGGGCGGGTGGTGGAATTGGTATACACGTAGGACTTAAAATCCTATGGTCGTAAGACCGTGAGGGTTCAAGTCCCTCCCCGCCCATTTATGATTATGCAAAGAAGGAACGGACGAGCTTCAAAGGGGCGAGTACGTGGAAAAAGGTTGTTAAGGAGAAAATCCGTTTTCTCCTTAAGGACTGCGGAAAGAATTAAGGGAAAGATACAACGAATCCCAAAGGGATGAGTGTCATAGGAAAACCGTTAGGTTTTCCTTGAGGAGCGAAACGAAGTCCCGTTAAGAAAGGGACGTAGCGTAGCGACGGACCCGTAGCTCAGTTGGTTAGAGCGTTTCCTTGACATGGAAAAGGTCACAAGTTCGAGTCTTGTCGGGTCCACCATTTTTAGAAAGAATTATGGAATACAGTAGGGATATAGATAAATTACGGCACACGACGGCACATGTCATGGCACAAGCTGTTCAGGAACTTTGGCCTGGCACCAAGGTAACGATAGGGCCTGCTATCGACAATGGTTTTTATTATGATTTTGATAAGAAAGAACCATTTGCTGACGAAGATTTGCGCAAGATTGAAAAAGCAATGAATCGCATTGTGCAGAAGAATTTGCCCCTGACACAATCATTCATGCCCCGAGAAGAAGCCAAAAAACTTTTTGCAGCAGCGAATGAAACGTATAAAGTTGAATTGATCGATGGTATTGCGGATGAAGAAGTTTCTATTTTTAAGACGGGCAATGAATTTATGGACTTGTGCAAGGGTCCGCATGTGGCTTCAACAGGTTTGATTAAAGGATTTAAATTGCTATCGGTCGCAGGCGCGTATTGGCGTGGTGATGAAAAACGGCCCATGCTGCAGCGGATTTATGGCACAGCTTTTTTTACTCAAAAAGAATTAGATGAATATTTAAAAATGCTCGATGAAGCCGCCAAGCGCGATCATCGCAAAATAGCGACCCAATTAGATCTTTTTCATATTTATCATGAAACCGCAGGTGCCGGATTAATCTTTTATCATCCCAATGGGGCCATGCTTAGAAAGATCATCGAAGATTATACTAAGGCGCAGCACTTGAAGCGCGGGTATCAGTTGGTTGTAACCCCTAATATTTTAAAAGGAAAACTTTGGGATATTTCTGGTCACGCAGAAAATTATAAAGAGAATATGTATTACTTTAAAGTGGATGACGAAGACTATGCTGTCAAACCCATGAACTGCCCAGGGCATATTCTTATTTACAAATCTCAAACTCGCTCTTATCGCGATTTACCGATACGCTATTTTGAACTGGGCACTGTTTACCGTCAAGAAAAGGCCGGTGTTTTACATGGTCTTTTACGTGTGCGTGGTTTTACCCAAGATGATGCACATATATTTTTACGCCCGGAACAAATTAAGAATGAAGTCATTGATGTCATTGATTTTATTTATGACATGATGAATGATTTTGGATTTCATGATTTGCACGTAGAACTTTCTACCAGACCAGAAAAGTTTATGGGCAGCATTGCCAATTGGGACAAGGCGACCGCGGCACTCAAAGATGCTTTGGAAACCAAAGAAATAAAATACGAAATCAATGAAGGGGATGGGGCTTTCTATGGTCCTAAAATTGATATCAAATTAAAAGATGCGATTGGTCGTCTCTGGCAATGCGGAACGATTCAATGTGATTTTCTTCTGCCTGAACGATTTGAACTAAATTATGTGGATGAGTCCGGGGCGCAAGCGCCATTGGTCATGTTGCACCGTGCTTTATTAGGAAGTTTGGAAAGATTTATCGGCACCTTGATCGAGCATTATGCGGGTAATTTCCCCTTGTGGCTTGCTCCCAATCAGGTGGCGATCATCCCTATTAAAGAGGAGCACAAGGCTTTTGCAACGCAAATCAAAGCGGCATTACAGCAAGCGGATATTAGAATTGTCGTCGATGACCGTAATGAATCATTGTCCAAACGCATACGCGAAGCATCAGTTAAAAAAATTCCTTATCAATTAATTATTGGGGATAAAGAAACTTTGAGCCAACAAGTTTCGGTCCGTTTGCAAAACGGAAGCGATTTAGGCAGCATGAGTGTGGAAGCATTAATTTCGCGCCTAAATAAAGAGATTATTGACAAGAAAGCTTTACAACCTTAGAATGAATGACCTTTTTATTAGAAACTAGACCGTTAAGGAGGATTACCTATTTTAAAGAACATACGAATCAACAATCAAATTCGCTCCAAGGAAGTCAGGGTTATCGGACCTAATTCCGAACAATTAGGTGTGGTGAATATCAACAGGGCATTAGAGTTGGCTGAAGAATATGGCCTCGATTTAATTGAGGTGGCACCTACAGCAACACCGCCAGTTTGTCGGATTATAGATTTTAGCAAATATAAATATGATCAACAGAAAAAAGAGCGCAAGGTCAAGAAGCATCAGCATGTGACGCACTTAAAACAAATCAGGATCAAGCCGCACATTGATGATCATGATTTAGAAACAAAGATGCGCCAGGCCATCGCCTTTTTAAGTAAGAAAGATAAAGTTAAGATCAATATGATGTTTCAAGGCAGAGAGATGAGTTTCCGGGAACAATGGAAATCCGTTCTCGAAAAAGTGGTAGCCGCCACTGCTGAATTTGCGACAGTTGAAAAGGCTCCCATGGCAGAAGGACGTATTGTTTCCATGGTCTTGTCGCCCAAATCTGAAAAGTAATACATAACGAAGGGATCAAGGTAAGGATATGGCTAAAAAGTTAAAATTAAAAACCAAAAAAGCAGCGACCAAGCGTTTGCGCATGACCAAAAGCGGTCTATTGAAAAAGCGCAATGCCGGACGTCAGCATATATTGGGTAAAAAAACACGTAAACATAAACGTCAGTTGCGGCATAGCGGATATATATCAGCGACAGACGCCAAGCGTATAAGAAAGGTGTTGCCGTATGGTACGAATTAAAACAAACGTCTATTCGCATAGACGCAAGAAACGCGTTATGAAAGAAGCCAAGGGTCAATTTGGCGATCGCAGCAAACGTTATAAAGAAGCCATCAAGTCCTTGATTGGTTCTCGTCAATATGCTTATTTTGATCGCAAGAAGAAAAAGGGTGAATATAGAAGCGTATGGATCATCCGTTTAAATGCTGCTTGCCGTGAATCGGGCATTACCTATAGCCGTTTTATTAGTGGACTTAAAGCTGCGAATATTGTGCTTGATCGTAAAGTTCTTGCTGATTTAGCAGTAACTCAGCCGGAAATTTTCGCATTGATCGTTGAGCAAGCGAAAGTTTTAAAGCCTAAAGTTGCCGTTAAAAAAACAGTAGCGAAAAAAGCGTAACGCGGGAATATTTTAGATGTTCTCTGATGCCCCGCTCTAAAAGGCGGGGCATTTTACTTACCAATATTGTCATTCCCGAATGTTTTTGTCGGGAATCTCCTAAAAATTTATGCTGTGGAATTTTCAAGATATTCATCTTCAGGCGCAAGCAGAAGCGAAGGCTATTGATAATTCGCAAGCCTTGGAAGCTTTTCGTCTAAAATACTTAGGCAAGAAGGGTCTTGTGGCTGATATTTTTGCCTCATTAGGTAAAGCCGAAGCTGCTGATAAAGCGGCGATTGGTAAAGGGGCAAATGATCTAAGAACGTTAGTTGAATCTTTAATTGCAGAAAAATCTTCAGGAACAATTTCTACAAAGTCCGCTGTTGAACTCATTGATGTCACTCTTCCCGGTACGGGCACACCTTTAGGCCATACTCATATTTTGACTCAAACGATGAATGAAATCATTGCTGTTTTTGAAGGCATGGGCTTTGTTGCGATTGAAACGCCGGAAATAGAAACAGAATTTCACAATTTTACAGGATTAAATATTCCTATCGACCATCCCTCCCGAGATGCTTTTGATACTTTTTATTTAGATGCTGAAGACCCAACGGCAAAAGGGCGCCGTTTATTATTGCGAAGTCACACGTCACCGGGACAAGTCAGGATTATGAAAGCGCACAAACCGCCGATGGCGGTGATTGTTCTAGGTCGAGTGTATCGTCCGGATGCGGTGGATGCTAGTCATTCTTTTATGTTTCATCAGGTTGAAGGGCTCCTGGTTGATGAAAAAGCGCAATTCTCCCAACTAAAAGGTTTGTTGACAGAATTTTGCCGTCGGTTTTTTGGCCCCAAAGTTATCATGCGGTTTCGCCCGCATTTTTTCCCTTTTACGGAACCATCGGCAGAAGTAGATATCAATGCGGAAGTTTTAGGTATTCAACGTAAGAAGTGGCTTGAAATTTTAGGCTGTGGCATGGTTAATCCAAAAGTATTTGATGCTGTAGGTTATCCAAAAGGTAAATATAAAGGTTTTGCCTTTGGTATGGGGGTTGAACGCATGGCCATGTTGAAATACGGCATTAACGATATTCGTTTATTTTACGAGAATGATGTGCGGTTTTTAAAGCAGTTTTAGTATAGTGTCATTGCGAGGAGCAAAGCGACGAAGCAATCTTTTAAAAGATTGCTTCGTCCTTCGGGCTCGCAATGACACCTAAACAATTACTCTGTTTCCAAATAAAAATTATGAAACTATCCCTAAATTGGTTAAAAGATTACATTGATCCTAAATTGTCGACCAACGAACTGACCGAGCGTTTGACCATGGCTGGGCTTGAGGTGGAATCTGTTGAAACCATTAATGGAGATACTGTTTTAGAAATGGAGATTACTCCTAATCGCCCGGACTGTTTAAATATTTTGGGATTAGCCAGAGAAATCGGGTCCATCACAGGCAAGACGGTGATCAATCCTAAAATAAAGAGCCACAAAATACCCCATCTTAAGAATCTTATCCAAATTGAAAATAAAAAAGAGTGCAGTCGTTATATTGGCACATTGATTAAAGATGTACAAATCAAGAACGCCCCTCTAGAAATGAAGCATCGATTAACAGCGTTGGGGATAAATGCTATTAATAACGCCGTTGATATTACGAATTTTGTTTTGATGGAAATTGGTCAACCCTTGCACGTCTTTGATTTTGACAAGCTCGTGGGCGGAAAAATTTTCGTGCGTCGTGCTAAAGATGGTGAATCGATTGTTACTCTTGATGGGATTGAGAGAAAACTAGACAGTTCTATTTTAGTTATTGCTGATACTCAAAAACCAGTCGCTATTGCCGGCATCATGGGCGGCAGGGATACTCAAATAACAGCAAGTACAAAAAATATCTTATTGGAAAGTGCTCATTTTGAAATGGGGATTATCCGGAGGGCTTGCCGCTCTTTAGGATTACGTAGTGATTCATCTTATCGTTTTGAACGTAATGTTAATTTTGAAGGCGTCTTAACAGGAGCCAATCGAGCGACAGATCTTTTAATTGCTCAAACGGGAGGTCATTTATCAAGACGCGATGAAATATCAATTAATGCCAAAAGCATTGCTACAAAAATAAAGGTTAAGATTGCGGATATAGAATCTTTACTGGGAATTGCAGTTAAACCTGTTCAAGCAAAAACGTGGTTGTCGAGACTAGGATTTAAAGTGACCACGAGTGCTGGTGCCTTGACGGTTACGGCACCTGATAATCGCGCTGATATCCAAGCCGATGTCGACGTGATTGAAGAAATTGCCCGCATGATTGGATTTGACCACATCCCATTAGAATTACCGCATGTCAATATGGTCAACATTGTGGTGGATCAAGGCCCTCGTGAAATCAAGAACAAGATCCGAAAGGTTCTAATGGCTGGGGGCGTTGACGAGATTATCACCCATAATATGATTAATTCTAAAATGCTCATTAAAACGAAGATGCCTGATATTAAGTATATTCGTATTTTTAATCCTTTAAATCAGGATCAAGAATTGATGCGTCCGAGTATGCTGCCTTCAATGCTCCAGGTGGCAGTGACCAATATTAATCGGGGCCAAAAAGATTTTCGTTTCTTTGAGATTGGTAAACGGTATTTTCTAGATGGAGAAAAAGAAACCGTAGGCATCTTATTGAGCGGACGCCGCTCAAATGATTGGCGTTCATCTAAAAAAGACGCCGTTGAAGTTTTTGATTTAAAAGGCCTCGTCGATCGTATTTTAGAAAGCCTAGGGATAAATGCCGTTTATGCGCCTAACAGTTTTGCAGTTCTTGATGCTGGCTGTGCCGCGTCGATCACCCTTAATGGTAAATATTTAGGATCTTTTGGAAAGGTCGATCGAGCCATCCTTAACAATTGGGATATTAAAAATCAGGACATTTAT
>Ga0302320_10006288_pt1 | contig 26399 bp, 21 predicted proteins | sample Bog_T0_3_FD_202130 | JGI IMG/M metagenome (GOLD analysis project Ga0302320, IMG submission 202130) | Peat permafrost microbial communities from Stordalen Mire near Abisko, Sweden - Bog_T0_3 | ecosystem: Environmental > Terrestrial > Soil > Wetlands > Peat | place: Sweden: Abisko, Stordalen Mire... | reverse complement strand
TGTCGAGCTTGTCCGGGCAGATGCGCGCCCTCACCTCGTCATCGAGAATTTCCGCGGCGGTGCCCGGCAGCGAGCCGAGCCCGGCATCGCGCAACATTTCGAGAAAGCGGCGGACCCCGATACCAAGCGTCGCCGCCCCCTGCGATATCTCCAGCGGGGAAAACGCGTGGACATGGATGTCCGGCACATCCGCCTTCACGGCACGCACAAGTTCCAGATAGGTATTGCCAGTGTAGCGCGGATTGATGCCGCCCTGCATGCAGACCTCGGTCGCGCCGCGCTGCCACGCTTCGCGCGCACGGCGTACCACCTCCGCGATTGCGAGATCGTAGGGCTTGCCCCGCAACTGCTCGTGCATGCTGCCCTTGGAAAACGCGCAGAAGCCGCATTTATAGGTGCAGACATTGGTATAGTTGATATTGCGGTTGACGACGTAGCGGACGACGTCGCCGCTGACGTTCGTGCGCAGCTCGTCGGCGGCGGCACAGATCGCATCGACGTCGCCGCCGCGCGCCGAAAACAGCGTCGTCACCTCCGCCAGCGAAAGCCGCGAACCGGCCGCCGCACGAGCCAGCAACGGATCGACGCCGTAGTTTGCTCGCGCCAAACCACGCGGCGCCGGTAACGGCGCCAGCGAGCCCGGCGTCCAGTCGTCTTCGCGCGCAAACCCGTCGGCGTCCACGCAACGCAGCACCTTCGGCGCCAGCGAACGATCGAGCCATTTGGAGGCTTCAGCGACATAGTGGGGATAGATGGCGAGCCGCTGCTGCAACGAACAGCCGGCCTGCTCCGTCGCCGCATCGAGCCTGGCGATATCGGGCCATGGGGCTTCCGGATTGACGTGATCCACCGTCACCGGCGAGATGCCTCCCCAGTCATTGATCCCTGCGTCCAGCAGCCTTGCGAAATCGCCATAGCTCAGATTGGGCGGCACCTGGACATTCATGGCCGGTCCGAACACAAGACGCGCCGCAGCCGCGGTCCAGAGCAGATCATCCAGGTCCGGCTCCTGACATCCGGCGAAGCGGGTGCCCGGCTTGGCGCGAAAATTCTGGACGATGATTTCCTGCAGGTGGCCGTAGCTGTCGTGCAGCGCCCGCAATGCCAGCAGCGACTGGACACGTTCGAGCCGGGTTTCACCGATACCGATCAGGATTCCGCTGGTGAAGGGCACGCGCAGCCGGCCCGCCGCGGCGATCATCTCCAACCGAAGCCGCGGCTCCTTGTCGGGCGAACCGAAATGGGCGCCACCGCGCTCGCCGAGCCGTGGCGAAACCGTCTCCAGCATGATCCCCTGCGAGACGCTGACTTTGCGCAGTCGCGCCAGTTCCGGCTCGCTCATGACGCCGGCGTTGACATGCGGCAGCAGGCTGGTTTCCTTCAGAATGAGCGCACAGACAGATTCAAGATAGTCGACCGTGCTGGCGAAGCCGAGCCTGCGCAACGCGTCCCGTGCCGCGTCGTAGCGAAGCTCAGGCTTGTCACCCAGCGTGAACAGCGCTTCGCGGCATCCTGCCGCCTCGCCGGCTTGCGCAATCGCCAGCACCTCTTCCGGCGCAAGGTAGGGCCCGATGACCTCGCGCGGCGCTTTCGCAAAGGTGCAGTAGGCGCAGACGTCCCGGCAAAGCTGCGTCAGCGGAATGAAGACCTTTCGCGAGTAGCTGATCGCGGTGCCGTGGCCCTCGCGACGCAGATCGCGCGCGCGCGCCAGCAGTTCGTCGAGCGGCATCGCCTGCAGCGAGCCGAGAAGACGTTCGGATTCCGCGAGCGGCACCATCGTCATGACCAATCCATCAATCGTAGCCCCGCGCAAGCAGCGTCTTCAACTCGGCGATGGTCAGACCTGCAATGCCCATGCGCTGCAGCGTCAAACCCGCTTTGTCATAGTGCTGCCCGGCAGCGATCGACGCAAGCGCGATCACCGCGTGACATGCCGGCAATGCAATACCCGCGAGTCGGCCGAGTTCAGTGAGAGGAACCAGCCCGTATGGTATATCCTCGTTGAAGAAGCGGTGATCCACCGATGCGGGCGCCTTGATCCAGCGGTTCGGTTCGCTGTTGTGGAAGGTCGAGTAGGCCGTACCACCGGCGCGCCCGTGCTCGTCGGTGTAGCCGAGCTGAAAGAAATATTCCGGCAGGCTTTCGACATGGCAACCGAAGGCCGCTGCGACCGCGCGCCGTTCGCCGTCCAGCGCGTCGATGATGCGTCCGACCGACGGCGTGATGCCGTCATAATAGTGGCAGTAATCGCCGCCGGTCGATTCCACGCGGCCGATGTTGCAAAGCAACGCCGGCGGATGATGGATCGCATTGGTGTAGGGGAAAACCGTGTCGAGCAGCGAGCCGACCGGCGAGAGCGCGGGAAACAGCGGCGTCAGACGCGCGGCGAGTTCCGCGGTCCGCGTCGCCGGAAAAGCCGCAAAGCTCAGCTTGGCCGCCCGACGCGACACCTTCACGCGCTCGTTGGTGACCTTGCGGCAGATATAGGGAAGCGTCGAGGATTCGCACGTCACCGGCCGGCGATGGCCGGCCTCGCGCAAGGTGTGCGCCAATAGCGTCAGGGTGTGGCCGGGAGCCGCAAAAAACACCTGGCTGGGCTCGAGGTGCGGAGCGATGGCCTGCGCCATGTCCCGATGCGCCTGCGTCGGCCCCATCACAAGGACAGCGTCGGACCCCCGAATGGCCGTGCCGGTATCCGTGGTGATGGCGGCAATGGGCGTAAAGCCGTCGCCGAGCACGCCCTCGTGCTCGATGCCGCCGCGCGCCTGCAGCGGCGCGATCGTCGCGGCGCTGCGCCCGCAGAGCCGGACCTCAAATCCCCGCCGGGTGAGATCGACCGCCGCCGCACAGCCGCCGTTCCCGGCGCCGACGATCGCGACCCGCCGGATGTCTCCTTCGGCCATCAATTCACCCGGCGCTTCCGCACGCTACCCGCCGGGCGGGCTATTTGAGGAAATCATTGGTGAAGACCTTCGACACGTCGATCGGGCTCTCCATGATTCCCATGTCGACGAGCGCCTTCTGCATCTCCTCCCATTTTTCCTTCGTCGAATAGCCGATACCGTTCTTCTCGGTTTCAGCGGACTGGGTGAGCTTGAGAACCTCGGGCAGCTTGAGCGCCGAATATTTCGCATCAACCGTCGGATTGGCCTTGAGGAAGGCATCGAGCGCTTCCTGCTCGTGGTCCACGGAATATTTCCAGCCTTCGACGAACGCACGGGTGAAGCGCCGGACCAGGTCCGGGTTCTTCTTGAGCAGGTCCTCATTGACGAGCAGCGCGGTCGAATAGATCGGAAGCCCGACGTCGGAAAGCAGAATCCAGTCCATCGGCGTGCCGTCCGACACCACCTTGAGCCCATCGTTGAAGAAGAACGCGAGGCTGGCATCGACCTTGTTCGCCTCGATCATGGCGGCGATGTTACGATCGAGCGCCACTTCATGAATTTTGCTCTGGTCGAGCTTGTTGTACTTGATGACGTAACGCCACTGCTTCTCGCCGACGCTCTGGAACAGAACGCCCATGGTCTTTCCGTAAAGATCGGTCAACGTCTTGATACCGCTTGATTTCGGAAAGATCACCGCAACCGGGTTTTTCTGAAGGATCACTGCGGTCGAGACCACCGGAAGCCCTTTGGCGTAGGCCATCAGCCCCTGATCGGCGGCGGCGTAACCAAATTCCTCGCTGCCATTGCCGACCAGCTTGACCGTCACGGTCGAGCCCTGGCCCGGGAGCACCGTCACGTCGATGCCCTCTTTTTCGAAGAAGCCCTTGTCGCGGGCCAGGAAGATCGGCGCGTGCTCGGATCCGTATACCCAGTCGAGGCGCAGCGTTACCTTGTCGAGCGCGAATGCGGGCGCGTTGATTGCAACCACCAGCATGGTGGCAAGCAGGGTCCGAAAGCCTTTCATATGAAGCTCCATTGCTTGAGGAAGGCGAAAGATCTGAGCGGGCGATCCCATCACATGGTCTCCGGCGGCGCCTCGACGGCCATCTGCCAGGAGATGAAGAACCATTCGAGCAGCACGACGGCGAGAAACAGCAGCATGCCAAGCGTGCTCAGGACAAAGATTCCTGCAAACATCACGTCGGTGTCGAGCGACACATTGGCGTAGCTGATGACGTAACCGAGGCCGCTGTCGGAGGCGACGAACTCGCCGACCACGGCGCCGACGACGGCCAGCGTGATCGAAATACGGAACGAAGCGAAGATATAGGGTAGCGCCCATGGCAGGCTGATCTTGAAGAAGATCTCGCTCCAGCTTGCACCGAGCGATCTCATGTACTGGATCAATTCAGGCTCGACGGAAATCAGGCCTCTGGCGGTATTGATGACAATCGGGAAGAACGCGATCAGCGCCGCGATCACGAGTTTGGGCGCCAGACCAAATCCGAACCAGATGATGAACAGCGGCGCCAGCGCCACCTTGGGGATCACCTGCGCTGCGATCAGGAACGGATAGGTCATTTCGCTGACCCAGCGCGAATAGGCGATACCAATCGCGATGCTGAAGCCAAGGACGGCGGCGATCGCAAAGCCGCCGGCGACGGCGATCAGCGTCGGCCATGAATTCTGCAGCAGGTAGTACCAGTGCTTGTACATCGACTGGAAGATCACGCTAGGCGGCGGCAGGATCACCGCCTTGACATGAAGCAGGTCGACCGCCAGCTCCCACAGCGCAAAGAACACGACGAAAACGCCGACCTGGCCGAGCGTGCGGGTGAATGAGTTCCTGATCATGAGTCCGCCCCGACCGGAACCTTGCGCTTGTGAAGCTTGCCGCGAATATGCTGCACCAGCCCGGCAAACTCGGGACGGCCGCGCAGTTCCTCGTCGCGGGGGCGCGCGAACGGGATATCGATGATCTCGTCGACGCGGCCGGGGCGCGCCGTCATCACGATGACGCGCTCCGACAGCAGTACCGCCTCGCTGATGCTGTGGGTGATGAAAATGACCGTGCTTTCGGTGGCGCTCCACAACTGGAGCAGTTCTTCCTGCATCACTTCGCGGGTTATTTCGTCGAGCGCGGCGAACGGCTCGTCCATCAACAGGATGGTCGGCCGCAAGGCGAGCGCGCGGCAGAGCGACACGCGCTGCTGCATGCCGCCCGAGAGCTCATGCGGCAACCGGTCCTCGAAGCCGGACAGGCCGGTCAACGCCAGCCACTGCCGCGCGTCGGCCTGGCGCTCGGCGAGCGGGACATCCTTGCGCGCGACCTCGGTGGTGAGCAGCACGTTTTGCAGGGCCGTGCGCCACGGCAACAGCAGCGGGCGCTGAAAAACATAACCGATCTTGCCCGACAGATCGGTCTGCTCGATCGGCCTGTTGTCCAGGCTAACCGAGCCACTCGAGGCCTTCAGTACGCCGGACAGCACCTTGAGCAGCGTCGTCTTGCCACAGCCTGACGGTCCCACGACGCTGACGAAGGAGCGCGGTGGAATATCGACGGACACATCCTGCAGCGCCGACACGCTGCCGCCCTTGGTCCGGTACTGCAGACTGAGGCCTTCGATACGAATGTGTGGAACCGATGCCATTTCGCGTCCTGTTCGATACTCTTCAAGTCTTTCGATACGAAAATCTCAGACCGAACGCGCGGCTGATTTCCTCGGGCAGCATGATTCATTTCTCGTTCGAGGGCCCTCCGGTCTGTTCGCGCAGGAAGGCGAGGCTGAGATCGCGTTCGGGCTTTTCGCCGATCACCATCAGCACGGGCTCGTTGATACCGCTGTCGACGAAGGCTGCCAGCCGGTCACGACATGCACGCGGCGTGCCACAGATCGAGAACGCTTCGACCGCATCGTCGGAAACCAGACGTGCCGCCTCCGCGAGATCGCGGCGAGAAATCGCATCGACGATGCGGTCTTGATCGACCGGCACACCAGTCACCGCGATATTTTCTTTCAGGGCTCTGTTGCGGAGCAGGAAGGCGAGCTTTGGCCGCACCAGGTCGACCGCCTTCCTGCCGTCCTCGGAGATGGCGAAGAACAAATACGACGCCCGGCGCAGCGCCGCCGGATCCCGGCCGGCCGCGCGTGCACTCGCGTCCACCTTGTCCAGCGAGGCCTTGCAGAACTGAGGCGAGAGGCCGGCCGACAACGCAACGCCGTCGGCGATGCGTGCGCTGAGCGCCAGCATCTGCTCGCCCATGGCGGCGACATAGACGATCAGCGGTTGCGGCGGACGAAACCCCAGCCGCGCGCCGGCGAGTTGAAACATTTCGCCTTGATAGTGGGTGGCTTCGCCGGTCCACAACGCCCGCAGGCATTCGACAAATTCGCGGACGGCGCGGATCGGCTTGTCGATGGTCTTGCCCGACTCCGCCAGAAAAAGCGGATTGCCTACCCCGACCGCGATGCCCACCGGCGCGGTGCCGACTTCCGCCAGCGTCGCCAGCGACATTGCAACGGGGCTCGGGTGCCAGAGATACGGACTGACCGCCGTGGGAACGACCACTGCGCCAGGGTCGTTCATGCGAAAGCCCATGCTCGTCACCATGGCTTCGCGGTAGCCCATGTGCTCGGCCATCCACAGGCTCTGCGCACCGGCGGCCATGACCTGCCGCGCGGTCGCCAAAGCCGTCGCTGTATCCTCGAAACCGTCAAAGCTGACGCCGAATCTTAGTTCCATCGCGGTGTTCCTAACCTCCGACCCGGTACTTCTCGAGTTTCTTCGGATCGATATCGACACCGAGGCCCGGTTTGTCGGGAACGATCAGGTGACCGTCGCGATAGACAAAGGGCTCGTCGATCAGATCGTCGAGATAGGAGCGGCCGGCAATGCGGGTGCGCTGGATCTCCGCGGTCTGCGTGATTGGAATGCTGCCCGGAATTGTCACCGCCGGATTGGCGGCCGCGACGTGAAGGTTGGCGGCGTTGCCGATGCCCATTTCGGCCGAGCCGTTGACGTCGCTTTGAATGCCTGCGGTATGCGCCAGCGACAGCAGCGCCTTGCTCTTCAGAAAGCCGCCGGCCTTGGTGTAGTAGCACGAGATCATCTCGCAGGCGTCGTGGCGGATCAGGCGCAGCAATTCATGAGCGTTCCAGCATCCTTCATCGGCCATGATCGGCACGTCGGTGCCCTGGGCGACGCGCGCCATCGCCTCCAGACCCTCGACCGGCTGTTCCATGAACCAGATGTCGTATTCCGCCATGCGCTTGGTGATCCGCAGCGCCTCTTTCCAGCTTCGATAGCCCTGGTTCGCGTCGACCCGGATTCGCATCTGGGGGACCGCGGCGCGAATGCGCTTCACCAGTTCGATATCCCTGACGGCGTCGAGGCCGACCTTGAGCTTGATGCAGGTGACACCCTCGTCGAACACCTCTTGCGCTTCCTTGACCGCCGGTTCGATTTCCATCAGGCCGATCGAATGCGCGATGCCGATTTCGCGGCGGACCAGACCACCGAGCAGTTGATAGACCGGCATGCCGTAAAGCTTGCCGACGGCGTCGTGCATCGCGACGTCGAGCGCGGCCTTGGCATAGGGATAGCCCTTGACGAATTTATCCATCTTGAGGTGGAGATGCTCGAAGCGACAGACGTCCTCGTCCTTCAGCAGCGGGAACAGATATTCCTTGAGAATCGTCAGCGTGGTGTCCGGGGTCTCGCCCGAGCGGGTGCCGAATTCGCCGCCCCAGTCCTTGAGCACTTGCGCTTCGCCCCAGCCGTAGGTGCCATCCTCGAGGATCAGCTTGACGAGCACATAGCGCTGCCCGACCGGGCTGAAGTTGCCGGCCCAGGTATGCCGCCGGCGCACCGGCAGGCTGACGAGGTGGGTTTCGATCGCGGAGATTTTCATGGTGACTGGCCCTTTGCTCACGTACACACTTCGATCAGCCGGTCATTCGGAAGCAGACGCCCGGTGAGTTTTTCGAAGCCATCTGACGTGATCAGGTACATGTCCTCAACATGGAATCCCATGCGTCCCGGAACCATGTACAGCGGCTCCATGGTGTGGGTGACGCCGGGCACCAGCGTCACCTCCCGCGTCTCGGTGAGATAGGGTTCTTCATGAATGGTGCGACCGATCCCGTGACCGAGGAATTTCAGCGACGGCTCGATGCCATTGTTCCGACAGGCACCGAGATAGGCGTTCCAGAGATCAGGCACACGCGTTCCCGGCCGCAGCATCCCCTCACAGAGATCGCGCGCCGCGATCAGCACCGACCAGATCTGCTTCTGCTCAGCGGTCGGCCGGCCCATCACCAGCGTGCGCGTGACGTTTGATCGATAGCCGTCCTTGTCGCCCAGAACCTCGATGCGAACCACGTCGTCGGCCTCGATGATCTTGTCGGTCGGCTTGCAGTTGATGATGCCGCTGCGCGCGCCGGAGCCGACCTGATAGCTGACCGCATCGGCACCGGCCTCGAGCATGCGGCTCATGATCTCCGAGCCGACCTTGCGTTCCGATACGCCGGGGCGCAACCCGGCGATGACATCGGCGACGATGCGCTCCGTCAGTTCGCCGATTTTCTTGAGGACCGCGATTTCCTCATCCGTCTTCACCATCCGGGTACGGAAATAGAGATCGCGCGCATGGACAAATTCGGCCTTCGGGAGACGCTCGCGCAGGCGAACGAAGTCCATTGCCGGAACATAGTCGAGTTCGATCGCAATGCGACCGGCGTCGACGCCGGCCTCGGTCAAGGCGTCGGCGAGCAGATCGGCCGGGTTGTCGGTAAACTGATTGTAGCTGCGGATATCCTTGAAATGCGATTTTTCGCGCGCCAGCGCTTCCTCGACGTTGACCACGATCTGGCATCCGAAAGTATCGCCGGCGAGCATCGTGATGGTGCGCCGAAACCGGTTCATCGCGTGGCTCGGCACCTGAAAGCCGGCCGTATAGGTGGCATTGTCGAGCGAATGAGCCACCAGCGCGTCGAAGCCGTCCGCCTTCTGCGCCGCGCGTAGTTTCTGGATCACGGGATCTTCCATGCGCATACCTCTAAACTCGCTCTCCGGTTTCGACAAAATGCTTGAGCTCGGCCACGTTCATGCCGTCGAGTCCCATCTTGCCGAGCGTAAGACCTTGCACCGAATAATCGATGCCTGTTGCAATCGAGGCCAGCAGCACCATGGCGTCGATCGCCGGTGTCGGCACGCCGGCCAGCCGCCCGAACGCGGCATAGGGAACGAGGCCGTAACCGATGTCCTCGTGCACATAACGATGATCCAGCGACGGCGGCGACTTGATCGTCTCGTTCGGCCCGCTCTCCTCGCAGGCGCGCGAAATCGAGCCGCTCTCATAGGCCTCCTTGCTGGTCAACCCTGCTCCGTAAAAATTATCCAGGAAGGGCCGCGCCGGGACCTCGAGCCGCCTCGCCACCGCCAGTCTTTCCTCGTCAATCGCCTGGCAGGCGCGACCCACGGCATCGGTGACGCCTTCCTTGTAAAACAGGAAATCGCCGCCGGTACGCTGGATCCAGCCCGCATTCATGATCATGCCGGGCGGATGAAACACGGCGTTCATGTTGCCGAGCGCGGTTTCGATGACGCTGGTGGCCTTGACCGTCTCGGGATAGAGCGCATGGACCAGGTCGAACAGCTCCTGGGCATGACGACCCGGCAGCGCCGCGAACTTTTGCTGACGCATGTAGGAGTAGATGCCGACGGTCGCGGGCCCTTCCATCCGGGTCACATAGGTGAGCGAGACCGTCTCACAGGTCTTCACCGGCCCGCGATAGCCGGCGTCGCGCAATTCCTTCAGGAAATGCAGCCCGCCGCCGGTGTGACCGGGATTGAGGAAAATCGGCACGGCCCCGTCGATCAATCCGGCAAGCGCGGTTGCGTAGTGGGCATGCGCGCTGGAAGGGACCACCAGCATGATCAGGTCGGCGCCGGCGATCGCCTCCGCCACATCCGTCGTCATCCCGGCGATCGGGAACAGACCCTGTTGGACGCCGCGGGCATGGATGCCGCCGGCCTTGCGCAACGGTTCCAGCGCCGCTTCGCGCCGCGCGTGGAGCCGGACCGTGAAACCTCGCGCCGTGAGATCGGCCGCCGCCGCGCAGCCGCCGTGACCCGCGCCGAGCACCGCAATTGTCTTAGGTTTCCCTGATGCCATTGTCCTCGTTACCCGATTTTCAGCAGCTGGTCGGTGTCGGCATGGTCGGACAAAAGTTCACAGCCACGGTCGGTCACTGCCACCATGTCCTTGTTCTGCATCCCGAAGCCGTAGCCGGTCCGGTAGCAGAGCGGCTCGAAGCCGAGAACCATCCCCGCTTCCAGCTCGGCATCCTCGGCGGAGCCGATAATCGGAGTGTGGCCGATATAGGGATCTTCGTGCAGGAACAGACCGATGCCGTGCCCGACAAAGGAAATCGACGGCAGCTTGCTCTTCGCAAGCCTGGCGATGAACGCGTTGTAAATGGCGCGGCAACTCGCCCCCGGTTTGATCAGTTGCAGAAGTTCGTGCTTGCAATCGGTCAGCACCTGCCAGATTTCGTCGGCGTGCGGCGGGGCCTGCTGGACCACGGCGGTGCGGCAAACTCCGGCGTGATAGCCCTCGATGATGGAAAATATCTCGACGCGGCAGACATCGCGACGACCCAGCCTCCGGAAGCTTGGACCGACATTGGGCAGTTGGCTGCGCTCGCCGGTGGCAACGATCATCAGCTTGAACTGCTGGGCGCCCAGCTCATAGACGTTGCGCGTCAGATGCGCGGCGATATCCATTTCGGTATCGCCGGGAACGACGGCGGAAATCGCGTCTGTGATCGCCTGGTCGGCAATTCGCGAAAGTTTGCGCAGCAGGTCGACTTCGCGCTGCGTCTTGAGCTGACGCAGCCTGGCGAAGAGTTGGTCGCAACCGGCAAAGCGCGCGTCGGGCATCAGCTTCTGCAGGCGCGCAAAATCCGACGCCGGGAGGTAGCCGAGTTCGATCCCGATCCGCGCCTGCCCCAATCCGAGCTGCCGCAGCAGCGTCGACAGAACCTGCATCGCATCGTCGCCGAATTCCGCCCAGACCGCCAGAGACGCATCCGGCGCCCTGGCCCGGATCGTGGTTTCCTCCATGTCGACGCCAAACAATGCGACGTGGCCATCGGCGGTAACGACCGTCATGGCGTGCCGGTGCCGCAGCAGCGGCTGTGACGGAACGACAAAGCCTGCCACATAGGCGAAATTTTCCGGAGAGCAGGAAATGATGGCGTCGAGTTCGCTATCCGCCATCGCGCGCCGCTGCCGGGCAATGATCTCACTTCGCATGGGCGTTCCGTCGGAACCGACCGCGGGCCACCGGGGCCTGAGCCTGACTGTGATCACAGATTGTGATCACACATCTGGACGGCGGGGGAGTCAAGCGAATAAGATCGGCTCGCTGCGCCAAACTTTGTGCAGTACTGATGAAAACCAGTTCGTCGTCCCCGACCGGGCCGATCAACGGAATACGCACGCCGCTGGGATCATGACACAACCATCAACTGAACCGATTTCACGACTTGACGGCAACATTCCCCGCCGCCCGGCGCGGACCGAAACCGGGCCGGTGTCGCAGCGGGTCTATCGGACCTTGAGCGAGTTGTTGACCACCGGCGGGTTCCAACCCGGCGAAGGTGTCAGCTTGCGCAACCTTGCCAAGCGCCTTGGCACCAGCGCGATGCCGGTGCGCGAGGCCGTCAACCGCCTGATTGCCGAGCAGGCGCTGCAGATGATGCCCAATCGGCAGGTCATCGTGCCGCGCATGACGCGGCGGAAATACTTCGAACTGGTGCGGGTACGTCAACTGCTCGAAGGCATGATCGCGGGCGATGCCTGCGACAACATGACGGACAAGCTGCTTCGCGAACTCAGCGAAGACAACAAGCAGTTGTTTCGGGCCCTCACCGGGCAATCGATCGCCGAAATTCTCACCCGCAACAAGGAGTTCCATTTCAAGCTCTATCGCATCGCGCGATCCGAGGTTTTGATACCGATCATCGAGGGGCTGTGGATGCAGACCGGACCGTTTCAGGCGCTGTCGCTGTCACGACAAAAGCCGCTCTGGAAAGGCAGCCGCCACACCGCTCTCCTCAAGGCGCTGCGCCAGCGCAACCGCGACAGCGTTGCCGCCGCGATCAGAGGGGATATCGGCGACGTCGCGGAGATGCTGATGCAGATCGGGGTTTTCGAGGATTGAGGCCCGGTTCCGGTCAGGCTTTGATGAGGCCGCGCTTCGCCAGATTATTGATCAGGGCACTGATGCCGAACGTCCACGGCTCGCACGCGTTGCTCGCGCGCATCCTGTTGGTGAGCTTGCCCAATTTCGCGCTTGCGATGGTGACGATGTCCCCTGTTTTGTGCGTGAAACCCTGTTCCGGCGCATCGCGATCCTTGGTCGGCGCAAACATCGTTCCGAGAAAGAGCACAAAGCCATCGGGATACTGATGGTTTGAGCCGATCGTCTGCTGCACCAGATCCTGGGGGTCGCGGCTGATCATGCGGATCGACGAGAAGCCCTCGAGCACAAAGCCGTCCTCGCCGTTCACGGTCAGCGTGATATCCATGTTCCTGATATCGTCGAGGGTGAAGCTGTCGTCGAACAGGCGAACGAACGGACCGACGGCGCAGGACGCGTTATTGTCTTTCGCCTTCGACAGCAGCAGCGCGGAGCGACCCTCGAAATCACGCAGGTTGACGTCGTTGCCGAGCGTCGCGCCGACGATGTGGCCCTTGCTGGAAACCACCAGCACCACCTCCGGTTCGGGGTTGTTCCAGCTCGATTCCGGATGCAATCCGGCGTCCATTCCAGCTCCCACCGAGGACAATACCGGTGCCTTGGTGAACACTTCCGCGTCAACGCCGATTCCGACCTCCAGATACTGGCTCCAGGCCTGCTGCGCGATCAGCACCTCCTTCAGCCGCATGGCTTCGGGGGAACCGGGTATCAGCTTGGACAGATCGTCTCCGACAAGCCGTGTGATCTCGGCCCGAATGGCGGCGGCCGCGGACGGATTGCCTCTGGCGCGTTCCTCAATCACCCGCTCCAGCATGGAGACCGCGAAGGTGACGCCGGCCGCCTTGATGACCTGCAGGTCGATGGGCGCGAGCAGCCAGGGCTGACTGCGGTCGCGTTTTTCCGGGGGTGTATTGGCCGCAATTGCATCCAGATCGCCGATTCGAACGCCCTCGGCGCGGCGCAATGCGGCTGCAGGATCGGCCTGCTCGGCGAGCGCGCTAACCGTCGGATAGTGCGAGGTGATATCGTAGACGCCGCTTTCCCTGACAGCGACGACCGATGGACCGGAGGCGGCCGGCAGCCAGACACGGCCCACCAATGCACCCGCCAATCGGTCGTCGGGGAGTACGTTCGCTGCGCTCATGGATAACATTTCGAATCCTCCCCGTGTGGGCGCTGCAGAGTTGATAGCTCAAGCCTGCATTCATGGCGTATCTGAAAAATTCACCAGCCGAGGTGCGCGCGCCCTTTTGCCGTCGTTGTTGTACATGCGGACGGGCAATATCGCCATATGTGCGCCCGTCCCGCCAGGACCGGTGAAGGGCGACGTCGTGTCAGTTTTGGCCCGGCCCGCGATCCGCCCTGCCCCGCAACAGCGAACGGATATACATGGGACTGAGCGGCTGGCGCTCGGCGACGACGCCGAACGGCGCGAGCGCGTCATTGACCGCGCTCGGAACCGCACCGGTTGCGCCCATGACACCACCCTCCGACATGCCCTTGCTGCCGGTCAGCGTTTTCCGATTGACCGTGTGTTGCGAGATCACCTCGATCGGCGGGATTTCGACCGCCGTGGCCAGAAGGTAGTCGGCGAAACTGCCCGAGCGGTTCTGGCCGTTTTCGTCATAGACGATTTCCTCGAGCAGCGCGCCGCTGATGCCCATCGCGATCGCACCCTGCTGCTGGCCGCGCACGATCAGCGGATTGAGAACGGTTCCGCAATCCTCGACCACCAGATAGCGCTCGACCGTGACTTTGCCGGTCGGCACGTCGACGCAGACCTCGCAGACATGCATCGCGTTGGAAAACGTCATCGGCGGCGGGTCATAGGATCGATGCGCCTCGAGGCCGGGCTCCATGCCCGGCGGCAGCCGCAACGGATCGAGATAGGCGACGCGAGCGACATCGGCGAGCGACAGTCCGGCATCGGTCCATGCACCGCCGAGCCGGCGCTCGACCCGTGAGGCATGAAGCCGCAACTCACCGCTGGTGTTGAGCCCGAGCAGCGTCGCGGCGATGGTCAGGACCTTGTCGCTCAAGGCCCGGGCGGCGGAAAGCAGCACGCTGCCGCCCGCCGTACCGCCGCGCGCGCCGCGACTACCCATCCCGTAAGGGGCGGTATCGGTATTGCCCATGTGAATCCGCACTTCGTTCGGATCGACACCGAGCGGCTCTGCGACCACCTGCGCAAACGTCGTCTCGTATCCCTGCCCCGACGCCATCAGGCCGACCGAGGCGTTCACCGCGCCTGACGGCTCGATCTTGACCCAGCCGGATTCATGGCCCGAGCCGGGAATTCCGGCAGCCTTGTAGAACGCCGAGCCGTAGGTGGTGGATTCGACCACGCAGCACAGGCCAACGCCGCGATAGATACCGCAGGCACGATCGGCCGCTTGCCGCGCGCGAAACGCCACGATGTCGAAAGCCTGCAGGCCGCGCTCCAGCGCTTCGCGCGGCGTGACATCTTCCAGCAACAGTCCGGTCGGCATCTGATATGGCAGATCCGCCGCACCAAGCATGTTGACGCGCCGCACCTCGACCGGATCGAGCGACAGCCGGCGGGCAATCGCCTCGATCGTGCCCTCCATCACCCAGCTCGTGATCGCCATCGGCGCGCGCATCGGGCCGTTGCCGCACTTGTTGGTGAGTGCGACCTTGATGTCATAGGCATAGTTGGGAATGCGGTAGGGGCCGCTCAGGATCATCGCCACCACCCGCGCCAGATAATTCGCCGGATAGAAGCAGTAGGCGCCGAAATCCTCGGAGATTTCCAGCTCGAGGCCGAGAATCCGTCCGTGGCCGTTGACGGCGGTGCGCGTGCGCGCCACGTCCTCACGCGCGTGGCTCGCCGCGATCAGGTTTTCGGCGCGGTCCTCACGCCAGCGCACCGGGCGCCGCAACGCGCGGGCCAGCGCTGCGACCGTCAGTTCCTCCCGGTAAAGCGCAATCTTCTGGCCGAAAGCGCCGCCAATATCCGGGCATATCACCGTGACCTGCGATTCGCTCAGCCGCATGCGCGCCGCAAGCTGGGTCCGGAAGGGATGCGGCACCTGGTTGCCGATATGCATGGTCAGATGTTGCCGGCCCTGGTCCCAAATCGCGCAGCATCCGCGCGTTTCGATCGGCGCATGGGTCTGGCGCTGTTGATGGAACGAGGCCTCGACCACGACCTCCGCCTCTGCAAAGCTGCGGCCGGGGTCCCCCGTCGTAAAGCTCTGGTGCGAGATCAGATTATCCGGCAGCGCTTCGTCGACGAGCGGCGCATCGGCCGCAAGCGCGCTGTCGAAATCAGCAACCGCCTCCAGCACATCGTAATCGATGGTCACGAGTTCGGCGGCGTCTTCCGCCAGATAGCGATCCCTCGCGACGATGCAGAGTACGGGATCGCCGATAAAACGCACCTTGTCGATTGGCAGTGTCGGAAACCCGACCGCGCGCAAGCCTTCGATCGGCGGCGCCATGCGGTACGGCGTCGTCCACTCCGCGAGCTCGCGCCCGCTGACGATCGCCACGACGCCTTCGGCCTGGCGCGCCGCTGCGACATCGATCGATCGGATCCGCGCGTGCGCGTGCGGCGAGCGGACGAAATGGGCGTGCAGGCTTCCCGGCACCACGACGTCATCGAGATACCGACCTTGCCCGGTGACAAAACGATAGTCCTCGCGGCGCAACAGGGCCGCGCCGATGGTGCGGCCTTCGGTCATGTCGGGCTGCCTTCGCGCCGGCGAGCCGCGGCCTTTGCGATCGCCGCGACGATGTTGTGGTAGCCGGTGCAGCGACAAAGGTTACCGGACAGCGCGTTGCGGATTTCCGCGTCCGTCGGATCGGGATTTTCGGCGAGCCATGCCTCCATGGTCACGACGATCCCTGGCGTGCAGAAGCCGCATTGCAGCCCGTGCTCCTCGTGCAGCGCCTGCTGCACCGGCGACAAGTTTCCGTCGCCACCGAACGCCTCGATGGTCGTGATCTCGTGATGCTGGGCCTGCACCGCGTAGGTCAGGCAAGCCCGGGTCGGCGCGCCGTCGAGAAGGATGGTACAGGCGCCGCAGACGCCATGTTCACATCCAACATGGGTCCCGGTCAGGCCGCAGTCGTCGCGAAGCACGTCGGACAACAGCCGGCGCGGCTCCGCGAACACGCGGTACTGGGTCCCGTTGATATCAAGGACAATGGGTACAGGATCGAACTGGCTCACAAGGGATGCTCCGGAATCCGGTCGACGGCCTGGTCGAGGACTTCCCGTATCAGGGCTGCGACCAGTTCCTTGCGGAACGCGACGGGAATTTGCTCGTTATCCTGGATCTCGATGGTGTCGGCGACCATGGCGCCGACACGCGCCGGCCAGTCCTTCGACAGCAATCGGGCGGGATCGCCGACGACCAGCTGCTCCGCCCGAACCGGCACCGGACCGATGCCGCCGATCGCCAGGCGCAAGCGCAGAATCGAATCGTTGTCCCCCCGCGCCAGCGTCGCCGCGACGGACACGATCGCGAAATCGCCCGCGCGACGGTTGAACAGGCGAAAGCCCCAGGACTCCCGCGGCCGTGACTGCGGCACGTGAATCGCAACCAGCAACTCGTCCGGCTCCAGGATCGTGGTGAAGATGGACTGGAAGAAGTCCCGCGCGGCGACGGTTCGCGTCCCCCTCGCGGACCGGATCTCCATCTCCGCATCGAGCACGAGCGCCACCAGCGGCAATTGCGCCGCCGGATCGGCGTGCGCAAGGCTGCCGCCGATCGTACCACGCTTGCGGATGGCATAATGTCCGATCGTGCCCGCTGCATGCGCCAGCATCGGGCAGCAGCTTCCGACCAACTCGCTCCTGGCCAGCGCGTCATGGCGGACCAGCGCGCCGATACTGAGCCGGTCGCCCTGGATGGCGATGCCGCTGAGTTCGCTGACGCCGTTGATATCGATCAGGTGTTCCGGCCGCGCCAGCCGCATATTCAACATCGGCGCGAGGCTCTGGCCGCCCGCGATCAGCTTGGCGCTGTCGGTCCGCGCGGCGAGACTTTGCAGCACCTCCTGCACCGTGGCCGGCGCCTCATAGGAGAACACGCCGGGCTTCATGACGAAGTTCCCTCGAGCAGCGTCATCCCTGTCGCCTTGTCGAACAAATGCAGCCGCTCGGCCACCAGACCGAGCTGGATGCTGGTTCCTTCCCGGTGCCGCGCCTCCTTGTCGACGCGCACAAAGACATCGCGGCCTTCGACCTTGAGGCCGATGAAACGATCGGAGCCGACCGGCAACACCGAGTCCACCGAGCCTGAGAGCACCATGCCCGGTCCGGCCTCGCCCGCCGGACAAACATCTTCCGGCCGCAGTCCCAATACCAGTTCCTGTCCTTCGCGCGCCGCAACGCGGGCCGCGAGCTTTGGCGGCAGCGTAATCGCGAGGTCTCCGCGCCGGAACACGGGCGACCCACCGGCCCGGTCGATCGTCCCTTCGAGATAGTTGATGGCGGGATTGCCGAGAAACGAGGCGACGAACATGTTGCGCGGGCGCTCGTAGACATCGTCGGGATTGCCGATCTGCTGGATGACGCCGTCTTTCATGACCACGATCCGGTCGGCCAGCGTCAGTGCCTCGGCCTGATCATGGGTGACGTAGACGAAGGTGGTTTGCATGGCGGTGTGCAGGTGCTTGATCTCGGCACGCATCGAGATTCGAAGCGCGGCATCGAGATTGGACAACGGCTCGTCCATCAGGAACACCGCCGGCTGGCGCACCATCGCCCGCCCGAGCGCGACGCGCTGGCGCTGGCCGCCGGAAAGCTGGCTCGGGCGCCGGTTCAAGAGATGCCCGATCTCGAGCTTGGCGGCGGCGTCGCGAACCCGAAGGTCGATCTCGGCGGCGGCGACCTTGCGCATGCGCAGGCCAAAGGCGATGTTTTCGTAGACCGATTTATGCGGATAGAGCGCGTAGCTCTGGAACACCATCGCGACATCGCGCTTGTGCGGTGGCAGCGCGTTGACGATCTGATCGTCGAACCACAATTCACCCGCGGTGACGTCCTCCAGTCCGGCAATCATGTTCAGCGTCGTCGATTTGCCGCAGCCGGACGGGCCGAGCAGGACCACGAATTCCTTGTCGCGGATCTCGAGCTTGAGATCGTCAACCGCGATCACGTCGCCGGCGTACCGCTTGGTGACCGACTTGAATTCGATCCGCGCCATCGTGCCCGCCCCTCAACCCTTGACCGCGCCGGCGGTGAGGCCGGAGACGATGTAGCGCTCGAATACGAGCGCCAGAATGACCGGTGGAATGATCGCAAGCACGCCGGCCGCATTGATGAACGAAAAGCTGATGGTGAAGTCGGAGGTAAAGGACGCCACGACGATCGGCAAGGTTTGCGACGCCGGCGTCTGCGTGAACATCAGCGCCAGCAGGAATTCGTTCCAGCTTGCCAGGAACGCAAACAGGATGACGGCCACCAGCGACGGACGCGCCAATGGCAGATAGACCCGTGTCAGCGTCTGCAGCCGGGAACAGCCGTCGACACGCGCCGCCTTGTCGAGTTCATCCGGCACGGATTCGAAATAGCTGACCAGAACGAACACCGAGAACGGCACGGTGACCGCGAGGTAGGTGATGATCAGCGACCAGATGTTGTCGAGCAGGCCGAGGTTGCGGATGAACAGGAAGAACGGCACCACCAGCGCGATATCGGGAATGACGCGCGTGGCGAGGATGGCATAGATCGAGGCCTGACGGCCGCGAAAATGGATCTTGGCCATGGCGTAAGCCGCGGGCACGCCGACCAGAAGGTTCAGGACGACGACGGCGCAGGCCACGATGAAGCTGTTGAGCATCGCCGGCAGCAGGTTGCTCGCGGTCGACGGAATGAAGCCGCCGCTGGCGGGATCCCGGGCCTTGCGCGTTTCATAGGTAACGCTGCTGTCCCTGGCCGCAAAAATCGCCGCAAAATTCTGCGCGGTCGGCGCCTGGGGAATCCAGTGTGGGGGTTTCGAGATGATCTCGTGCTCGCTCTGGAACGAGGACGACACCAGCCACACGATGGGCGCGAGCACGTAGCCGAGAAACAGCAGGGAGGCGACTGCAAGAAAAAGGCCGCGGCCGGCACGGCGAAGCCGGGAGCGCGTCCGATAATGCCGGACCTCGACCAGCGGGGACGCGGTGATCGCAGTCATCTCAGATCTTTCGGGCCAAAGCGCGGATGATGACGTAGGCGAGCGCCAGCGTCGCCAGCGCGAGCAGATAGGCCATCGCCGCACCGGTGCCAAACGAAAGATTCCGGAACGTCTCGACATAGATTCGCCAGGCCACGACATGGCTGGCGTCGCCGGGACCGCCTTCGGTCAGGATGAAGAACAGATCGAAATGCCGGATCGCCATCATGGTTTCGTACACCACGACCAATCCGAAGCTGGATTTCAGCGACGGCAGCGTGACGTGGAAGAATCGGCTCACGGCATTGGCGCCGTCGACCTTGGCGGCCGCATGCAGATCCGCCGGAATGGTCTTCAGCCCCACCAGCAGCAGGATCGTGGCCAGCGGCACCTCCTTCCAGACGAAGGCATTGGCGATCAACGCCAGCGTCTTGTCGGAATCGCCGAGCCACACCATGTACGAATTGATGAAGTCGAGCTGATACAACAGCCCGTTGAGCGCGCCATAATTGGAATCGTAGATCCACTTCCACATCAGCGCGTTGGCGACGTATGGAATGGCCCACGGCACCAGCAACAGGGCGCTGAGCACGCGGCGTCCGGGAAATTCTTCATTGAGCAGCAGTGCCATCAGCAGCGCGAGCACGGCGATGGCGCTGACGCAGAGTACCGCAAAGAAGGCGGTGCGCTCGACCGCGTACCAGAACTGCGGATCGGAAAGAACCGTTATGTAATTGTCGAGCCCAACGAACGGCGTTCGCCCCGGGCGCGTCAGCTTTATCGTAAACAGGCTGATGTAGAACGAGTAGACAATCGGAAAAACCGCGACCGCCATCAGCACCACGGCGAGTGGGGCCACCAACAGGAAGGCCGAACGCTCGTCGTAGCCCGGAACCCCGCCAAGCCGTGGCTTCGCGGCGGCAGCAACCGTCGTGGTCATGCGCGAGCCTCGAGGCGGCGTCAGCTCTGCTTCTTCAGCTCGGTCCACTTCGCCGCCGACGTGTTCAACGCCTGCTCGACCGTGACCTTGCCCATGATGGCCTGCTGCCAGGCGGTGCCATTGACGTCGTTCCACTCCCCGAACCAGGGCGTCACGACATCCTTCTTGCGCGCCAGCGATTGCTGCTTGCCGATCAGGTCGACATCGCCGTACGAGGCATAGCCGGCCCTGATCTCCGGATCGCTGAACAGGGATTTGACGCCGAAGCCGGAGCCGACGTCCCTGAACAGCATCTTCTGGAACGTGTATTCACCGTCGGCCTTGCCGCCGAACCAGTCCATCAGTTTCACCGTGTCGGCCGCGCGGGTAGCATCGGCCTGGGCGCGGGGTGTCATGCCGTAGAAACGCATCCAGCCCACCGTGGCGTGCGAACCCTTCTCGCCACTGGGCATCAGCGCGATCTTGGCGTTGCCGGCGATCTTGCTCTGGGCCGGATCGTTCAGCGTCCGCAGGCGGTATTTGGGGGTCAGTGCGAAGGCATGTTCGCCGGACGAAAAGGCCTTCAGCACCGCGAGTTCACCGGTCTCCACGCAGGACGGCGAAAGGATTTGCTGCTTCTGCACGGCATCGACCAGCCAGCGCAGCGCGGGGGCAGCGCCGCCCGCCGGTTCCTGCATCATGGCGTTGCCCTTGTCGTCGGCGAACCGCCCGCCATTCGAATAGACCATCGCCGTCATGAACTCGATCAGCCAGCTTTCCTGCGCCATCGAAAACAGCACCGGCCATTGCGCCAGACCCTTGTCCTTGATGGTCTTGGCCTGGGCGGCGACTTCGGCCCAGGTCTCCGGCGGCGCCTTGATGCCTGCCTTTTCGAGCAGCTCGGCGTTATAGATGAACGCCATATAGTCGCTGTAATAGGTGTTGCCGTACTGCTTGCCCTTGTAGGTCATGGAGTCGATGCAGAACTGGTCGACATCCGAATTGTCGGTGAGCGACTTGTACTGGTCCACCGGCGCGATCCAGCCGGCCTCGGCCCATTCGGGCAGCCAGCTGTCGGAGACCCACAACGTATCGATCGGCGCCTTGCCGATGAACTTGGTGATCATGGTTTCGCGATATTGCGCCCAGGGGCTGTTGCTGTAGGCCACCTTGATCCCGGTCTTCGCCTCGAACGCGGCAAGGTGGCTCTTCACGGTGTCGACTGCGGCGGACCAGGTCGCAAAGCTGATCGGCTCGGCGGCCAGCGCCGGACCGGCGCGGCTTGCCAGGCTCGCGGCGCCAAGACCGACTGCTGCGGTCTTGAGAAAATTACGACGGTTGAGAGCGCGAATAGAGGTCACGGTAGTCATCTCCCCCTGGTCTGCAGGACGGCCATTGATCTGTTTTCTTCCGGCTGAATTTGCAGAAACGTATCACCCCTCTAATAAGCCGTAAACTGACGACTTGTTGCGCGCTTTCCACATCCTCTGAGCGCGCGCTGGCGGTAGTACCACTGCTGCGGATGGCCATTCCTTTTTCCTGTTTTCCGGCGCCTGCTCATCGACGGCATCGCCACCCCAGGTCTAAAAGGATAGCGATCTCCTCAAGGACGACAGACATGACCAAGCTTCGCTTCGCCGCCATCGGCATCAACCACGCCCATATCCACGGCCAGATCGACTGCCTGCTGGGCGCAGGAGCCGAACTGGTCGGCTTCCATGCCCCCGAGGACGATCTCGCCAACGCCTTTGCGAAACGCTATCCGCAGGCGCCCCGTGCCGCCGATCGCCGTCGCCTGCTCGAGGATGCCACCATCCCCCTGATCGTGTCGGCCGGCATTCCCTTTGACCGCGCGCCGCTCGGCATCGAAGTCATGCGTCACGGCAAGGACTACATGACCGACAAGCCCGGCATGACCTCGCTCGAACAGCTCGCTGAGGTGCGCCGCGTTCAGGCCGAGACGGGGCGAATCTATTCGGTCTGCTATTCCGAGCATTTCGAAACCCGCTCGACCGTGAAGGCCGGCGAACTCGTGAAGGCGGGCGCGATCGGCAAGGTCGTCAACACAACCGGGCTCGGCCCCCACAAGCTCAAGAACCTGCCGCGCCCCGACTGGTTCTACCGCCGCGAAAAGACCGGCGGCGTATTGACCGACATCGCCTCCCACCAGTGCGAGCAGTTCCTGTTTTTTGCCGATGCGCTCGATGCCGAGGTGGTGGCGGCGACGGTCGCCAACCGCGCCAATCCGGAAACGCCGGAGCTGCAGGATTTCGGCGAATTGCTGCTGCGTGCCGGCGATGTCACCGGCTATGTGCGGGTCGACTGGTTCACGCCGGATGGCCTGCCGACCTGGGGCGATGGCCGTCTGGTGATCCTCGGCACCGAGGGTTATCTGGAGCTGCGCAAATATATCGACCTCGCCGGTGCGCCCGGAATCGATCATCTCTTTCTGGTGGACCGCAAGGGGATGCAGCGGATCGATTGCAGCGCGACCGAACTGCCCTACGGCCGTCAATTGATCGCCGACATTTTGAACCGCACCGAGACCGCGATGCCGCAGGCGAGATGCTTCAACGCCATGGAGCTGGCGCTGACCGCGCAGGCTATGGCCGAGAACAAGGCTTGAGCGAAACATGCCGCCGGTCCTCGCGCTCGCCAGGGAAGAACGAGAAGCATGCCGAAACGCTGGACGGTAGCGGTGATCGGCGGCGGCATCGGCCGCAGCCATATTGCCGAGGGCTATGCCCGCATGCCCGACAAATTCGATCTGCGGGTGCTGTGCGACCTCAATGAGACACGGCTGACGGAGGTCGCCGACGAGTTCGCGGTGCCCGGCCGCAGCACGTCGTTCGACGCGGTGCTGGCGATGGACGATATCGACATCGTCGATATCTGCACCCCGCCCGCGCTGCACTTTCCGCAAGCCGTCGCGGCGCTTGCCGCCGGCAAACAGGTCGTCTGCGAGAAACCGCTGGTCGGTTCGCTCGCCGAGATCGACGCACTCACCGCCGCGGAAGCCAAATTCGCCGGGCGCGTGATGCCGGTGTTCCAGTATCGCTACGGCAACGGCCTGCAGCAGGCCAAGCGCATCATCGACCTGGGCCTCGCCGGCAAACCCTATCTCGGCACGGTCGAGACCGCGTGGCGGCGCACCGCCGACTATTATGCGGTGCCCTGGCGCGGGCGCTGGGAGACCGAGCTCGGCGGCGCGCTTCTCACCCATGCGATCCACGCCCACGATCTCCTCAACTATCTCATGGGCAACACAGCTTCGGTGTTCGCGCGCACCGCGACCCGCGTGAATGCGATCGAGGTCGAGGATTGCGCAGTGGCGAGCCTCGTACTTGAGAGCGGCGCGTTGGCCTCGCTCGCGGCCACGCTGGGCTCGACCAAGGAGATCAGCCGCTTGCGGCTGTGCTTCGAGCACGTCACCTTCGAGAGTTCGCTCGCCCCCTATTCGCCCGGCGACGATCCCTGGCAAATCATCGCGGCCTCGCCGCAAGCCGAGGCCCGCTTCGCCGAGGCCCTCCAAGGCTGGGTGCCCGTGGCTTCCCGCTTCGAGGGACTGATGGCGAGCTATCACCAGGCGCTGGAGAATGACGGTCCCTTGCCGGTAACGCTGGCCGACGCGCGCCGCTCGCTCGAGCTGATTACAGCGCTGTATCATTCCGCCGAGACCGGCGAGCCGGTTTCGCTGCCGATTGGCGTGGACCATCCGAAATATCGGAGTTGGCGGCCGTCGCGCCTGACCGCCGGGTAACCGCCACTCCCGTTCTTGGATCAGTGAATTTTGGCTGGGGCGGGAGGATTCGAACCTCCGTATGGTGGAATCAAAATCCACTGCCTTACCACTTGGCGACGCCCCAATGACCTGGCGGGAAAGCGGCTCGACCGGCCTTCCCGCTGGCATCGCCGGTCTATAGAGGGAGTTGAGCCATTTCAACAGGCTATCGGGCGAATTCGGCTCCCAATCGGCCCCCGGCCTGTTTCGCCCAAGACCCGGCTCTTTCGCGGCAATTTCGCACCTCCCGGAGTTGAGAGTGCTATGGTTTCGTGGGAAGACGGCGGCCTGCGGCTGCCGTTCCCGAAGCGAGACACCGACATGACCTACCGCGCGCCGATCAACGACATGCTGCTGGCCCTCAATCACGGCGCCGGCCTGCAGGCCGCGGTGACCGCCGGCCATTACGGCGATTTCGATGCCGACATCACCGCCGCCGTGCTGGAGGAGGCCGGGCGATTTGCCGCCGACGTGCTGGCGCCGCTGAACAAGATCGGCGACGAACACGGCATCAAGCTCGACAATGGCAAGGTGACCACTGCGCCGGGCTGGCCCGACGCCTACAAGCGCTGGACCGCGGCGGGGTGGAACGCGGTGTCCGGTCCGGAGGCGTTCGGCGGCCAGGGCCTGCCGCTCGCGGTCAACGCGGCCTGCACCGAAATCTGGAGCGCCGCCAACATCGCCTTTGGCCTCTGCCCGCTGCTGACGCTGAGCGCGATCGAGGCGCTCGATGCCCATGGCAGCGAGGAACTCAAGAAGATCTATCTGGAGAAGCTGGTGTCCGGCGAATGGACCGGCACCATGCAGCTCACCGAGCCGCAGGCCGGCTCCGACGTCGGCGCGCTGCGCAGCAAGGCGGAAGCCGCGGGCGACGGCAGCTATCGCATCAAGGGCACAAAGATCTTCATCACCTATGGCGAACACGACATGACCGACAACATCGTGCATTTCGTGCTGGCCCGATTGCCCGATGCGCCGGCGGGCACCCGCGGCATTTCGCTGTTTCTGATTCCGAAATTCCTGGTCAACGCCGACGGCTCGCTGGGCGCACGCAACGACATCTACGCCAGCGGCGTCGAGCACAAGCTCGGCATGCATGCTTCCCCGACCTGCACCATGACCATTGGCGATCAGGGCGGCGCCATCGGCTACCTGATCGGCGAGGAAAACAAGGGCATGCAATGCATGTTCACGATGATGAACCAGGCCCGGCTCGGCGTCGGCCTCGAAGGCGTCGGGATCGCCGACCGCGCTTATCAGCAGGCGTTGGCCTATGCGCAGGAGCGCCGCCAGGGCCGCGCCACCGGCCACAAAGGCGATGGCTCCGACCCGATCATCGTTCATCCCGACGTCAAGCGGATGCTGATGCAGATGCGCGCGCTGACGGCGGCGGCGCGCACCATCTGCTACGCCACCGCGGTCGCGCTCGATATCTCCGCGCGCGCCACCGATGCGAGGACACGCGCGCTTGCCGCCGCCCGCGGCGCGCTGCTGACGCCGATTGCGAAAGCCTTCTCCACCGATATCGGCAACGAGGTGGCATCGCTCGGCGTGCAGGTCCATGGCGGCATGGGATTCATCGAGGAGACCGGCGCCGCGCAGCATTTTCGCGATGCGCGCATCACCCCGATCTATGAAGGCACCAACGGCATTCAGTCGATCGATCTGGTGACGCGCAAGCTCGCAGCCAATGGCGGCGCCGCGGTGTTTGCCCTGATCGGCGAACTCACGGAGACCGTGATCCGGGTCGAAACCTCGAACGATCCCGCGTTCGGCAGCACCGGCGCCAAACTGCGCGAGGCGCTGCTGTCGCTCGATCGCACCAGCCGCTGGCTTTTGGAGCGCGTTACCTCGGCGCCGAACGAGGCGCTGGCCGGCGCGACACCCTATCTGCGGCTGTTCGGTTCGACCCTCGGCGGCTGCATGCTGGCGGCCGAGGCGTTGGCCGCGCGTGATCTCGGCGACGGCGGTGCAGAACGTCACGTCACGCTGGCGCGGTACTTCGCCGAGAACATCTCGGTGCAGGCGTCGTCGCTGGAGCGCACGGTGATGGACGGCGCCGAGGCGGTCAACGGCGCGGATGCGGTGCTGCTGGGGTAGCGTCCATCTAGCCGCAAAACAAGGTTGGATTGCTTCGTCGCAAGGGCTCCTCGCAATGACGCTAGTCCGCGATCTCGCCGCGTGAATTTTTTCGCGCGAGGTATGATCTTTGGTTTCGCCCTGGAAAAGGGCGTGGGAACGCCGGGCGCACGATGCACCCGCAGCTGGCCGGGCAGAAAAAAGTGCCAGACCATAAACAATCACCACAGATACACCGATACGACCCGGCGCTCCGCACGCAATGGTTTACGGTTGCTTCGTAATCTCCCCGGTGATCGGGCTTTGTTGACACCGTCGCCGGCAGATTGCTCCACCA
>Ga0302320_10006286_pt1 | contig 26402 bp, 24 predicted proteins | sample Bog_T0_3_FD_202130 | JGI IMG/M metagenome (GOLD analysis project Ga0302320, IMG submission 202130) | Peat permafrost microbial communities from Stordalen Mire near Abisko, Sweden - Bog_T0_3 | ecosystem: Environmental > Terrestrial > Soil > Wetlands > Peat | place: Sweden: Abisko, Stordalen Mire... | reverse complement strand
AAATTCCCGTATCAGCGTACCGATTGGTTACTATGCAACGGCTAAGTTATTGAATTTCTTGGCGTCCCCGACGGGATTTGAACCCGTGTTATCGCCGTGAAAGGGCGGTGTCCTAGGCCGGGCTAGACGACGGGGACGCTGTTGGCGCTTCTCCAATTTACCTGGCCTTCCCGATGGCATGCAGGGTGGCGTTTTCCCGATGAAAAGGCCACTGGAGGCAGTGGTTTCGGTCAACGCCCGTTGGAGAACCGCTGGGAGGGCAGAGAGCGGCCTGAAATGGCCGGGGTGCGCCCTTATGCAGGCTATCAACTCGGGGAGGGGGTGTCAAAAGACGGCGTTTGCCGGGCGGGGGCGCGGATGGTTCAAAAAGCGCGCAGCGGGTCGAACTGGAGAAGGGCTGTGGGGTATCCTCAATCCATAGCGCGCCATCGACTGTTTTTTGTGCCTGGCCGTTGCGGGAACTCATTTTTGCGTCGATAGCCCTGCCCAGGGCGTCAGATATCCAAGCGTTCCGTACCACTGGTTCAAGCGGACGCAGAGGCGCGCTCGGGCGGGGACCGCATGGCCCATGGCGGCGCTAGGCCGCCTGAACCTGTCCTGAACCTGTATTGACCGGGGTTCGAGCACAAAACGGAGCCTCGGACCGCATGGCCCGGGAGTAGAGGAAGAATCGAGTGACGAAGAGCACGTTGAAATCAATTCAAGGCATAGGCTGTCTGGTTCTGTTCAGCCTGGCGGCGACCGGCTGCCAGAAAAAGGCGGCAGCGCCGGCCCCTGGGGGCATGCAGATCCCGCCGGTGCAAACCATGGTTGTTTCGCTGGCGCCGGTGGCCCAGAGCAGCGATTACGTGGCCACCATCAAGTCGCGCCGGTCGGCCACGCTTATGCCCCAGGTGAGCGGAATCCTGACCGCCATCCGGGTGCAATCGGGCGATCGCGTCAAGACGGGGCAGGAGTTGATGGACATCGATCCCCGCCAGCAGCAGGCCATGGTGGATTCGCAACGCGCCACCGAGCGGCAGAAAAAAGCTCTTTACGACTACAACACGGTGGAGCTTGACCGGCAGCAGAAGCTGTTTGACGCCGGGGTAACGAGCCGCGACGTTTACGAGCAGGAACAGCAGGCGTTCCAGAACGCCAAGGCGGACTACGAGTCGGCGGTTGCATCGCGCAAGACGCAGGAGGAGTTGCTGGCCTACTACACGGTTCGCGCGCCCTTCGACGGAACCGTGGGCGACATACCGGTCCACGTCGGCGACTTCGTCTCTCCGCTGATTTCGCCGGCCGCGGTGTTGACCACGGTGGACGAGAACAAGAATCTCGAAGCCTATATCTATGTCCCCACGGAGCGCTCCGGCCAGGTGCGCATGGGCCTCCCGGTGGACTTGATGGATAACGAAGGTAATCCGCTGGAGAAGACGTCGATCGACTTCGTCTCGCCCGAGGTCGACAGCACGCTGCAGGGAATCCTGGTGAAGGCAGCCGTGAGTTCCACGTCCCAGGTTCTGCGCACGGCGCAAATGGTGAATGCGCGCATTGTCTGGAGCACGGAGCCGATGGCGGTAGTGCCGGTGCTGGCCGTCATCCGGCAGGGCACACAGAGCTTTGTTTTTGTGGCCCAGCAGCAGAACGGGCATTTTGTGGCGCTGCAGACGCCGGTCACACTGGGTGAAACCGTGGGCAACACCTATTCCATCACTTCAGGATTGAGCGCGGGCCAGCGGGTGATTGTTTCCGGCACTCAGTTTCTGGTGAACGGCATGCCGGTCATGCCGATGGGCGGCTGAGAGACGGCCTCGGGCATCTTCCGTTTTCCGCGGCGGAATTCGGCGGGCGCGGAATCAGATTGGCGCCCCGCACTTCTCTTGAGAGCCAGATAGAAAGAGGGCATTCCTTGTTCGTCGATTTTTTCATTCACCGGCCTGTGTTCGCAACGGTCTGTGCGCTGATGATCATTCTGGCCGGCGCGATTTGCATTCCGAATCTTCCCGTCGCCATGTATCCCACGCTGGCGCCTCCGCAAGTCATGGTCAGTTGCAACTATGTGGGGGCCAACGCCGACACGGTCGAGAAGGCCGTCACCATTCCTCTGGAAGAATCGATCAACGGCGTCGAGGGCATGCGCTATATCAGTTCCTCGAGCACCAACAGCGGAACCAGCAGCATCACCATCACGTTCCGCACCGATTACAATCTCTCGATCGGCGCGGTCGATGTGCAGAACCGCGTGGCCAGCGTGCAGGGCCGGCTCCCCGCCGCCGTCAACTCCACCGGCATCACCATTACCAAATCCAGAACCAATTTTGTTTTCGGCGCCGGGTTTTTCACCAGCGACGGACGCTATTCAAACGAGTTCATCTCGAATTATCTCGATGTCTATGTCAAGGATGCGCTCAAGCGCGTGCCGGGCGTGGGAGACGTAACCATCTTCGGCGAGCGCAAATATGCCATGCGTATCTGGCTCGACCCGGTCCGCCTGGCGGCTCACTCCCTCACTGCCTCCGATGTGATCAACGCCCTGAGCGAACAGAATGTGGAGATTCCCGCCGGCCAACTCGGCCAGCCCCCTTCGGACGCGAAACAGTTCTTTCAAGTGCCCGTCCGGGTCGTCGGCCGCCTCAGCGATCCTGCAGAGTTCGACCAGATCATCGTGAAGAACAGCTCCACGGGACTCGTGCTGCTCAAAGACGTGGGACACTCCGTGGTGGGCGCTGAGGATTACAGCACTCGCCTGGAATTCAACGGAATGACCGGCGTGGGCATCGGCGTCCAACAGCTCTCCAATGCCAACGCCCTTGACGTCGACCGCCTGGCCAAGTCCACGCTCGTCGAGCTTTCCAAACGTTTTCCTCCGGGGCTGCAATACCGGGTCGCCTTCGACTCCACCACCGTTGTCGGCGACTCCATCCACGAGGTGCTGGTAACGCTCGCCGAAGCCATTTCCATCGTCATCCTGGTCATTTTTCTCTTCCTTCTCGATTGGCGCGCCACCATTATTCCCGCCGTCACTATTCCTGTCTCCCTCATTGGAACTTTCGCCTTCATCAAAATCTTTGACTTCTCAATCAACTCCCTCACCCTGTTCGGCATCACCCTGGCCACCGGGCTGGTGGTCGACGACGCGATTGTGGTCATCGAAAATGTGCAGCGCCACATCGCCATGGAGCATTCCGATCCGTACGAGGCCACTTCGCGCGCCATGGGCGAGGTGACCAGCGCCGTGATTGCCACATCGCTGGTGCTCATTGCGGTTTTTGTGCCGGTATCATTCTTCCCCGGCACCACCGGCATTCTCTATCGCCAGTTCTCGCTGACCATTGCCTTCTCCATCGCCATCTCCGCCTTTAACGCGCTGACCCTGTCCCCGGCGCTGTCCGCCATGTTTCTGCGCGGCGAAGAGGCTCGCCCGCGGCAGCTTGATTTTCTTCACATTCGCCCGTTGTCGCGCGCGTTTGCGGCATTCATCCACGGAGCCGACGCTTCCGTCGCCTGGCTGGCGAGCTCCTATGCCCGCGTCATTCATGTGGCGCTGCAACTGCGCTACGTGCTGCTGGTGGTGTTTTTCGCCGGCCTCGGTGCGACGGTCTGGATTTATGGCCACGTGCCCACCGGGTTTATTCCGCAGGAGGACCAGGGCTACCTGATGGTGATTGTGCAGGCGCCGCCGGGTGCTTCACTGGCCTATACCACGGCCCTGACCGAGCGCGGAGAGTCAATCATCGCGCAGAATCCGGATATTGTGGGCGCCTTCGAAATGGTCGGATTCAGCTTTGGGGGCGGCTCATCCAACGCCGCCATGATGTTTATCTCGACCCGGTCTCAGGACGAGCGCCGCGGCAAGGGCCACTCGGCAGCCGACATCGTCGCCGATCTCTCGCCCAAACTGATGCGCCTGGCCATGGCGCCCAACGGCGGCATCGTAGCCATCATCCAGCCTCCAGCCGTGCAGGGCGTCGGCAGCTTTGGCGGGTTCTCATTCATGCTCCAGGACCAGGGCTCCAACACCCTCAGCGACCTGGACCGCGTTGCACACCAGATCGTGGCGGCCAGCCGCCAGCAAAAGGACCTGAGTGGCCTGATCACCACCTTCTCCGCCAACGATCCCCAGGTACTGGTCAGCATCGATCGCGAAAAAGCCAAGGCCATGGGCGTCCCGCTCTCGCAGATCACTACCGCCCTCGGCGTCTTCATGGGATCTGAATATGTGAACGACTTCGACTACAACAACCGCACCTATCGCGTCTATGCGCAGGCCGATCAGCAATTTCGCATGACCGCCAGCGACCTCCGCAATTACTACGTCCGCACCGACGCCGGGGAGATGGTTCCCCTCGATAACCTGATCACCGTGGCCCAGAGTTCCGGCCCTCCCGTGATAACGCACTACAATCTTTTCCGCGCCGTCGAGATCGACGGTTCTCCAGGGCCCGGCTACAGTTCCGGTCAGGGAATCGCCGCCATGGAAAGCCTCGCCCAAAAAACCATGATGCCCGGCATGACCTACCAATGGACCGGACTCACGCTCGATGAGATCGAATCCAGCGGCAAAGCGCTCATCATTTTCGGACTTGGCATTCTGGTCATTTACCTCACGCTCTCCGCGCTGTATGAGAGCTTTGCGCTGCCGTTCATCATCCTGCTGGCGGTGCCGATGGCCGTGCTGGGCGCGCTGGGCCTGGTCTCGCTACGCGGGCTGAGCAACGATGTCTACTGCCAGATCGGCCTGGTGATGCTGATCGGCCTCTCGGCGAAGAACTCGATTCTTATCGTCGAATTTGCGGAGCAGTTGCGGCGCAAGGACCGCTCCATTGTCGAAGCAGCCATTGAAGCCGCGGAGCTGCGGCTGCGGCCTATTCTGATGACCTCGTTTGCCTTCATTCTGGGCGTTCTTCCGCTGGTGTTTGCCACCGGCGCCGGCGCGCTCGGGCGCCGCTCCGTGGGAACGACCATTGTGGGCGGCATGTTGCTGTCAACCGTGCTGAACCTGATCTTCATCCCGGTGCTGTACGTGATTTTGAGCCGGCTGCTGAAGCGCGGGGACGCTACGCATGGAGCTCCGGCGGAAGCATAACGCCAAATTGCTTATTACTGGTCGCGGTGGGCGATCACGTAATCCTTGATGCGGTCGTAGACCTGGCTGGTTACTACCCCGTGCTCGAGCAGATCCTGCTTGGTGCGGTAAGGGCGGAAACGCACAATGCGCCCGGCCCACGGCCGCGTCATCCCCGGAACTTTCATCAGCTCGTCGACGCCGGCGTGGTTGATGTCGACGCGCAACTCAGGCGGCGGAGCGCTGGCAGATGTTCCGGGCACGCCGCTCGAGTCCCGGTCCTGATTCTGGGCCATTCCCACCAGGCAAATGCCCAGCAGCGCCAAAGCCAATGCCGCCCATTGCGCTCTCGCTCGCACCGCACCATTCTCCGCCCCGCGGGAGCCATCGGCAAGGCGATTCAGATCAATTCATCCCGTATCCTTCGTCACAAGTGGCTGTGCGCGGCGAGTGCTAGAATCTCCGGGATTTGAGGGTTGCGTGGCTGATTTTCGGGGTCGCAGCCAGTGAAAGAAGGTGTCCTGATGTCGAATACCCGCCGGGAGTTTTTGCAGACTGGGGCCGCACTGGCAATGGGAGTTCTGGGCGGCGTAAAGCCCATGGAAGCGATGCCGGTGCAGAGTGCCGTTCTCCCAGGCCCCAGCAAAGAGGTCCAGGTTCCCACCATGAAGTTCGGCAACGCGGAGATCAGCCGCCTGGTGCTGGGCGTCAACCCTCTTTATGGATTTGCCCACTACAACAACAATTTCAGCGGCGCAATGCGAGAGTGGTACACGCAGGACAAAGTGTGCGAGGTTTTGCACCGGGCCAACCGATTCGGCATTAACGCGTTCAACTACGTGAACATGGGCCGCGCTCCCGCGGACTTGGCGCGATTCCAGGCTGAGGGTGGCAAGATGCACCTGATCATCCAGGTTACGGCGCAGGACGATGAGGCCGCGCTGGTGAGGAACCTGAAGCCGCTGGCGCTGCAAAGGCGCGGCGAGGAGGTCGATTTGGCCTTTCGCAACGGCACTATGAAGAGCGAGCGGGAGTGGTGCAAGCGAGCCAGGGACCTGGGCGTGCTGGTGGGCGTGGGCACGCACAAGCCGGAAGTGATTGAACTGGTGGAAGAGCAGGGCTGGGATGTCGACTTCTACTCCGGCTGCGTATATAACCGCACTCGAACCCCGGAGGAGTGGAAGCAGGTACTCAATGGGCAGTTGCTGGAAATGCCCGGCGAAATCTACATGCAGAGCGATCCGGAGCGGATGTACAAGGTGATCCGGCAGACCTCGAAAACCTGTTTCGCATTCAAGATCCTGGCTGCCGGGCGCATTCCCGATCATGGCGTCGCCGATGCGTTCCGCAAAGCGTATGCCGGCATCAAGCCGCACGACGGCGTTTATGTGGGCGTCTTTCCGCGGGATAAGGACGAAGTGAAGGAGAACGCGGAGATCGTGCACGGGATTCTGACAGCAGCTTGAGCTTGACACTGCGGCAGGTTTGCCCTTAGGCTGAAAACAATGCAAAGCAGCCGCCAACACGGCCACCACCACCATCATGGAATTTCCATGCCGGCGGACTGCCATGGCCTGATGTAGACGGCCAGAGAGATCAGTAAAAAGCAAGAGCCCGCCGGCGACCAGCCAGGCGGGCTTTTTCGTTTCACAAATCTAAACCAAAGGTGGAAACCCATGGAATGGGTCGATTTCGAAAAGATGGATGGCCTCGTACCCGGCATCGTGCAGGACGCGCGCACGGGCGAGGTGCTGATGCTGGGTTTTCTCAACCCCGTCAGCTACGCCAAGACGCTGGAGAGCGGATTTGTAACCTTCTGGAGCCGCACGCGACAGAAGCTTTGGATGAAGGGCGAGACCAGCGGCAACCGGCTGCGGGTGGTGTCCGCGGCAACCGACTGCGACAACGACACGCTGCTGTTTCGCGTTCAGGTGGAGGGCGACGGCCTGGTGTGTCACGAGGGCACGGTGAGTTGCTTCACGCGGCCCATTCCAACCGCGGAGGTGACCCGTGGCTAACAAGCTCAGACTCGGCATTCCCAAAGGCAGCCTGCAGGATGCGACCATCGCGCTGTTCAAGCGGGCAGGATGGAACATATACGCCGACGGCCGCTCCTACTTTCCATCGATCGACGACAGCGAGATCGAGTGCATGCTGATCCGCGCCCAGGAGATGGCGCGCTACGTGGATCACGGCGTTCTCGACGCGGGACTCACGGGTATCGACTGGGTGGTGGAGAGCGGCCTGGATGTTCCCAGCGTCACCACGCTCACATACGCCAAGCAGAGCCGCCGCAAGGTGCGCTGGGTACTGGCCGTGCCTGAGGCCAGCAGTTACGAGAAGGCCGAAGACCTGGAGGGCAAGATCATTGCCACCGAACTGCTGGAAGTGACCAAGCGCTACTTTGCAGCGAAGAACGTGAACGTCAAGGTCGAGTTCAGCTGGGGCGCGACCGAGGTAAAGCCCCCCACGCTGGCCGATGCAATCGTGGAAGTGACTGAGACCGGCAGCTCACTCAAGGCCAACCACTTGAAGATCATCGACACGGTGATGGAGAGTGAAACGCATTTGATCGCCGCCAAGCCGGCGCTCGCCGATGAGTGGAAGCGGCGGAAGATCGATCAGATCGCGCTGATGCTGCGCGGCGCCATCGATGCGCAATCGCAGGTGGGTCTCATGCTCAACGTCAAGCGCTCGGATCTTGAAGTGGTGCTGGCGGTGCTGCCCGCGCTCAACTCGCCAACGGTTTCCGAGTTGCGCGACTCCGAGTGGGTAGCCGTGAACACCATCGTCGAAGAACGCGTTGCGCGTGATGTGATTCCGCGGCTGAAGGCGGCGGGCGGCGCCGGCATCGTGGAGTACCCACTGAACAAAGTTGTGCTGTAGACGCGAAGGGTACGGACTTCAGCCCATACATTTTCGCTGACAAGAATGAGTGGGGGCCTCAGCCCCCGAGGGGACGATGAAGCTGATCCGAACCACAGGACGAGGCGCGCGGCCCGCGGCGGAAACAATTGCCGTGCTGGAGCGGCGCGGCGGCGCGGCGCTCGATCGAGTGCTGCCCGCGGTGCGCCGCATCGTGGCCGATGTGCGCAAACGCGGCGACCGGGCGCTGTTCCGCTACGCGAGCCAATTTGACGGCCTCAGCGACGCAACGAACCTGCGTGTCACGTCAGACGAGATGGCCGCGGCGTGGAAGGATCTTGATCCCGCGTTGCGCGATGCACTCTCGACCGCCGCCGCGCAGATTCGCGCTTTTGCCGAGCGCCAACTCCCGGCCTCATGGAATGATTCGCCGTATCCGGGCCTCACCACCGGCCAGCTCGTGCGCCCGCTTGGCTCGGTGGGATGCTACGTGCCGAGCGGCCGTCATCCGCTGCCATCCACGCTGCTGATGACCGTGATTCCAGCCCAGGTTGCGGGCGTTCATCGCATCGTGGTTGTCTCGCCCAAACCCGCGGATGCAACCCTGGCCGCCGCCCACCTGCTCGGTATCACGGAGTTTTATCGCCTCGGCGGCGCGCACGCCGTAGCCGCGCTGGCATACGGCACCGCGAGCCTTTGGCGCGTCGACAAGATCGTTGGGCCCGGCAATCTTTACGTGACCGCGGCCAAGCGCCTGGTGGCCTTTGATTGCGCCATCGACATGCTGGCCGGCCCCACTGAGATTGTGGTCACGAGCGAGCGCGGCGCCGCACCCGATATTGCTTCCGACCTGGCGGCACAGGCCGAACACGATCCTGAAGCTCTCGCCATCTTCATCACCACGCGCGAGGATTTGGCAAAAACTGTGATCGCCGAGGCCAAGCAGCGCAGCCGCACGAATCCTGTTGCGCGCGAGGCTCTTAATCGAAATGGATTTGCGATTATCGCCGGATCGTATGAAGAAGCCTGCGACATTACCAATTGGCTGGCGCCCGAACACCTCACCGTGGACGCCCCAAGCGACCTCGATTGGGTGCAAAATGCAGGCTCCGTTTTCGTAGGCCGATGGTCGGCGCAGCCCATGGGCGACTACATCTCCGGACCGAATCACACGCTGCCCACCGGCGGCACGGCACGCGTGCGCGGCGGGCTTAGCGTGAACGACTTCGTCAAGCTCATCACCGTGCAAGAGTACACTGCACAAGCAATCCGCTCACTTGGCCCACCTGCGGTTTTGCTGGCTGAGGCCGAAGGCCTGACCGGCCACGCAGAGGCCATTCGCACGCGCTTCAAGAGGAGGTCTCGTGGCTGAAACTGAGACAGCAGTGGTCCCAATTCCCCGCGCGCGCATCCAGGCGATGAAGGAGTATCACCCGCCGCTTGGCAGTCGCGATGCGCTGCGGCTGGACTTCAACGAGAACACGCTCGCCTGTTCGCCGAAGGTGCGTGAAGTGCTGGCGCAAATCTCCGCCGGGTCTCTCACGCGTTATCCCGAGCGCGAGCCGGTGGAGGCTAGGGTGGCAGCTCAACTGGGTCTCGCCGCTGAGCAGGTGGCGCTCACCAACGGCGTGGACGAGGCGATTCACGTGCTCTTCGAAACATTTCTGGAAGCGCGCGACGAGGTATTGCTGCCGGTGCCGGCCTACACGATGTACGAGGTGTACGCCTCGGCAACCGACGCGCGCGCAGTCGCCGTGCAGGCTGCCGACGACTTCGAATTTCCCCACGAGCGCCTGCTCGCAGCCATCACGCCACACACGAAGGTCATCGCCGTCGCCAATCCCAACAGTCCCTCAGGCTCGGTGGCCACGCGCGCGCAGCTGATCGAACTTGCGCGCCGCGCGCCGCAGGCTGTGCTGCTGGTGGATGAAGCCTATTTTCATTTTCACGGCGAGACGGTGATGGATTTGGTTGGCGTTGTGCCCAACCTGGTGGTCGCGCGAACGTTTTCTAAGGCCTACGGATTGGCCGGATTGCGTCTTGGATTACTGGCGGGGCCGGTCGAGCTGATGCGCTGGGTGCGCCGCGTGCTTTCGCCTTACAGCGTGAACTCGCTCGCGCTCGCATGCCTGCCGCCCGCACTCAAAGACACTGCATATCTCGACTGGTACGTTGGAGAAGTGCTGGCCGCGCGCGCTGAGTTTGAGACCGCTCTCGATAAAACCAAGGTGCGCCGGTGGCCCAGCCGCGCGAATTTTATTTTGGTTGACATTGGACCGCGGCATGCTGAGTTTGTGCGCCTCATGCGGGATTCGGGCGTGCTGGTACGCGACCGATCCAGCGATCCCGGCTGCGACGGCTGCGTGCGCATCACCATCGGAACACGCGAACAGATGGGCCAGGCGATTTCAGCTCTCAATGAAACTGTCGCAGCCTTGACAATTGGAGGGAAAGCGCAATGACCACCGGCAAAAAATCCAAATCCGTAATCAAATCAAAAGCGCGCACTTCCATCGTTGAGCGCAACACCGCGGAGACACGTATCTTCATCCAGCTCACCATTGAAGGCAGTGGCCAATACAAAATCTCCACCGGCATTCGCTTCTTCGATCACATGCTGGAACTCTTCACGCGCCACGGAGCATTCAATCTCGATCTCGCCTGCAAAGGCGATCTGGATGTCGATCAGCACCACACCGTCGAAGATGTCGGCATCGCTCTCGGCGAAGCCTTCGACCGCGCCCTCGGCGACAAGCGCGGCATTCTACGCGCCGGATATTTTTTGATGCCCATGGACGAAACCCTGGCCATTGCCGCCATCGATCTCAGTGGCCGCGCGGCCTTCGCAGTCGAGACTAAGGTGCGCACGCGCCTGGTCGGCGATCTGCAAACCGAGCTGGTGACGGATTTCTTCGAAGGCTTCGCCCGCGGCGCGCGCGCCAATGTTCACCTGAAAACAATGTACGGCCGCTCCAACCATCACAAGATTGAGGCCATCTTCAAAGCCTTCGCACGCGCGCTCCGCGTAGCCTGCTCGAAAGACAAACAATTGGGAGAGATGCTGCCCTCCACGAAGGGACTCCTCTAATGAGCATCACATGGCGAGAAAGAGTTCGATTTGCGGCAATCATTGCTTTCATCACCAATTGTTCGCTCTACATCGGCAGGCTCCTTATGCATAAGCAATTCTATGAGGACCATTTCTCCATAATGGTAATTTGCGCAGAGATTGGATTCGTTATCAGCATTGCTGAAGTTATTCTTTCCCCGATCATTCTGCGACCAAAATGGGCAGTGGCGATTGCTGCCGCGTCGTGTATCACTGCGTATTTATGGTTCAGCGATATCGCATTTTGGGTAATGGTGAAATGATTACTGTCATCGATTACAAAGCGGGCAATCTGACTTCTGTGCTCAAGGCGCTGCGCCATCTAGGTGCAGAACCCGTAGTCACAGATGGCGATGTGTCTCTCGTTGAATCCGCCGAGCGCATCGTGCTCCCCGGCGTGGGCCACTTTGCGGCCACCGAGCGGCTCGACGCGACGGGCCTCACGCCCGCGATTCGCGCGGCCATTGCGCGCGGCATCCCTTTTCTTGGAATCTGTGTGGGAATGCAGTGGCTCTACGCCGGATCAAGCGAAGCACCGGAGCAGCCGGGGCTTGCTCACTTCACGGAAAAGTGTACGCGATTTTCTGAGAGTACGGAAAAAGTTCCGCATGTCGGCTGGAATTCGCTGGAAATCCGCCCCAACTCGCGCCTTCTTGCCAGCGTCGAACCGGGCGAATACGTTTACTTCACGCACTCCTTCAAAGCTCCGGTCACCGCCGACACTGCGGCCACCACTTATTACATCGAACCTTTCGCGGCTGCGGTCGAGCGCGGCAACGTGATGGGCGTACAGTTTCATCCGGAGAAGTCCGGCGCAACCGGACTGAAGATTCTCAAGAATTTCTTGGAGGTTGAAAGATGAAGCTCACCCACACACTCACACTCGACGATTACAAAGCTGGCATACGCCTTCACAAGCGACAGAAGCTTGGAAGGCGCATACATTTCTTCATCTACGATGTAATCTTTCCTTCCATAGCTATCGTCGCACTCCTAGGAACCGTTGCTGCGTATGCGTATGGGCAATCGGATCTGGTCGGTGACCTTATTGTGCCTGATGCAGCCTTGGCGTGTATTGCGCTTCTTGTCCCGCTTCTTCGTGCATACCGAATCCGCAAATCGTACAAGCAGCTGTTCCCGCCTGGACGATTAGATCGAAACTGGTCCATTGATATTAACGACGAACGAATTGTTTCCTCTGTTCCTGGGGTTTGCGAGTCGAAAGTACTCTGGTCTGGAGTCTTTGCCTTTGTCCAAGACGATAAGATTGCCTCGTTCTATATTTCCGAAAATCAATATATCTCCATCCCTACAGGCGCACTAACACCAGATCAGCACACCGAACTCAACGACCTCGTCGCCCGCAACATGGTGAGGAAACAGAAATGATTACCAAACGCATCATCGCCTGCCTCGACGTGCATGCCGGGCGCGTGGTCAAGGGCGTTCAGTTCGTCGACTTGATCGACGCCGGCGATCCTGCCACGCAAGCCGCGCGGCACGCTCGCGAAGGGGCAGACGAGATTGTGCTGCTCGATATTACGGCCACGCACGAAGGCCGGCAGACGCTGCTCGATACCGTGCGCAGAACGGCGCGCGAGTTGTTTGTTCCCTTTTGCGTCGGCGGCGGGATTCGCACGGCTCACGATGCCGAACAGGTCTTCGAGGCGGGCGCGGACAAGGTCAGCGTGAACTCCGCCGCACTTGCCGACCCAACACTCATTGAGGCTATCGGGCGCAGCTTTGGAGCGCAGGCAGTCGTGGTGGCCATCGACGCGCGGCGCGATCCGCTTGCAGTTGACCCGGTCCGCGATGCGCAGGTGTTTGTTCAGGGCGGGCGCAGACCAACCGGTCGCCGCGTGGTGGAGTGGGCGCGCGAGGCCGAGCAGCGCGGCGCGGGTGAGATTCTGCTCACCTCAATGGACTCCGACGGAACGCGATCCGGATTTGATTGCGAATTGACAGCAGCGGTAAGCGAGGCGGTCAACATTCCGGTAATTGCATCGGGAGGCGCGGGGACGGTGGATCATTTTGTGGATGTTTTCGGACGCGGCAAAGCCGATGCGGCGCTTGCGGCGAGCATTTTTCACTTCGGCATATCGAGCGCGCGCGCGTTGAAAGAAGAGCTGGCCGCGGCCGGTGTTTTCGTGAGGCTTTCATGCTGATTCCTTCCATCGATTTGCTGGGCGGCCGCATTGTGCAGCTTGTGCAGGGCGAAAAACTCCGCCTCGCTTTTGACGATTTCGAATACTGGATCGAGAAATTCTCCCGCTTTCCGCTGGTTCAGCTTATCGATCTCGATGCGGCCATGCGCCAGGGTGATAATTCCGTACTGGTGGAGCAGATTGCGAAGCGGTTGCCCTGCCAGGCGGGCGGCGGCATTCACACCATCGAGCGCGCGCGGCAGGTGCTCGAAGCAGGCGCAAAGCGCGTCATTGTTGGCTCCGCACTGTTTTCATCTGAGGGAACGGTGAATGCGGATTTTGCCGAGCGGCTCGCATTCGCCGCCGGCACGGAACGCGTGGTGGCAGGCATCGACACAAAAGGCGGCCGCATCGCAGTGAAGGGCTGGAAGGCGCAGGTGGAGCTCACCGCCGACGAGGCCATTCCGCAACTGGAACCTTTTGCCGGCGCGTTTCTTTACACGCATGTGGACGGCGAAGGATTGATGAAAGGATTTCCCATCGAGACGGCCGCGCGTTTGCGCAAGCTTACGCAGAGGCGGTTGATTGTGGCCGGCGGCATTCGCAGCCAGATGGAAGTGGACGAGCTGGATGCATTGGGCGTTGACGCAGTGGTGGGTATGGCTGTCTATACCGAGCTGCTCGCGGTGTAACAAGGAAGCGAGTCAGCAAGTCGGCGAGTTGGCCGACGTCAATCGGGCTCGTCACCAGGCTGGGGTAGCATGGAATCAAGGCGCCTGCGCCGTGCGGGCTGCGTTCCCCATGCTGCGAGTCGGATATCCTGCCACAATACCGGCGGAACTGCTGCGCGATTTCCCCCCGGGGATCGAGCTGATTCCCATTGCCGGCAAATTGGACCACGACCTAGAGATCGACGTATGGATTCCCGATCCATACTCGACCCGCGCCATGCGCGCATGGCCGCGCTTGCGCGGCGTACGGCTGGTGCTGTCGATGATGGCAGGGACAGAATGGATTCCTCCAGTCGTGGGGCCGCACGTGACGATCTGCAATGCGCATGGCGCACACAATGTTTCAACCGCCGAATGGACGGTGGCCGCAATTTTCGCCATGCTGAAGCACTTTCCGCTTTACCTCGACATCCAGCGGTCGGGGGTGTGGAAGCGGCGGTTCGAAGCCAGCGCGCAGTATGCGGCCATCAGCGGCGATGCACGGAAGCATTATCCTCCCGTGATGCTCGAGGAACTGACCGGGAAGACGGTGCTGCTGGTTGGCTTTGGCGCCATCGGCAAGGAGATCGAGCGCATGCTTGCGCCCTTCCGCGTGGAGATGCTCCGCGTGGCCAGGACCGCGCGCGCCGAACCCAGGGTGCATCCCGTAAGCGAGCTCGACGGGCTGCTGCCGCGGGCCGAAGTGATTGTGCTGATTCTGCCGTCGACGGCTGAGACGCGTTGGCTCATCGATCGGCCGCAATTTGCATTGATGCGGCAGGGCGCGCTGCTGGTGAATGCGGCACGCGGGCCGGTGGTGAATACAGATGCGCTGGTGGAGGCGCTCGATGCGGGACGGATTCGGGCTGCGCTCGATGTGACCGATCCCGAGCCGCTGCCGGAGGGGCATCCGCTGTGGAATTGCCCCAACCTGCTGATCACGCCGCATGTTGGCGCGTCGACGCCGCAGTTTTCACTGCGGGCCTTGCATACGGCGGCGGAGGAATTGCTCCGCTACATGAACGGCGAGCCGTTGCGGAACGTGGTTCAGGCTGCGATTTGAGTGATTGCGGCCGCGCGGCGCCAATCGCGCAGGCCGAGTATCGCGAGCAGCACCAGGCCGGCGTAAAGCAGCGCGGTCGCCTTCAGGTCTTTGTAGAGATATTCGCCAATGTAAATCAGGTCGACGGCGATCCAGAGCCACCAGTTGGCGATGTGCTTGCGGGCCTGCCACCAGCTTGCGACCAGGCTGTAACTGGTAAGCGCGGCATCGAGATGGGGCAGTGCCGCGCCAACGCGGACCATGAGCCAGCCGAGCAGCACGGCGCCGAACGCGCCCGCGGCCACGCCGGCAGCCCAGCCGCGCGCATCGAGAGGCACCACGCGCACTGCGCCCTCCGCGCGCAGACCGCGCCACCAGTGCCACCATCCGTAAAGGGTGAAGGCCACGAAGAAAATCTGCAGCATCGCATCGGAGAACAAGCGGGCACGAAAAAAGACGACGAGGTAGAGCAGGTCGGCGAGCAGCACGACGGGCCAGCAAATGAGCAGCCGCCGCGTGGTGAGCCAGATGCCGATCACTGTGGCGGCCATGCCGGCAATCTCCAGCGCATGCACGATGAGATAGCTGGTGACGGTGAGGATCATGGCCGGGCCTCTTCGGGCTTTTGCCGCGCGCGCGTGCGGCCTCGCTGGCGCAGCACATCGAGCAGAGCAAAGCCATGGGAGCCGAGGAACCAGCGCGCGTGTTTTACGAGCCAGCCGTAGTAAGCCATTCGCGCTTTTTGCCTGGAGTGAAGCGCGCCGAGAAAATAGTCAGCCTCAGATAGAGCAAACTCCGCGTGGCACAGAGCGGTCATGGGCGCCAGCGCCGCGGCCTCAGCGTCAGAGAGAGGGCGCACGGATTCATATCCGTCCAGCAGCGCGTGGAGATGATCGAAGTGCACGGGAATCGCCTCTGGATGATTTTGATTTTTGCCCAGCTCAAGCCACTCCACGATATTGCGCTCGATGGCGTGGGCAATGTCGTGCACGGCATTGGTGCGGTCGGCGAGGCCAAAGTCGATGATGGCCGTGACCTCGGCCTGGTCGCCGGCGTCGCTCCAGAGAAGATTTGAAGCGTGCAAATCGTTGTGCGTCCAGAGCGGCGGGAGGGCCGGTAAAAAGAGCGAAATCTCGGCATGAAACGACACCAGCAATTCGACTGCTTCTCTCGCGCAATTCGCTACCGCGGCATTGTGAGCCAGCGCGGGCCGCGCGGCCAGATAGCGCCCCATCTGCGCCGCGGCATCGGCAGTGGCGAAGATGGTGAAGCCGGCCACCAGCGGACGGGGCTTGCGGCGGGGCGCCGAAAATCCTGCCGAAGCAAGATGCAGACGGGCCAGCGCGCGGCCCGCGGAATACGCGTGCGGTGCGCAGCGGAACGGAGTCCATGAAAGCGCGTCTTCATAGAGGTCAACATCTTCAGGCGCTTCGTGCACTTCGTAGGTCCAATCGCTCATTTCGATTGCGGTCTCGCCCGAAGCGGAGACGAAGACGCGCGGCACTGGCGCGCCATGCGCGAGCAAGTGGGCCAGGAATCGATGCTCCTCGAGCAGCCCTTCGCGGTCGCGTACCTTTGGATGATGGCGCTTGACGAAGATTTTTGCGCCGGCTGTGCGCACCACGGACGCCGCGGAAAACGGGCGCGGGCTGACAGACAGAATCTCAATTGGCTGGCCGAGTGCCGGGAAGCGGCTGAGCAGCGCGCGCAATTCGGCGAGCGTGAGCGGAGGCCAGTCAGGCGAGACCAGCATGCCGTCCATTCCGTGCGCCTTTACGATTGCGCTCATAGTGGATTTGTCCACTCTCTTTTTTGCGAATCTAAAATGCGTAGTGGGCTGATAGGCGCACGGTGGTGGGCGCGCCCAGCCAGATGAAGGTGTCGCCGTAACTCGCGCCGGTATCGGACCAGTAGCGCTTGTTGGCGATGTTTTCGGCGAAGATGCGGAAGGTGACGCGGCCCTGTTCGCCGCCGGGAGTGTAGCGCAGCCCCAGGTTGAGGAGATTGTAGCTGGGCACGCTTACCAGGTCGTCGCGCGTGGCCTCCTTGCTCGATGCGAAGTTACAGCCCGGCATCACGTGCAGGCCGCGCATGTGCGGCACGGTGACATCGGCAAAGAGACTCGCCTGCACGTGCGGCACGTTGATGACTCGCTTATTGTCGTAGGTTGGCGTGCCGGTGTTGGTCGAGGTCGCGCTCATGGCGGCAACGGAGCCGTTGAGGCGCAGCCAACTTGCGGCTTTGCCTACGGCGTTGAACTCGACGCCGTTGTGGGCTTCGCGGCCCTCAGACTCGAAGCATTGATCGCCCGCAGCGCCATTTGGGCAAAAGCTGTCGGCGCCTGCAAGCGTTTTAGGATAGAAGAAGGGTGCGTGCATACGGTAGAAGGCAGTGGTAAGCAAGATGCGCTGGCCCGGCTCGTACTTTGCACCGATCTCGAATTGGCGTGCGAAATAGGGTGCGAGAAACTGGCTTCCGTTATCGGTCCAAAAGGGCCCCTGCGGACCCAGCGAAAGCGAGACGCCGTAGTTTGCGTAGATTGTCAGGGTATTGAATGGGTTGTAAGTGGACGCGAATTGCGGCAGCCACACGGGCTTGTCGGTAAAGGTCGGCAGGCAATTACTCGGAGTCTCAAAAACATTGGCTGAAACCTGCGTAAAGCCCGAGCATGATGCATAGGCCGAGTAATTATGGTCACGCAGAGAATCGTACCGGCCTCCTGCAATCAATTGAATGTGGCCAGGAAGGTGAATGCGGTCCTGCACCATGGCCGCCGACTGATGGCTGTCTTCCCATATTCTGCGCGGACCGGCGGATTCGACCGGGCTCTCGATGGAAAGCGACATGGGCTGATAGATGTTCTCCGAGCCGACGTAGGTGTAAACCGCGCCATCCTGAACGATACCATTGAGCGAATAGGGGTTCGCAACCGTATAGAAGCCGGGCTGCTGCACACTACGCAGAAACAGCTCTCCGCCGAAGGCCACATCTTGCGTAATCGCTCCCGTCTTCACATGGCCTGTGAGCATTGCCTCGGCCAGGGCATCCATGCGCAGTTCGCCGGGGTCGCGATAATCGTAGACGTCATATGTGCCATCGGGAGCGAAGAACCAGGGATACGGCGCCGAGCCGGAGTTGCAATCGCTTTCGTAGTAGCAGCCATACACATAGAGCACATTGTCATTGATGAGAGAGTGGCTGAAACTGGCCGCGGCAAGGGCCAGCCAGTTGCGGGGCAGGTTCACATCCAGCCGCGCGCCGGTGTTGAATGTGTCGTAGGTGTCGGGAAGGCCCCAGGGCTGATCGCCGAGCATGGTGGAGCGATAGATGCGGTTGATGTCGGGCAGCGTTGTGCCGCCGAGTAATTGATAGCCGCTGCCGTCGCGCTCGGTTTTGTGCTGGTACTCGAAGTCGCCCTTTAGAATCGCTCTGGGACTTGGCTTCCAGTCGGCTGCGCCGGCGCCCACAGCACGCCAGCCATTGGTGTCGTTCATGTAGGGAACGATGCGCTCCGCGGCCAGGTTCAGCCGCGCGCCCACCTGCTTGCAGCTGCCGAAGAGGCGGCCCAGATCGGCGGCGCCGTAAGCGCTTCCGCGATGATCGGTGGCCAGGTCGAGGGCCTCGATCGCGGCCGGACGCTTGGTCACGTAGTCGATCAACCCGCCGGCTGAGGCCACGCCGCTCTCCACGCCGGCCAGCCCCTTGAGAAACTCGACCCGTTCCTTGTTTTCGAGCGGCACGTCCTGCTCGCCCGCAATGGTCATGCCGTTGATCTCGAGTCCCGTGGCCAGGTCGATGGGAAATCCGCGAATCTGGTAGTCGCCGTAGTAACCCACCGGAACGTAATCGTCGCCGATGGAGGCATCGTTTTTCACCACGTCGGAGAGCAGGCGCGAGACCTGATCGCTGAGCAGGTCGCGCGTGACCACTGTGGCCGAAAGCGGCGCATCCTTGAGCGGTTCGCCGTCGATGGTGCCCACGGTGACCGACTCGGGAAGGTAGTCGCCATTTACGTCGCCATGAACCACAATCGTGGTGGTGACTGGAGCCGGCTTCTGCACGGCGGCGCCCGGTTTCTGTTCCTCGGATTGGGAACCAGGCGTGGAGTTCTGGGCGCACACGCAGCCTGGAACCGAAAGGCAGACTGCCAGCACCAACAACGTGTATTTGAGCTCGAAATCGAGTGGCCGGGTACGAGCGGCGGCCGCGGCTGACGGCATAAATTCCCCTTGCTTCTTGCTGCGTGAAACAAAGGAGCTTGGGATTCGCTTTGAGGGAGATGGCCACTCGGACTAGAAAACTTCCCACGCCGGTATTATCCGGATCGGGTTCGAGGGTATTTCTCAGCCCCACATCCGTGGAGCACCCCTGTTTCAATTATCTCGATTGAAACACTCCGGGACGGGATTTGCAAATTGGGAACGAGGCGGCGTTTTGAACTAACGAACGTGAGCCACATCACATCCCGCATTCCGAGGCGGTTTCTAATCTTGGAAGAACCTCCCGGGGACCAGATAAAGTTATGCAATCATTTCCCGCTGTCGACCCTATTCCTTTGCCGGCGCCTGTGTGGCTGCTAAAACTTCTCAACATCGTGACGCTGGCGCTGCACTTTGTGGCCGTGGAAATGCTTTTGGGCGGCCTGCTGATCGCGGTTCTGCTGAGCCTTTTCCGCCGCTCGGCGCATTCGCAGGGCGCGGCTCGCGCCGTGGCGCGCAGGCTCACGGTGGTGATGACTTACGTGATCAACCTGGGCGTGCCGCCGCTCTTGTTTGCCCAGGTTCTTTACGGGCGCGCGCTTTACACATCGAGCATTCTGATCGGCGTCTACTGGATCTCCATTATCGGCATCCTGATGCTCGCCTACTGGCTGCTCTACCGTTTCAGCGCGCGGCTTGACGCGGGCAAATCGGCCTGGTGGGTGGGGCTGATTGCGTGGCTGCTGGCGGGCAGCGTCTCGCGGCTGCTCACTACCAATATGACGCTGATGGTGCGGCCGGAAGCGTGGCGCGCAATGTATTCGGCTTCGGCGATGGGAAGATTTCTTCCCACCGGCGATCCCACGCTCGAGCCGCGCTGGCTGATGATGATGGCCGGCGGATTGTTTATCGGCGGCCTGTGGCTGGTGTATCTTTCCGGGCGCGCTACCTTCCAGGCAGAGCAAAAGAGGTTTCTTGCCGGGCTGGGCGGTAAAGTGGCAGCGGGTTTCGGAATTGTCTATCTGGTAGCCGGGTTGTGGGCGGCACAGGTGCAGCCTGAGGCCGTAAAGGCCGGCCTGGTGAACGATCACCTCTACCGCTTCGCCGGGTTTGCCGGGTACGGCTGGCTCGCGCTGGTGGTGGTGGCAATTCTCATCGGCGCCATTGCGGGATTTGGCAAGATCAGCGCGGGATGGCTGGGCTGGGCCGGCGCCCTGACCGCGCTGCTGGTCGAGATTACGTTCACCGTTTATCGCGACGGCGTGCGCGATCTTACGCTGCTCAGCAAAGGTTACAACGTGTGGGACCGCGTGGTGGTTACCAACTGGAGCGTGGTGGGACTCTTCCTGTTGCTGTTTGTAGCCGGCCTGGGCGTGATTGGATGGCTCGTGTCAGTGGTGGCGCGCGCACAGAAAGAGATGGAGGGCGCGGCCTGACCGCGAGGAGAATGGCATGAGCGATCTGACACATTCCGCAACCTTCGTTCCGGAGATTCCAGAAGAACAAGGCGAACGCAACACCCGGCGCGCGTTTCTGGCTGCCGCGGGGGCAGCGGGTATTTGCTACGCCGCGGCGCTGGCCTATCCCGTTTACCGTTATCTGGCGTCGCCGTCCGAGATGGCGTTGAGCGCTACGGCGGTGACCGAGGTGACGTTGAAGGACGCGCAGAAACTCCCCGCCGGATCGGTGCTGATGTTCAAGTTCGGCACCGCGCCGGCGATGTTGATTCACCACGAAAACGGCCAGTGGATTGCCCTCAGCGCGGTCTGCTCCCACCTGGGGTGCACGGTGCAATACGAGCCGGAGGCCGACCGCATTCACTGCGCCTGTCACGGCGGCGTTTACAACGCATACACCGGCGCCAACGTCAGCGGCCCGCCCCCCAGGCCGCTGAGGCTTTTCAAGACCGCCATCAGCGATACGGGCGTTGAAGTTTCGCGTGCATAACCAAAAGGGATAACGGCATGACGACAAAGACCATCACGAGTTCGCTCTACGACTGGGTGGATGAGCGCCTGGGCCTGTCAGACCTGGCAGCCTTCGCGCGCCACAAGACTGTGCCCACTCACTCGCAATCCTTCTGGTACTACTGGGGTGGCATCTCGCTGTTCCTCTTTATCCTGCAGTGTTTCACCGGGGTGTTGCTGCTGGTTTACTACCGTCCCGGGGCCGAGGCATACGAGTCGGTTCGCCAGATTACCTTTGTGATGAATTTCGGGTGGCTCATCCGTTCGGCTCACGCCTGGGCGGCCAACCTGATGATGTTCTCCATCCTGGTGCACATGTTCTCGGTGTTCTTCATGAAGGCGTATCGCAAGCCGCGCGAGTTTGGCTGGCTGAGCGGCATGGCGCTGCTGGGCCTGGCCTCGGTGTTCGGTTTCTCAGGGTACCTGCTGCCGATGGACGAGCTGAGCTACTTCGCCACCAAGGTGGGCTTGCAGATTCCGGTCGCCATTCCGTGGATCGGCCCGGCCATTGCCAACATGCTTCGCGGAGGGCCCGACGTAACCGAATTTACGGTGCAGCGCTTCTTCGCTTTGCATGTGGTGGTGCTGCCGGCCCTGTTTGTACCGCTGCTTGCCTTTCATCTGTGGCTGGTTCAGCGGTATGGCAACGCGGTTCCTCCCGCTGAGGAATCGAAGCCCGCCGCGGAGCGAAGGAGCATTCCCTTCATGCCCAACTTCCTGCGCAAGGATGTGGCCATGTGGATCATCTCGCTCAATATCCTGGCGCTGATGGCTTCAGTCTTTCCGTGGGCGCTGGGCAAACAATACGACTCGCTGGTTCCCGCGCCGGCCGGCATCCATCCCGAGTGGTACTTCATGAGTCCTTTCGAGATGCTCAAGCTTCTGGGCACAGTTCTGCCTGGCGAAGCCGGCGAGATTGCGGGGATTCTGCTCTTCACTCTCGGCATCGTTCTTTGGATCCTGATTCCCTTCTACGACACGAGCAAGGAATCGGGCCGCCGCGGACGCGCCGCGCATTATTTCGGCCTGTTGGCGATCTTCGCCCTCGTGGCCACGACCGCCATTGGCTATTGGACGATTCGGTAAAACAGTGAAGAAGTGAAAAAGTGAAATAGTGAAACCCGCACCATGTTTAGAATGAGCCGTTATTCACTGGTTTCTTCACTCGCCTAACTCTTTCGCTTGTTCACTTCTTCACTCTTTCACTTGTTCACTCGTTCACTTGTTCACTTCTTCACTTCTTCACTCGCTCACTGGAGTCTTTCAATGAACTATCCGTTCTGGGACATTCCTTATCTCGGCTCAGGCTGGGTGATCGGCATCATCGCCATCTTCCACGTCATGATCTCGCAGTTTGCAGTGGGCGGCGGCATCTACCTGCCGCTGGCCGAGCGCAAGGCGCTGCGCGAAGGCCGCACCGACTGGCTGGCGCAGTTGGTGGGCTACTCGAAGTTCTTTTTGATTGTCACCGGCGTGTTCGGCACCATCTCCGGAGTGGGCATCTGGTTCGCCATCGGACTCACGAACCCCGAGGCCACCAGCACGCTGATCCACAACTTCGTATTTGGCTGGGCCATCGAGTGGGTTTTCTTTATGGTCGAGCTCACCACGGCCGCCGTCTACTACTACACATGGAACCGCATCGACGCCAGGCTTCACCTGACCGTGGGCTGGGTCTATGCCGGCGCCTCGGTGTGCACGCTGATAATTATCAACGGCATTCTCACCTTCATGCTCACGCCCGGAGACACCTGGCTCGCGGTGGCCGGCACCGGGCACGAGGCCAGCAAGTTCTGGAACGCATTCTTCAATCCCACCTACTGGCCGAGTCTGCTGCTACGCACCTGCGTGTGCTGCTCGCTGGCCGGGATCTGGGCTCTCATCAGCGCCAGCCGCATTGACGGGGCCACGCTACCCGCGCTGAAAACCTCGCTGGTAAAGTGGAGCGTCCGCTGGCTGGTGCCTTCTTTTGTGGCCATGCCTTTTCTGTTCGCGTGGTACCTGTACATGGTGCCCGCATCGCAGCGCGCGCTGTTGACGCTGGGTATGGACACGATCGGTTCCGGCACGTTTTCCATGGTCACGCGCATCGCGCTGATCCTCGTCATTACATCGGCCACCATCATCGGCGTGGCGTATTTCCTCGCTTATCGCAATCCCGTGGACTTCAATCCTGCTCACGCGGTTGCAATCCTGCTCCTGGCGCTCATGGCCACGGGCGCGGGCGAGTATTCGCGGGAGATGCTCCGCAAGCCTTACGTGATCGGCCGCTGGATGTACTCAAACGGGGTGCGCGTGCCCTACGTTGCGCGCATCAACCAGGAAGGTTATCTGGCCTACTCGAACTGGGTCTGGAGCGGTCCCGTGTTGATGGACCGGCTCGTATCGCCACAAATCACCTACGCAAACGATCCCACTTACAACTATTCCCGTGGCGAAGCGATCTTTCGCGGGGAGTGCGGCTCCTGCCACACGCTGAACGGGTATCGCCCGCTTACGACGCTGCTTGCCGGCCGCGACCGTGCCAATATCGAGAGCTTTATCACCATGCTCCACGAGTACAAGGCCGACTCGCCCTATCACCGCTTCATGCCGCCGATGGTGGGCACCAAACAGGATGTTTCGGACCTCGCAAACTTTTTGAACGCCAAGGTGAATCCGCCTGCGGCGGGCGGGCAAAAGCCATTGCAAACCGCGCAGAAATAGCCGGGCGGCGGCGTTTTCCAGCCTGCCGCCTCACAAGCCGGACAGCGTTTCCAGCGGGGGCACGTGCGCGCGAAGCGACTCGGCGGTGAGCGCATCCACCTTGCGCAGGCCGGGGAAAACAACGGACCACAGGCCGGCGACAGCCAGCGCGCCCAGTCCGCCGGCGACGGTGGCGCGCACCGCGCCCCACCACTGCGCGGTGAGGCCGCTCTCAAATTCTCCCAACTCGTTTGATGCCCCGATAAACAGGGAGTTGACGGCGCTGACGCGGCCGCGCATCTCCGGCGGCGTGGCCAACTGCAGCACCGAACCGCGGATGATGACGCTGATGGTGTCTGCCGCGCCGGCCACGGCCAAGGACGCGAGCGAGAGCCACAGCGTGTGGGAGAGGCCGAAGACGACGGTGGCCGCGCCGAAGATGGATACGCAGACGAACAGCTTGTGTCCCGCGTGTTTGCGCAGTGGGAACCGCGCCATGACCAGCGACATGATCACCGCGCCGGTCGCGGGCGCGGCGCGCAGCATTCCCAGGCCGCGCGGCCCCTGGTGCAGAATCTCGTGAGCGAAGATGGGCATCAGCGCGGTGGCGCCGCCCAGCAGCACCACAAACAAATCCAGCGAAAACGACCCCAACAGCATGGGCGCGCGGCGCACATACTGGAAGCCGGCCAGCACCACCTCAAGCGATAAAGCGCGGTGTTCCATGCGCCCAGGGCGCACGTGGAGCGTGCTTACCAGCACCAGGAACCAGCACAGTGTTGACAGCGTGAAGACGTAAACGATGCCCGCGCCCTCAAGACGGGTATCGGGCACAAAACGGGCCAGCGGAATGGTAAAGAGTAGTCCGCCCAGCGCGGGCCCTGTAATATTGGCAAGCTGGAAGATGGCGCCGCCCCACGTGACCGCGTTGACAAAGTGCGCCTCGGGCACCAGGTGTGGAATGAGCGCCGAGCTTGCCGGCCCGGAGAAGGCTCGCCCAGTGCCGGCCAGGAACAGCACCGCGTAGATGGCGAGTATGTTTCTGGAGCCGCTGCGGGCGAGTAGGACGAGCGCCGCAGTACAAAATATCTGCAGCGAGTAACAGAGCAGGATGACGTGCCGGCGATCGAATCGGTCCGCCACATGGCCTGAAGGCAAGAGGAAGATGAGGCCCGGCAGGAACAGGGCCAGCCCGGTATAGCCCAGGTCGATGGCCTTGTGGGTGATGGAATACACCTGCCAGGCCACGGCTAACGACTGCGCCTCGGCCCCCAGGATGGCCATGACGCGCGCCAGTTGATAGCGCCGGAAATCGCGGGACGCAAACGCCTCCATGCCGCGCCGATGTGGCTTTGAGGGGGAAGACTCCATGGTCAGTTCCAAGGGTATACTGCCGCGCCGTGAAAAATACCTCGATCCGCGCCCGGACTTCGCAAATCCATGAATCCGAGCGCGTTAGCCTGGCCTTGCCGCTTGCAGTTGCCCACTCCCGAGCGATTAAACGCGACTATTACCGCGGAATCCCATCTAACTAACTTGGAGAGGCGTTTTCAAGCAGCCGAAGAGAGCTTATCCGGCACGCGCCTCACAAGGAGTAGCAAATATGAAGGGCAAACAATTACAACTCGCAGTTTGGGTAGCAGCCGGATCGTTGCTCGCGGCCATACCCTCGTACGCAGCAGCTCAAGAAAACCAGCAGGGGCAGGGGCAAGCTGTGGTGACGGTCCTTCCGCAGAAGAACGCGCCGGCCGGCGCCCTCAACCGGCAGGATTTGAGCGTGAAGGTCAACGGCAAGGATTCGAGTATCACCGGTCTGCAACATCTCAGTGGGCCGCAGAACCGGATCGAAGTGGTGTTGTTGATCGACTCAGGGGCGCGAACGAGCCTCGGCGGCCAGATGAGCGACATGCAGCACTTCATTCAGAGCCTGCCGGCCAATACGTCGGCAACCATTGCGTACATGGTAAACGGGCAGGCCGTGATGACCGGACCGCTCTCCTATGATCACGCCGAAGTATTGCGCGGGTTGCATATTCCCGCCGGAGGCGTGGCGGGCGCGAGCGCGAGCCCCTATTTCTGCCTCTCCGACCTCGCCAGGCGCTGGCCTTCAAGGGATGCGCAGGCACGGCGTGAAGTGGTGATGGTGACCGACGGCGTGGATTACTACGACATGCGCTACGATCCTGAAGATCCTTACGTGCAGACCGCGATTAACGACTCCGTGCGGTCGCGGATGATTGTGTATTCCATCTACTGGCGCAGCGTAGGCGGCGTAGACCGCAGCATGTATCAAACCAATGCCGGCCAGAACCTTCTGATCGAGCTCAGCCAGGCGACGGGCGGCAACAGCTACTGGATGGGCTACGGGAATCCTGTCAGTTTGCAGCCGTATTTTGAGGACATTAACCAGCGCCTCGACAACCAGTACGAGCTGAGCTTCATGGCTCCCTCTAAAGGCAAGCCGGAGCTTGCAAACTTCAAGCTGAAGGTCAGCGGCAAGGGAACCAAGGTCGACGCTCCGCAACAGGTCCTGGTGGTTGGAACGGGAATGGCGGGCGAGTAACTCACTGGGGAATCCGGCGGCCGCTGGAGCGGCAGCCGGATTACCAATCTCGTTTTCCCTGGCTTCAA